>OLID01000132.1_pt1 | contig 44443 bp, 33 predicted proteins | sample 1609361 | NCBI WGS metagenome assembly OLID01 (sample SAMN05416778, study PRJEB24817) | seawater metagenome | isolation source: Sea water | place: Canada:Atlantic | collected 2013-07
AGATTTCTGCCTGTCTCGTGGGCTCGGAGATGTGTATAAGAGACAGAACATATGGAGATCCGCACATGGTTTCTTTTGATGGTGCCAGATATTCGTTTCAAACAGTTGGAGAATTTGTTTTGACTAAATCGAGTGGAGGAGACGTAGAAGTTCAAACACGTCAACGTCCTCAAAGTGATGATTTCTCGCTGAATACGGCAGTAGCAATGAATGTAGGAGGTGATCGATTGGCGATTTACGCTGAAGATTATCCAGATGCCGATTATTCAACTCCTGTGAGATTAAATGGACAATCGTTGAGATTAAATGGTTCAACCTATTTTTTAGATCACGGAGGGACAATCCAAAAGTCGGGACAATCTTACTTTATTCATTGGCCAAATGGTGAATCCGCAGAAGTAAAAATGAGAAGCTCAGGAGGGATGTCATTTATGGATGTTTCAGTGAATATTTTACCATGTGCTGTTTCGAGCTATTCTGGAGTATTAGGGAATGCAAACGGAATTGAAAGGGATGATTTTGATCCAGGAATAGTTGTTCCTAGATCAGCTTTTGAAGATCCATTTGATGATGATAATTATGTAAATAGGGAACGCCAAGCTTATATTGCTAAAGCAATTGCTGATAAATACCGAGTAACAGATTTCACAACTTTGTTTGATTATCCAATTGGCAGAAATACAGAATCATTTACAGATCGTTCTTTCCCTAGAGTTTATAGAACGATTAATGATTTGGACCAAAGGAATAGGGATCGTGCAAGACAGAGATGCGAACAAATGGGGATTTCTTCTCGAGATATGAATGGATGTATTTACGATAACGCATTCTTGAATATTGAGCCAACTATAGAAACTAGAGTAAATGATCCTGTGGCCTCAACTCCATCTCTTAGAAAAATAGATCGTGAGGTTATCAATAGAAATCCTGTAATATCGGTAAATGATGGTAATGCAGCGCCTATAAGAGGTGGGACAAATACTACAATTGGATTGGGTGAAGAGAGTACAATAGAAGGAACACAGCCTCAACCAATTCCGATTAGAAAAGATCCAACTTTAAGGAAAATAGAAGATGAATCGGATAATTCTGATACTCAAGAATCTAATCCAAAACCTGTTTATAATCCGAAGCCTATTAGAACAGAGCCGAAAACTCCTACCCCTAAACCACAACCGGTGCGTGATAAGCCATTTAGCAAGCCAACACCGACACCAGCACCAACGCCAACACCAAAACCTGGTGGAACGATTAAAGGAAAAGGTGGATGATAATTGTTTTTAGCTTGTTATGAAATTTGTTATTTGCGCATGATCAGTCATGTGCAAATAACATATTGAAAAACAGTGTTTTGAGTAGTGTTTCATCGTGCTGTGGCTTGTAGTTCAATTCAGTGACTGGAAAAATAAGTTAGTTTGGTAAAATTTTGTTTCGTAATTTTGGGAAATTAATAATTTGACCACTTACTCACTTACGATGAAACAGATTTTTAATGTACTTTTAATTGTACTTTTTGTTCTAATTAGTTCAGCTACATTTTCTCAACAAGACACCTTGTTTTGGTTTGCTGCACCAGATGTTTCTTCAGGTGAAGGTGACTCTCCAATTCAATTAAAAATATTGTCTTATGGTGCGCCATCTGACGTTGTCATATCTCAACCTGCAAATGGAGGCTTTGTTCCAATTCTAGTTTCTCTTGCGGCTAATAGTACTCAAAGTATTGATTTAACGGCCTTTTTAGCGCAAATTGAAAGCCCTTCTGGTAATGTAGTAAACTCGAATGGACTAAAAATTACAGCAACAACCCCTATTTCAGCCTACTATGAAGTAAATTCACCAACCAACAAGGAAATTTTCACCTTAAAAGGAAACACAGCTCTTGGTCTTGAATTTTACACGCCCTTCCAAAAAAACAGAAACAATGCAGTTACAACTCCGTCTTCGCATTCTTCCTTTGAAATAATTGCTACGGAGGACAATACAACAGTCTTGATTACTCCTAGAGCGGCAATTATTGGTCACGCTCAGAATGTTACATTTTCGGTTGTTCTTAATGAAGGACAAACCTATAGTGCTAGAGATACAGATTTGACGGCGGGAACATCCCTTGCTGGTTCCATAGTATCTGCAAATAAGCCAGTTTCAATTACAGTTTTTGAAGGAGCATTGATTAGTGGCGCTTGTAATGATGCCATAGGTGATCAAATAACAAACTCTTCTTATTTAGGGAAAAAACATATTATCCATAAAGGGACTGGAACAACTGATAGGATTTATATACTAGCGATTCAAAATTCCACTTCTTTAACAATTACAAATTCGGGAACAACAAGTTCTTTAATTAATTGGGGAGAAACATTTGAAATAGCCACAAGTGACGAAATCACATATGTTAATTCCACAAAGCCTGTTTACGTGATGCATGTATCGGGATTTGGGTGTGAACTGAGTTCTGCACAAGTTCCTAATGTTTACTGTGCAGGGAAATACGAGTCAGCATTTTCTCGATCTAATTCAGATTCATTAGGTGTCATTTTATACACGCGAACGGGATTCGAAAACCAATTTACTTTAAATGGAAATGCATCCTTAATTCCTGCAGTTGCATTCAACAATGTGCCTGGAACATCAGGGGCTTTAAAGGTTGCAAGGCTCTTTTTTAATACAACGGATGTTCCTGTAGGATCTTATAATTTAATTGAAAATACCGGAGATATATTTGGCATGGGATTAATTGGAGGGAATTCAGTTAGTGGTGCGACTTATGGTTATCTATCGGAGTTTAAATCAGAATCATTTGTCAACGCTGGTCTTAATGACACGGTTTGTTCGAATGTCGATTTCCCTATTAATGGATTTATTGGCGGTGGTCCTATAACTGGAGTTTGGAGTAATAATGGTTACGGAAGTTTTTCAAGTCCGACAAATAGTTTATCAAATACATATGTGCCTAGTTCGTTGGACGTTTTCATTAGTCCTGTTAGATTAATATTAACATCTACAGGAGAGTGTCCCGTAAAAAAAGACACAATATTTCTTCATGTAAATCCACAACCAATTGTAAGCGCTTCAGCTGACCAAACTGTTTGTTCGAATAATCCAATTGTGAGTTTAAATGGAAGTATTCAAGGGGGAGCCACCACAGGTATATGGTCTGTTAATGGAACCGGTACATTTTCACCAGCTGATACAGTTTTGAATGCAACATATACTCCTTCTTCAAATGATTTGTTAGGAAGTCAGTTGACTTTTGTTTTGACTTCTACAAACAATGGTTCTTGTGTTGCGGAATCAGACACGATGCAATTAACCTTTACACAACCTGCGATTGTGAACGCAGGAGTTGACACAATATATGCTTGTGGAAATAATCCACTCATCAGTTTATCCGGTACAGTTACAGGTTCATCAACAACGGGTAAATGGATTACTACTGGCAATGGTACTTTTAGCCCTAATAATGTTACTCTAAACTGCACATATAATCCAACAGTAAGTGATATAGCAGGTGGAAGTCTCACAATTTATCTTGAATCAACTTCTAATGGTAATTGCTCACCAGTGCGAGATAGTGTCAAAGTGATATTTACAAGTTCACCTTCAGTTGATGCCGGGCCAAATCAAATTATTTGTACAAATAATTCTGAAGTGCAGTTGGCAGGAATAGTATCTGGTGCTACTACAACTGGAGTTTGGTCTGGAGGATCAGGTACGTACAGTACTGATTCAACAGATTTAAATGCGGTGTACTCTCCAACTGCTTCTGAAATATCATCTGGAAATCTTATTTTAACATTAACATCAACTAATAACGGTACATGTAATCAAGGAGATGACGTCTTCCAAATTGCATTTGTCGCACCTCCATTTGCAAATTTTACTGCGCCTGATGGGTGTTTAACGAATCTTACAGCTTTTAATAATCTTTCACTACCAGGATTCGGTACACTAACAAACTCAAATTGGGATTTTGACGATACTAATCTTTCAACTTCCTTGAGTCCGAGTCACACCTACTCTCAACCAGGTGTTTATAATGTTGAATTGATTGTTACAAATTCAAATGGTTGTATGGATACAACATATAATACAGTAGAAATTTTTGATAAACCAATTGCGGACTTTAGTTTCACTTCAAATTGTCCAAACAATCAGGTTACTATTAATTTCACCGATGAATCAACTTCGTCGGATGTAATTGATTATTGGTATTATGATTTCAGTGGTCAAGGAAATTCAGTTCAAGAAAACCCAATTCAGAATTTTAATAGTCAGGGTAATTATTCCATAACGCATATTGTTTCGACGGTAAATGGTTGTGGAGATACTATAATTAAACCACTTCAGGTAGGCGAATTACCGATTGCTGGGTTTTCTTATAATACAACGAATGGATTGAATGTTGGAGCGGTTTTTAATTTTGTTGATACATCGGATTTCGGTGTAAATTACCTTTGGGACTTCGGAAATACTAATGAGTCTACACTACAAAATCCCAGTTATACGTATTTCGAGAATGGAAATTATCTAGTTACTCAATACGTTTATAATACCCTTGGATGTTATGATAGTGCATCGGTTTGGATTAACATTAATACTGTTACTACTGAGATAAATACATTAATACCGAATGCGATTTCACCAAATGGAGACGGTTACAATGATGTTTGGAAACTCGAGTTTATTAATATCCTATTTCCAAATGCCACTGTTGAAGTGTTTAATCAATGGGGGCAACGTCTTTTTTACTCAGAAGGGTATGATGTTCCATGGAATGGACAATTTAATTCTGAAGATGTACCAGACGGTAATTATTACTATGTGATTAATTTGAACGCGAATTTGGAAACTGATATTTACAAAGGAGCTCTTTTAGTTCTTAAACAAGCAAAATAGAAATGAAAAATATATTTTATATCGCTGTACTCGTTTTTTGCTGTTTTCAATTGCAAGCGCAGCAAAGGGGTGTGTATTCTAATTTTTTAATGAATAGATATTACTATAATCCGGCAATTGCAGGAAGTGAAAATGTACATGTTGTAAATGCGGGTTATCGGAATCAATGGGTAGGTTTTGATAATGCACCTGTTAATGTCAATTTAAACGTGTATGGATCGCTTCGAAATGAAGGTAAAATGGGATATGGATTGTCATTTGCTAATGAAAATTCAGGCTTAACAAATGCTACTTCTATATATTTAAATTATGCCCATCATTTTAAATTGAGTGAGCAGATTAAGTTAGGAATAGGAATTCAACCTGGTTACCTTCAGTACAGAGTGAAATTATATGATGCAGTTATTGCAGATGAAGGTGATCAAGTGCTTACCGGAAGTGTTTATTCCGCGAATGCTTTTGATGTGAATATGGGAATTCATCTTTATTCGAGTAAGTTTTTCTTTATGGCTTCTGTTCAACATATACTTGGGAAGCAAATAAAGTTTACTTCATATAACACGAACTTAACCTATCATTATAATGCAATAGCTGGTTACAACTTTGATTTCAAAAAGAAAAAGTTTCAATTGCAACCAAGTGTTTTAGTGAAATATGCAAGTCCTGTTCCAATTCAATGGTCCGGAATGTTAAAAGGAACTTATGATCAAAAATATTGGTTGGGATTAATTTACAGGTCTGATGATGCCTTTGGGTTGTCTGCGGGCATGTTAATTAAAAATCGATTCACAGTGGCGTATGGCTATGACTTTTCGATAAACGGTTTAAGAAAACACAATTCAGGATCACATGAGGTGATGTTATCGTTCGTTATTACGCGAAAACGCCCTTCTTTAGATGAAAAAGATGACGAATTGAACAATAGCATTTTGGAAGACGCCTTGGAAAAGGAAAAAGAGAATGAAAAAACGAAAGAATAAAAGATGAAAAATTTTATAACACTACTCCTCACACTACTGGCGTTAACATTTGGCGCTAGTAAAGCTGAAGCTCAGATTGACACAGCTTTTTGGTTTGCTGTTCCATGGGTAACTCCTGATCACGCAGGAAATACTCCAATTGCACTTCGAATATCAACATTTAATGCACCTACAACCGTTCGTGTATATCAACCTGCTGGTGGATATGACTCTACATTTGTTGTTCCGGCAAACTCATTGAACTCGCACTTTTTAACACCAATTGTAAATACCTTGGAATCGAAACCTGCGAATACGGTTTTAAATTATGGGATAAAAATCGAAGCAGATACACTTATAACGGTTGTTTATGAAGCTGTAACTGTAGTGAATAATCCTGAAACGTATTCCTTGAAAGGTACGAATGGATTGGGAATGGAGTTCGTGACTCCTTTTCAAACCACATGGAGAAATGGAGCTTATCCTCCTACTCAACCAAAATCGATGATTTGTATAATCGCAACTGAGGACAATACAACTGTCTGGATAACTCCCAAAGCGAATGTCGTTGGACATCCAGCAAATGTCACGTATTCAGTTGTACTAAACAAAGGTCAAGTTTACACGGTAGAAAATGTTTCTCAATTAACTAACACGCCAGGAAACAACCTAAGTGGCTCGATTGTCGTTTCCGATAAACCCATAGCCGTTACTGTGTCCGATGATTCCGTTTGGAATGCTGCTGGAGGTGGATGTCGGGACTTGATGGGAGATCAATTGGTACCAGTGGACGTAATTGGAACAGAATATATTGTGAATAAAGGGAATATGAATCCTCTCTCGACAGAAGGAATGTATATCGTTGCTACCGAGAATTTTACTACTGTTACAATTATCAATGGTTCAGGAACTACAGTTCAACTTTTGAATAGAGGCGATACATGGAGTTATGTAATCGTTGACCCATTGTCTTATGTTCAGTCGGATAAACCAATTTATTTGTTACAAGCAAGTGGGTTTGGTTGTGAGCTTGGTGAGGCAATTTTACCACCTATTAATTGTGCTGGTTCTTCACAAGTCAGTTTTAATCGTTCCAATAGTCAAACATTTATTTTAAATGTACTTTGTCCTACTTCAGCAATAAACGACTTTTTAATGGATGGAAACCCTACAATGGTTCCAGGTACGGCGTTTAATGTTGTTCCAGGTACAGGTGGTTTTTGGAGTGGAGCTCAAATTACGTATTCTACTGCGCAGATTCCAGCTGGAAGTTCTCCTTTATTGGAAAACACTTCGGACTTTTTTGCACTTGGAGTAATTAATGGTGGTAGTACTTCTGGGTGCTTTTACCATTATATGTCATCATTTATCCGAAGGGTTTATACGGATGCAGGAAGTGATACTACTTTATGTAATGGCGTGGCAACAATTGATTTAAATGGAAGCGTTACAGGAGCAACAAACACTGGAATTTGGAGTGTTTTAAATGGTACAGGAACCTTCGCTAACGCAACGGATTTAACTACTACTTATGCTCCAACACAAAATGATTATAATCAAGGTTCTTTGACGTTCGTGCTTACCTCAACAGGAAATTGTATTGCTGTTTCTGATACCATTGTTGTAGATTTTATTCAAGCACCTGTTGTTGATGCAGGACCAAACGACTCATATTGTAAAAATAACGTTGGGGCAATTCCGATTAATGGAAATGTGCAATATGCAGCAACTGGATTATGGTCCGGAGGAAATGGTGGAGCTTTTGGAAATAGTAGTGATCTCTCAACTACGTACACACCTTCTCCAGCGGATTTGGCGGCAGATAGCGTTGTGTTATTTTTAACTTCAGCAGGAAGTTTCTTCTCATGTCCAAGCGATGAAGATACATTAATTGTATTTTTTACTCCAGCACCTAATGTTATTGCTGGAGGTGATCAAGTACTTTGTGCAAATACAGCCGAAGCTTCACTAAATGGAGTTATTACCGGAGCAACTACTACTGGTGTATGGTCAACTTCTGGATCAGGAGCTTTTTCTCCTAGCGAAACAAATTTAATCACAGATTATTTGATTTCAGTTTCGGATACAGCGGCCGGCTCAATTTATTTAACACTTACTTCTACGAATAATCAAAATTGCCTTGTTGAAAAAGACAGTTTACAGATTACAATTATACCACAACCCGAATTAACAATTACTTCTCAGGATTCTGTTTGTTCGAACAGTATAACGATTAACCTTAGCGGTACAATTGTTAATGGATTTGGAACAGAATGGACAACAAATGGATTCGGAGCAATTGCTAATCCGAATAATTTAAATACGATTTACACTGTTAGCCCTATTGATAATATCAACGGATATATTGATGTGTTTTTCAATTCAACTGGAGTTTGCGCCACGGAAGGCGATTCAATGCGAATTCACTTGATAGATCCGCCTCAAGCTGACGCTGGAATTGATCAGTCATATTGTGAAAATACCCCCGTTCAGTTAAATGGAGTGGTTACTGGCCCAAATCCTGCTGGAAATTGGTCATCAATGGGTTCAGGAGCGTTTAATCCCGGAAATGCATTTTTACAAACCTTATATTTCCCTTCTGCTGCAGATGTTTCGAACGGAGGTGTGACGTTAATATTGACACCAAACAATACGTTTGGCTGTGCCTCTGAAAACGATACGATTTTTATTCTCTTTAAGGAAATTCCTAATGCTGAGTTTACGGTTAATTCAGTATGTCAGGGGGAGAATGCTATATTTTCGGATCAGTCCACCACTGGAACTGGTACAATTACAAATTGGATGTGGGACTTTGATGATTTACAAACTTCAATCGCTCAAAATCCGTTGCATCAGTATAATTCAAGCGGTACGTTTGATGTTTCTTTGATAGTGACAGGAAGCAATAATTGTACGGATACTGTTATTCATCCGTTAACGATAAATCCATTGCCAAATCCAATGTTTACGAATTCTAATGCTTGTGAAAACGGCATTACTTACTTTACAGATGTTTCAACCATTGCAAGTGGCTCAAACACAGCTTGGTTATATGACTTTAATAGTTTTGGATCAAGTACGGATCAAATGCCAGAATACTCTTTTAGTTCACCAGGAACATATTCAGTAGCTTTCACTGTAACCTCTAATTTTGGGTGTGAAGCTTCTGTGGTGCAAGATGTTGTTGTTTTGCCTTCACCTATTGCAAACTTTTCGGTTAATCCTAATCCAGCTTTAGCCTTGCAAGATGTTGTATTTACGGATCAGTCATCAGGTAATCAATTGACTGATTGGTATTGGGATTTTGGAGACGGTGAAGCTGCAAATAATCAAAATGCGGTACATGACTATAATACTGGAGGTATTTATACAGTAACCTTAACCATAACTGACATTAACAATTGTTCTGACACAGTTTCGCGCGACATATCTGTAGCATTATTGCCTGTTCTGCCAACTGGGTTCACACCAAACGGCGATGGAGAGAACGATATTTTCATTATTCGCGGTGGACCGTTTAAATCTGTCGATTTTAAAGTTTATAACAATTGGGGAGAACTGATTTTTTCAACAAATGACGGCAATGTAGGATGGGATGGAACCTTTAAAGGTGAAAACAGTCCTTTTGGAGTCTATACATGGACTTTCGTTGTTGAAATGGGCAACGGGCAAGTTATTAAAAAATCCGGTGACGTCACCTTAATACGATAATAATGAATAAGTTAATCATAGCGTTATTTTTATTAGTTTTTGTGCATTCATCGCGTGCTCAAGATTCGCATTTGTCCATGTATGACGCTGCACCATTATATTTGAATCCGGCTTTAACCGGTGTGATGGATGGCGACTTCCGACTACATGCCCAATATAGAACTCAATGGAAAGCTGTAAATTTCAAACCTTATACATCCATATTGGCAAGTTTTGACATGCCCATAAAAAAGTGGAGTTTTGGTATTCAAGTAAGTAACTTTAGAGCTGGATTTGGAAATTTCAATGTTGTTCAAGGATTACTTTCTACATCGTACAATACTGCAATTGATAAACGAAAGAACAATTTTCTATCATTTGGAGTTCAAGCTGGTGTAATGCAAAAATCATTGGAACATCAATTACTTTCCTTCAACAACCAATATAATTTATCGAACGGTGGGGAGTTTGATCAGACCATTGTTTCTGGTGAAAACTTCGGAGCTCAATCGGTTGTAGTTCCTTCTGTTAATGTCAGTGGAATTTACTATTTCGCCAAACAAAAATCAAGACTAAATCCATTTCTGGGATTTTCAGGATTTAATTTACTTAATTCAAGAGAGTCTCTTTTTGGTCAAGATAACAGATTACCTTTTCGATATTACATTCATGCTGGAACAAGAATAAATATTACGGAATTACTATATGTTATTCCTAAAGTTTTAATTATGCAGCAAGGAAAGTTTAATGAACAAACGTTCGCTGCAGAACTGGGGTATTTTTTAAAGGGCAGTGAAACCTATTTATTAGGTGGTATAATTTATAGAAATAAAGATGCTTTAGTAGCAACACTTGGTTTTAAAAAATCAGCATTTGTTTTTAAAGTGGGGTACGATTTTAACCTTTCATCATTAACATCAGCATCAACTGGACGTGGTGGTTTAGAATTGTCATTGACCTATACACGCAAGAAGAATAATTCAGTTACTGATAAAATTTGTCCTAGACTTTGATACAATACAATAGATTTATGAAAAAACTTTTATTTATTTTTCTTTGCTTGGTTCAATTTCAAGCGTTGTCTCAGTCAAAAATCGTTTGGATGACAAACGGAGATGAATTTTTTGAAAAAGAAGATTACTATAATGCATTGATTAATTATCAACTTGTACTTAACGATACTGCTGCGATTAATGAAAAAGTAATTCCATATGAAATTCAAATAACGAATCAGAAATTAGCCAAGAAACTGAAGGAAATTGATAGCAAATCGGTTTCCTTGTCAGACTATGTTAGTCATCAAATTGCGGTGTGTCATTTAAAAACGTTTGATTATAAAAAAGCTGAAGAATTTTTAAAACAAACTTCTGAATCTTCGGGTTATCCAGACGATCGATTTTATTACGCAAATGTTTTAAAAAACAATAAAAAATATGACGAGGCGATAGAGCAATTTGAGGCTTTTATTCGTTCCGGAAATGAATCTGACACCTTGGTTAGGACGGCAGAATTGTTGATGAAGGGATGTTATTATGCAAAGAATGAAGGTAGCATAAAATTGGATGTTGATGTTACACTTGCTGATACTTCTGTCTTCAATAATGGAACAGCTTCATTTGCTGCATCCTACTTTGGAAATGAAGATCGTTTAATGTTCACTTCGGCACGAGAGAATGGGGTGATATTAGATATAGAACAAAAATCGGAGTACTTGTGTGATATATATTGGACAGAGCGAAAATCAGGCGAAGAATGGGGGCCTGCAAAAAACTTTGGACGACCATTAAACAGTGCTCAACATGATGGAGCTTCGGCTGTAAATAATACGAACGTTATTTATTACACACGTTGGAGTGATGAAAATCAAAAAAATAAAAGTATTTATCTTGCTCGAATGCAAAATTTCAAATTTTTCGAAGCGTATAAACTTGGTCCACAAGTTAATGTAGAAGGATATAAAAGTCAACAACCTTTTGTTTCAATGGATGGTAAAACTCTGTTTTTCTCGAGTGACAGACCAGGTGGAAATGGAGGATTTGATATTTGGAAAATAGCATTAGATAGTTTGGGGCAAGTAGTAGGAGAGCCAAAAAATTTAGGATATCCTATTAATACTGAATCTGATGAAGTTACACCATTTTATCATGAAGCTTCATCAACGTTGTTTTTTAGTTCGAATGGATTTAATACGATTGGAGGATTGGATATTTTTAAAAGCTCATTTGATACAGAAAGTGAATCATATGGACAACCAGAAAATCTTGGTTTACCAATTAACTCTAGCTACGACGACGCTTATTTGGTTTGGGATTCTAAATTGAAATATGGTTATTTTTCAAGCGATAGAGAACCATGTGAAAATGGGCACTGTTACGATATCTATGAAGTGAATAATGCACCAATTCGTATTCACCTTGAAGGAATTGCGTATGATGCACTGACAGAAAAAATTCTTCCAGAAACTTCTTTAACATTTAAGGACGTTGATGGAATTATGGAAAGCTTTACATTGACTACGGATTCTAAAGGTTATTATGAAAAAACCCTAAAATCAGGTCAAGAAATTTTTATTAAAGCTCAAAAGAAAAAGTATTTTGCTGATGCCGAAGTTGTAAACACGAAGAAAATTACAGAAAGCACAAACCTTATTCAAGATTTTTACTTGAACCCTATTCCACAGGATGATATTGAGATTGAAGGGATTGAATACGATTTTGACTCTGATAAATTAAGACCTGCGTCGATGGAAATATTGGATCGACTATTCGATTTCTTAGAGTTGAATCAAAACTTAGTCGTTGAAATAAACTCCCATACAGATTGCCGTGGTAGTGATACGTATAATCAGAAACTTTCTGCACGAAGAGCAAAATCGTGTGTTGATTATTTGCTCTCAAAAGGTGTTCCTAAAGATCGTTTGACATCTAAAGGTTATGGTGAGTCTGAACCGAATTTCTTAAAAGATAAGGACAAACAAGCAGTACTAGATGACGAAGGTAATAGAATATTATTGACTGAATCATATATTAATAGCATTGAAAGTAAAGACGAACAAGAAATTCTTCATCAATATAACAGACGTACTTCATTTAAAGTAGTAGGCGAAGATTTTCAAGTAATTTCCAAGTAATTTGGAAATAATTCATTGAGATGCATCTTTTCTTGCAAAAGGTGCGTCTATCTTTTATAGAACTAACCGACATGAAAAAACTTTTACTGATTGCATTATTATTTTTTGGATTTGGAGCAAATGCTTCGCATATAGTTGGAGGGGAAGTATATTATGACTCTCTAGGAAACGATCAATATAGAATTACATTTGAAGTTTACCGTGATTGCTCTGGTGCTGCGTACGATTCACCGCTGTGGTTTACAGTTTTCTTAGCCAATGGTACTGAATATGGTGAATTTAGTATAGCGCTGCCTGTACCTGATACGTTACCAATAATTTACGATGATCCTTGTGTTACTCCTCCTACAGATATTTGTGTTCAACGTGCAATCTATGTCGGAACTTTCACCTTACCTCCAACTGCTGATGGTTATTATATTTCTTATCAACGATGCTGTTGGGCAGCCAATATTCAAAATATTACAAACCCAGGAAGTTGGGGAATAACAATAACAACATTTATTCCTGGGACCAATACTGTTAGTGTACCAAACAATTGTGCACGTTTCAATGAGTATCCTCCGATAGTTTTATGTTCAGGACAAACGCTGGATTTTGACCATAGTGCATTTGATCAAGATGGGGATTCGCTTGTATATTCTGTTTGCGATCCATTAACAGTTAATAGCGCTGTTTCCGAACCAAATCCAGAATATCCAGCACCGTACGCTGCTGTTCCGTGGGAACCAGGTTTTTCAGGAACTGTTCCTTTTGGCCCCGGTTCAAATGTTGTAATCGATCCTCAAACGGGGATGATGAATATTACCCCAGGAGTCACTGGAACGTATGTCGCTTCGGTTTGTGTGGAAGAATGGCGGGATGGAGTTTTGATAAATACGAAGTCACGGACATTTGGATATAGAGTTGTTGTGTGTGATGTGATTGAGCCAATGCAAGTAGATGTTTTGGGATTGGGAACATTGATTGAGGATTGTGGAAGTACTGGTTTTATAGTAACTCGAGATGATACAACCACTTCTATCACTTTACAGCTGTTTTTGTCAGGTACTTCAACAAACGGGGAGGATTATAACTTCTTGCCGGACACGATAATAATGCCTGTTGGTGTTGCAACTGATACGATTTCAATAACACCTTTTCTCGATAATGTAATTGAAGGAAATGAAACATTGATTTTTAATATTGTCGTTGAAAATATTTGTGACGGTTCTTATGATACAACTACTGCTTTTGTAACAATCCAAGATTATAATCAGATGGGCATAGAATGGCTCGATAGTTTAAATTTATGTGATGAAACAGGCGAAGATGGATTACTTTGGTGCAATGTAACAAATGGTGTTCCTCCGTATGGATACTTTTGGGAACCGCTACCTTCTGCCAATAATGATACATTGATTTTTTCATCATCGATATTGAATGACAATCTGAATATGGTATACGTTACAGCTGTAGATCAATGCGGCAAAACAATCGGTCCCGCAGCAATAAAAGTGTATAACCGATGTCCAATTTCTGCGCCAAATGTAATTACGGCCAATGGCGATGGAATAAATGATCTGTTTATTGTTAAAAATCTGGAAGACTATGACCGTGTGAATCTGGTTATCGTTAATCGATGGGGAAATACACTTTATGAAAACGACAATTATTTGAATGATTGGGATGGCAAGGACATGAGTGGAAAGGAACTTGAAGAGGGTGTTTACTTCTATACTGTTATACCTGAAAGTGAAAAGTATATCTACGATGAACCGACCAAAACTCAATACACAGTTCACGGTTTCTTCCATATCATTAAAGATTAGACCTTCAAATTTTCATTGATCATTTAATAAAACTGTTTCGTACTTTTGTTGAATGATTGAAATAAAGCAATTGCATTCTGATGATGTCATGATTGTGAATCATCTTGCGCACGCTATTTGGCCTGTTACTTTTCGTGATATATTATCCAAAGATCAGATTAGCTATATGTTAGACTGGATGTATTCAATTGAAACGCTTCAAGAACAGGTTCAAACTGGTTTTCTATATTATTTAGCGACTTTTGATGGAGTAGCCGTAGGTTTTTTGGGTCTAGAGCCAAACTTTCCAGATGAAAATCAATTGAGAATTCATAAGATATACGTAAAACCAAATTTTCAAAAGAAAGGCGTTGGTCGTGCTTTATTAAATCACTCCATTGACATTGCTTTTGATCTTGATCAATCAAGCCTGCACTTGAATGTAAATAGATTTAATGATGCAGTTGGTTTTTATAAACACCTTGGTTTCAAAACGCTCAAAGAAGAAAATATCGATATCGGAAAGGGTTTTTTAATGGAAGATTTTGTAATGGAATTGAATTTAAGATAATTGGTCAGTTAAACTAAAACATCTTTGAACCAACTAAACAATTATTTTCGTTCCACAATCAAAATGTCCCTTTGGGCACTCTTTGTGACCATGTAAACCGCACGGTCGACAATCTAAACCTTTCACTTCTTTAATTTCAAAATCATCAGATAACGGTCCAAATCCGAAATCGGGAACAGTTGAGCAGAAAAACGCCGTTACCGGAGCATTCACAGCTGAAGCTAAATGTAGAGGTCCTGAATCGTTAACATATGTTCTAGTTGACTTTTGAATTAATGCCGCAGATTCTAATAAATTCAGTTTACCGCTTAAATTAACTACAGTTGATGAGTTTGACATTTTTAGAATAGAATCACAGAGTTCACTGTCATCTTTTCCGCCAAGTAGGTAAATTGTCTTGTTGGATCCAATTTTATCAATCAACTCCATCCACTTTTCTTTTGGTAATTGTTTAGTAAACCAAACAGAAGCCGGTGCAAGGCAATAATACTCTTTTTGGATGTATCGTTGAACTGCGTTAACTTCCTTTTCAGATGGGAATAATTCAGGTTGGATTTTTGATACACATCCAAATTCTGAAATCAATTGTAAATTTCGTTCGACCTCATGCGTTCCATCACCAATAGAATGTTCAAATGATTTGGTGTACATGAATGAAAAAGGATTCTTTTTAAAACCGTAGCGCATTTTTCCTTTTGAAAAACCAGCAATCATTCCTGAACTTGCAAAACGATGCAGATTAATGACAAGATCATATTTCGTCGCTCGAAACTGTTTTATTAGGCGGATAATCGATTTATATTTTCCCGATGATTTATCGAACGTAATAACTTCGTTGACTTTTGGATTACCAGCAATCAAAGATTCATTTCCTTTCTTTACCAAAAAATCAATTTTAGCATTTGGAAATACTCGCTTTAATTCACTGATAACAGGAGTTGCCAATATTACATCACCAAGAAATGCCGTTTGAATTATAAGGATTTGCTTCACGGAACAAATTTACATTTATTTCAATAAGGTAACATGTCCTCTTTTAATGATTTCTATACCATCTCCATCATGTAGTTTAACGAAATAAACATAGGTTCCCGTATTTGCCATTTTTCCACTGAAATCAATTCTACCATCCCAACCATCTGCAGGGTTCGCAGTTTTGAAAATTACTTGCCCCCAGCGGTCAAAAATAGAAAAATCATATCCTGTCCCATCAAAATCAGTTATAATAGGTTTGAAAATGGGATTTACGCCATCTGGTGTAAACGCATTGGGGATGTAAATTAAAGGTGGAACGGTACTGCAACGAACGTTTGAATAGCTCGATTCTGAAAAGCTGTATACGTTCATACCTTCTACAGCCTGAATGTAATAACACGTTCTACCTGTTGAATATAATTCACTAACATCATCTTCGTAAGAATAATGACCGTTCGCCAAGGTTGCAATTGGATTTACTTCAAAAACTCCACTTACACCTCTATAAATATTATAACTCAATAAAGAACCATCGAAATCATAATATGGCGTCCAATTTAAATAGTTGATTTTTTCAACTTCATCATTTTCAATTGTCAGAAGAATCGTTGCAGCTTCATTGGAAGTCATACTTAACCTACCACAGCTGTCAACAACTTGAACGCGATATACATATGATAATTCATTTACATCAACGTCGGTATCAACGTAAGTCATTAAGGTTCCCGAAACAGGTAATTGTTCCAATTCTTGAAAAATTCCATTGATTTTCTTTTGAATTGAAACTGCAGGAACATTTACTGAAGCATCAATGTGAAGTCGAAGATGAACTTCCTTGTCACTTACAGTGGCAACTCGCAAGTAATTAAAAGTAGGTTGATTAGGTGCGGCAACATATACAGATGATCTATTCGAAAAGGAAGTTGCACCACTTGTTGAATGCGCTTGGATGACAAAATCATAAGTCAATCCATCAATAACATCTACTGTAAATGTTGTACCTGAAGTAGAACCTTCAAGAACCCACACGCCAAGATTATTTTTACTGTAAATATCGTAATGGTCAACACCTGTCCAACCAACATAAGCAGTCCAATTTAACCGAACTGTTCGCGCACAAATATCTAATGAACGAGTGAGGAACATAGTGGTATGCACATCGCCTTTTGCTGAAGTTTGATAAGTAGGAGGTACTGATGAGGTGTAACATGAGTCAAAAGCAGCTACGGAATAGGTTAGTGGGCCTAATGAAACATCCGGACTATATGTATAAGAAGTTGTGCTGATCCCAAAAACTTGATCCAATTCTACAATGCTACCCGCTGCATTTTGCACATACACAATATAACCGTAGGTGTCTTCTTGGGCATTTTGATTCCAGGTAATAGTTACTTCGTTGGTTAAACTGTCAATTGTAACAGAATATAAAACTGGAATATCTGGAGACATTTGGTCTTCAAAAATATCTGTCTCGATATTTGATGTATAATCACAAGGTTGATTTGGAAGGACAATTTGGTAGCTCAAAGGTGTTGAGCAAATTCGAATTGTGTCACGGTAAAAATTAGTTCCAAAAGGGACACTATCATATAAACTCCATGTACCAACAGGATATTCACGGTAAATGTGATAATATCCGTTCATGGAAGGCAGTGCAGGATTTACGGGAGCATTCCAAGTAATTACGGCTGTTCCATTATTTGGATTATTTAAGGTCATGAAAATATTAGAAATTGTATCTGAATTTTGAATGGCATTCCCATTGCATCCTGAAGCGGATGCGACATAATAATCATTTTCTTGATTTACTCCTGGATGAGTAAAAGTTGTAGTTGCGATATTTCCAATTGTTCCAATCAATCCGTTTTGAATGGAATAAACTTGGTATTCATTAAATGTTCCTGACGGGTCAGCTACTTGGTTCCATGTGATGGTCACATCACCAGTCGCATCTGATTGAATGCAAGAAATAGTAGGTGCAGCAACTACACCAGGATTTAAAATATTAATTGTGATTGTTGCATAACTCACCTTAGGAACCTGACAATAATCGTCCTGTACCCTAAAAACAAAATGGTATGGTTGTGAAGTAGCGGCCTGACCCGATGGATTTACCAAATGATCACATGATGTTTGCCAACTAAAATCAGTATTTACTCCTTGCGACATTGTAATTAACGGAGTTGCGTTTAAAGTCGCACATGGTGCGATTGCACAACCTGCTGTGCTGGTATGATTTGTACCAAAAAGTAAACCTGTCGCCGACAGAATATTATTTTGAGGCGAACCATCTTGCAAAACTTCGACATCAGTCGCGTTTAAATTGAATGTCACCAAGTCTCCAGCGTTGACAGTTGTCTCAAAAGCTCCAGCAAAAGGACCATTTATAACAGGTTTGTTATTGGTTCCTGCGCAGTTAGTAACAATTAGTTGCATTTCTCGCTCGACTTCTGCAATTAGAACTCCATTTCTAAATGATTGAGCAATAATTTTAACAATAAAATTTCCGCTATTATTCGAAAGAAATGTCAAATTTCCCGAGCTTGGATCAATTTGAGCAGGAATATTTCCAGGATTCATTGTAACGCCAGGGGTCGGAGACAAAGCAGAAAAACCACTTTCGTACAACAACGGAGCTGGGGCAGTTGGAGGATTATAAGAAGCCATTGGAAAATGATTTAACGCTTCACCAAATTTTATGTGCAAAGAATCTAAATCAATGTCAACTGCATTCATGTTATATTCATAGGACTCTCCTACACAGCTAACAAAATAAGGCTCTTGGAGGAATTGAGGAGAATTATCGACACAGGAACCTGCCGTTCCCCCAGGGACTGGAAACATTTTTGCCGTAATAGTAATTCCCGCAGCAGAAGGGTCGAATAGATTTGTAATCGCCGCGCTTCGAGAAAAGTTTTGAAAAGTAAATATCCATCCTGAGGCAGGAGGCGTTCCAGTTAAATTAATAGGAGCTGAACGATAGATTGCCTTTTCAATTGCACCAAGTCCATTTCCTCCACTTGCGCCCGATCCACAGTCTAGAGGGACAGGTCCTCCTGCAACTTGCGTACAAGAAGGTGAAACATCACTACTGGACACGTAACTTAATGTTATTGAAGAAACGCTAGGGTGACCCCAAACGTCCAGTACCTCATTCCCCGTATTAATTATTGCTCCATTGCAATCGCGGTAAAAAACCAACTGAAAAATATAATTTCCACCCTGACACGTCCATGTAATATCTCCTCCCATAACATGAGAAGCTCTTCCTGTATAAGAGATGGTTAGTAGTGTTAGTAAAATGAAAATTTGCTTAAACATGTACATTATATAACGTAAAAAAATGCGTTCTAGTATTATAACGAAAACTAATGAGTTTCGGTTGCTAACCAGCGCTGATTACTGTATAATCCTCCCAATTCAAATACGTATTCGCAAGTTCCTGTATTCGTTGTGGTGTTATTGAACGAATTGACTGAAGCGCTTCATTGTAAAAATCTAAATCTTTCCCTTGGGCCTCGGCACTTAGGAATAAGTCAGTCATTGCATAGGCTCCATCAGCACTTTTAAGCAATTGTCCTAGCATATAGTTTTTGACCAATTCCATTTCTTCATTTGGCACCAATTCATTTTTGAGACGATCAAATTCAAACTTTACTTCGTCTAAGGTGTTTTTCATAACATCTTTACGAACTTCTGTAGCGATAATAAAATATCCAAACTCATTCACCTCTGCCAACATTGATCCGATTCCGTAGGTATAGCCTTTGTCTTCTCGGATATTGGTCATCAATCGACTACCAAAATAATCTCCAATTAGTGTGTTTAAGACTAAAAAGTCTAAATAATCTGGATGTTTTTTATTGAACAAGATGCGTCCTAACCTCACTGCTGATTGAATCGCATCCTCTTTTTCTACATACTTTTCTCCTTTCCAGTTAACAATTTTTGATTCAAATTCAGCTTCCGATTGAAGTGAAATTGCTCTTGTTGCGGAAATGACACTTTCAATTACTGATTCTTTCAAATTACCTACAACTACCACCTTGGATAGTCCATTTAAATAATGTTTGGAATGAAACTCTTTTAATTCTGTGGTTGTTATTTCCTCAAAATCTTTGATTTTTAAGGTGTTTGAGTAATATTCGTTTGATTGAAAAAGCGTTTCTTGAAATTCAACCTGAGCGATATAGCTCATTTTACCTAAATTGATTTTTAATTTCTGCTTTGAGTCATTCAAGTATTCGTTGACTTCCTTTTCGATAAAAGCTACATTTTTTATCGCATCGATAATTGTCTCAAAAATCGCTTCGAAATTTTCGCGCAAACAGTAAATAGAAATCACAGAATTTTCAACAGAAACGCCAGATTCATAAAATCCTCCTTTACCGTTAATTTCCTCTTGAATTTGTACCGATGATTTTTCAATGGTTCCAGATAACAGTAACCCATTCACAAAATTTGGTATTCCTTTCAATCCGCGGCATTTTCCGGCATCAAAATACAAATCAAAGCGACAGGTTTCGTCTGGTACTTCTTTCGTATGAAATAGACTTGCAAAAGGGGAGATTTCATATTTTTTTGGAGCAATAAATTCAATATGATCAATTGCTTTTAAAGCTGGTGGAATAGTTCTATTAATCATTTGAAATTGCTTTAACTCTTAGTAATGAACAGTTTGTTTTTTGCAAAACTGTTTGTGCAACGCGCTGAATATCAGATGGCGTAATTTTTTGATACATTTCGTTTTCTTGATTAATTAAGCTTGCATCACCCAACAATTCGTATGAACACAAATTCATTGCGCGATTCAAAGTCCCTTGGTCACCAAACTCTTTAGAAGTACGAATTTTATTCATTATTTTGTTCAATTCGTCGGTTGTTAATAAACTTTTTTGGGCCAAATTAATTTCCTTCCAAAAGGCGTCATCGAATTCTTCAAAGGAAATACCTTCGTTTAATTTTCCTGATACAACCAATAGACCTTCATCTAAAGAGCCCATGACATAACATCCGATATCTGATACAAGATTTTGCTCTTTTTTCAAACTAACATACAAACGGGCACTTTTATCACGACCCAATGCATCAGATAAAGTGTCATAAATAAAGTAGTCTTCGTGTCCTCTTTCCACCATTCTGAATGCATAGTAAAATGCGTTGGCAGGGACCTTACGATCAATCGTTTTTATTCTAAATTCGTTCTGTTTTGGTTCTTTCGGAAGATTTCTAATTGGTTTTTCTTGTTTGGGAATATCGCCAAACCATTTTTGAACCAAAGCTTTGACATTTTCCAATTCCAAATTTCCGGCTATACACAAAATGGCATTTGCTGGGGAATAGAACTTTTTGAAAAATGCCTTAACATCGTCCATTGTTGCATCTTCGATGTGCTTAATTTCTTTTCCAATTGTTGCCCATTTGTATGGGTGAACTTTATAAACGAGCGGACGTAATTCCAACCAAACATCACCGTACGGTTGATTTAAATAGCGTTGTTTAAACTCTTCAATTACCACGCTTCGTTGAACCTCTAAACTTTTATCCGTAAATGCCAATGACAACATGCGATCGCTTTCTAGCCACAATGCTGTTTCGATATTGTTTACAGGAAGCACATCATAATAATTAGTAATATCGTTTGAAGTAAAGGCGTTGTTTTCGCCACCCGCTAATTGCAGTGGAGTATCAAATTCTGGAATATTTATAGATCCTCCAAACATTAAATGTTCGAAAAGATGTGCAAACCCAGTTTGATCTTCGGATTCGTCACGTGCACCAACATCGTACAAGGTATTAACGACCGCCATTGGAGTCGTTACGTCTTTATGGAAAAGAACAGTTAAGCCGTTTTCCAATGTAAACTTATCGTAGTTTATCATTTAAAATTGAAATTTATCATTCGTTTGTTCAGCAAGTGCTGTGCGATATTCCGCAATAATTTCGTTCACAATTTCTTTTGCAGGTAGAATTTCATGAATCAAACCAGCAATTTGCCCAATTTCTAATTCTCCTTCTACTAAATCGCCTTCGAACATTCCTTTTTTTGCTCTGCCTCGTCCTAAAATTGATTTTAATTCTTCAACATCGGCATTTCTTTCGTATGCTTCTTTCAACTGATTGTAAAACTCATTTTTTACTAATCGAACAGGAGTAACGTTTTTCAAGGTCAAATCTGTATCACCTTCTTTGGCATCAACAACCACATTTTTGAAATTTTGGTGAGCACTAGATTCAATTGAAGCTACAAATCGACTTCCTATTTGAACGCCGTCAGCCCCCAAATTCATAGCAGCCAACATACCGCGACCAGTTCCAATTCCTCCAGCAGCAATTACAGGTATCTTCACTTTTTCAGTTACCATAGGAATTAAACAAAGTGTCGTCGTTTCATCACGACCATTATGTCCACCCGCTTCAAAACCTTCTACAACAACCGCGTCTACTCCAGCTTCTTCCGATTTTAGAGCAAATTTTAAACTAGACACAACGTGTACAACTGTTATTCCATGCGCTTTTAAATGAGCCGTCCATGTTTTAGGATTTCCTGCAGATGTAAATACGATTGGAACTTTTAAACGAATAATTGTTTCGATATGTTTGTCAATATCAGGATATAACATAGGCAGGTTTACCGCAAAGGGTTTGTCCGTGGCTTGTTGACATTTCAAAATGTGTTCTTCTAAAATATGTGGATACATAGAACCAGAACCAATTATTCCTAATCCACCAGCATTAGAAACAGCTGAAGCCAGTTCCCAGCCTGAACACCAGATCATTCCAGCTTGAATAATTGGGTATTCAATATTGAATAAAGTTGTAACGCGATTTCTCATAGATCAAAAATAAGGTTTTCATCAAACTTTTGCAGGTGTTTTGGCGTCTTATAATTAAATCACTAATTTAGAGTTCAACTATTTTGATAAACATGCGATTTCTACTGCTTTCTTTTGTTTTTATTTCTTCATTGGCTGTGAATGGACAAGAGATTACGCACGACCATTCCATTCAACATTCATTTATTGAAAACAAGGGACAATGGAATGACCAAGTTTTGTTTCAATCTAAATTTGATGGTGGAAATTTGTGGGTACAGCAAAAGAAAATGGTATTTCATTTGCAAGATTTTTCTCAGATGCATGAGGTTCATGCGAATTTCAAAGACATAAAAAAGCCATCCCAAAATAGGCAAACGGTGGTTCATTTAAATTTCATAGGAGCTAACGAAGTTACTAACATTGAAAAACATGGAGCTACTCCAAATTATTACAATTATTTTCTTGGAAATGATAAAAATAAATGGGCGTCAGAAGTTCGTGGGTACAGTGAGGCAATTATGTATGACCTGTACGATGGAGTTGATTTAAAATTGATTGAGGAATTAGAACAATTGAAATACGAGTTTCATGTTCAACCCAATGTTGATCCGAATGTAATTTTAGCAGAATACGCAGGTCAGGATAATATTTCACTTGGAAAAAACGGAAATTTAATAGTCGCGACATCATTAGGGCAAATTATTGAGGAAAAACCCTATGCATATCAAATTGTAAACGGAAATGTTCGAGAAGTGTCATGTGAATTTATTATCGATAAAAACAGAGTGAAATTCAAATTGGGAGATTACAATCCGCATGTTAAATTAATCATAGACCCTGTTTTAATTTTTGCAACTTATGCCGGCTCCATAACGGACAACTTTGGAATGACAGCGACATATGGTTATGATCAAACAGCATTCTCGGGTGGTGTTATTTATGGTAACGCTTATCCAACTCCTGATAATAATGCGTACGATGTGACTTCTAACTTTACAGTGGCAAATGGACCTGTTTATGGAATAACAGATGTATTTATTTCACATTATTCAGCTGATGGAACAACAATGCTTTGGACAAGTTTTATAGGTGGTGGAGATCAAAATCAAGGCACCGAAACTGTGCATAGTTTAATATGTGACTTAAACAATAATATTTACTTGTTTGGAGCGACTTCGAGTTTGGATTTTCCTATTCAAAATGGATATCAAACTGCGCATGCAGGCGGAACCGATTTGGCAAATTTTTACCAAAATGGGGTATATTATCAGACTGCAGGAACGGATATTTACGTAGCTAAAATTTCAGCGAATGGACAAAATTTAATGGGTTCTACATATTTTGGGGGAAGTTTGAATGATGGGGTGAATTATAAATCTAACATGCCTGTTAATGCTCAAAATGGAACCTATTACGCAGCTTCCCAATATGACTCATTGACGAGTAATTATGGTGATCAATTTCGCGGAGAAATAATGTTAGATAAAAATGGCAATTGCATGGTCGCAACTTGTACCAAGTCGACCGACTTCCCAACTTTAAATGCTTTTCAACCATCCAATGCTGGTAAACAAGACGGAGTGATTTTCAAGTTGTCATCGGATTTATCAACTTTACAGTGGTCGAGTTACTTTGGCGGGAGTCAGAATGACGCATGTTATTCGGTTAAAATAGACTCAAGTGATAATGTCCTTTTTACAGGAGGAACGTGTTCTTCAGATTTATCCAATATGGCCGGAGGATGGCAATCAACGTACAACGGAGGTTCCACAGACGGATTTGTCATGAAATTAAGTCCTGATGGATTGAATATTACCAATGGATCGTATATAGGAACACCAAACTACGATCAATCCTATTTCGTAGAAATTGATAGAGCGAATAACGTTTATTTATTAGGACAATCCTTAGGCGGAGCATTCCCAATATTTAATTCTGGCTTTGTCAACCCCAATAGTAGTCAGTTTGTCATGAAGTTGGATTCTAATCTTGCTGTTTTAACAAATTCAACGCAGTTTGGTAATGGAACTTCAACATCCACCAATATTTCACCGTCTGCCTTTCTAGTAGATATTTGCGGTAATATTTATATTTCTGGTTGGGGTGCAAATATTCTTCAAGGTGCAGTTCTTTTAAATGGTATGGCGGTTACGCCTGATGCATTTCAAATTAGTCCTCCGAATGGGTTTGATTTTTACCTATTGGTTATCGAAAGAGATTTTACAGATATTTTATACGGTTCTTATTTAGGAGGATCATCTGCAAGCGAACATGTTGATGGAGGAACTTCACGTTTCGATAAAAATGGAGTTGTTTATCAATCAGTTTGTGGAGGATGTGGAGGATTTAGTGATTTTCCTACATATCCGAATCCCGGTGCTTGGTCGAATTCAAACTTAAGTACGAATTGCAATAACATTTTATTTAAGTTCGATTTCGAACTAATCCCCAATGCCGTATTTACAGTTGACGACAATATTGGTTGCGCTCCATTTACCGTAACATTTGATAATTTTTCTACAGAATCAGATTCTTATTTATGGGATTTAGGAAATGGCGATACAACTAGCATTATTTTTGAGCCAACTGTGACTTACAATACGCCTGGTGTGTATGAAGTGTTTTTGTATGTGACTGATAGTATTTGTCTTATAACGGATACGGCACAATTGACGATCACAGTGTACGATTCACTCGAATTATCAACCATTCCAGATCAACAATTATGCGTGCCTACAGCCATTGATTTTATTGCATATACAAATGGAATTGCAGATAATTTTATTTGGTCAGAAGATTTAACATTTGCCGTTCCTTTGAATGCCGATCAAACGGATTCGGTTTTTAATTATACACCTACTCAGCCGGGTATGTATTATATTCAGGTTAGTAATGCTGGTTGTTTTCTTATTGACAGCGTGTATGTTGACTATATTGGTGCCGCGTTGACTTTAACCGGAAACGATTCGATTTGTCGAGGTGAGTCCACGGTAATCACAGCATCGAACTCGAATCCTATGTTAACATTTACGTATGTTTGGAGTCCGGATTCAATAATTGTGACACCTTCCACGTCGAATATAGTTGAAGTTAATCCGACAGTTTCTCAATATTTATACGTGACAGCAACCTCTAACAATGGATGTGTTGTTTCAGATTCAATTCGAATTTATGTCGATGATTTACCGAATGGATCTATAAGTGCCACGTCAAGTGAATATCTGGTTGCCAGTGGTACTGAGGTGACATTAACTGCACAACCTGGAGGTTACGATTATTTTTGGTTTCCAGCCGGAGGCCTTGGAAGTCCAAATAGTCAAATAACATCAGCAATAGTGGATCAAACTACAAATTATACAGTTTTTGTAACGAATGGCGCTTGTACAAAATCGGCTCAAGTATTAGTGAAAACATACGTTTACGAATGCGGTGAACCTTATGTTTTTGTACCAAATGCTTTTTCACCAAATGGTGATGGAGAAAATGATGTTCTTTATGTAGAAGGTCCTTTTGAAGAAATGATTTTTAGAATTTATGATCGGTGGGGAGAATTGGTCTTTGAATCTCATGAGCGCTCTTTCGGATGGGATGGTCGTTATAAAGGTAAATTCCTAGATCCAGATGTTTATGATTACTATCTGGATGTAAAATGCATCAATGATGAAGAAGCAATTGTAAAAGGGAATATCACCTTGCTGAGATAATAACTTTCATTACTTTTGAAAAAACGAAATCAAAAGAACAATGAAAATATCTGCAGCGTCACAAAAATTTCTTGAAAAATATTTGAATAATGCATCTCCAACAGGTTTTGAATCCAAAGGTCAGCAAATGTGGTTGGATTATATCAAACCAAGTATAGATTCTTATTTTACGGATAATTACGGAACGGTTGTAGGTGTCATCAATCCTGAAGCCAAGTACAAAGTTGTTATTGAAGCCCATGCGGATGAAATTTCATGGTTTGTGCATTATATTACAAAAGATGGTTTTGTTTACTTGAGAAGAAATGGTGGGTCTGATCATATGATCGCTCCTTCGAAAAGAGTTAACATTCACACCGACAAAGGAATTGTAAAAGCAGTTTTTGGATGGCCTGCAATTCACATGCGTCATACAAAAGATGATGCGCCGAGCATGAAAAATATTTTTTTGGATTGCGGATGTTCCACCAAAGAAGAAGTTGAAAAATTAGGTGTTCACGTTGGCTGTGTTGTCACATTTGAAGACGAATTCATGGTCTTAAATAAAAATAGATATTGTGGTCGAGCTTTGGATAACCGAATGGGTGGATTCATGATTGCGGAAGTCGCAAATTTGTTGAAAAAGAATAAAGTAAAATTGCCTTTTGGATTATACATCGTAAATGCTGTTCAAGAAGAAGTTGGTTTACGTGGAGCTCAAATGATCGCTCAGAAAATCAATCCAGATGTTGCGATCGTTACCGATGTTTGTCACGATACGCAAACTCCAATGGTTGATAAAATTGAGAATGGAGACTTAAGCTCAGGTTCAGGTCCTGTTGTGACTTATGGTCCAGCCGTTCAGAATAACCTATTAAATTTGATTATTAAAGCTGCTGAAAAAAACAAAATTCCTTTTCAGCGTGCTGCTGCTTCAAGAGCTACTGGAACTGATACTGATGCGTTTGCATATTCGAATGAAGGTGTTCCAAGTGCGTTGATATCGCTGCCTTTGCGCTATATGCATACGACAGTAGAAATGTGCAGAAAAGAAGATGTAGAAAATGCAATACAATTGATTTATGAGTCTGTCTTAAGTATTAAGTCAGGACAAGATTTTAGATACATTAAATAAGTATTTTTACTACATGAAATGGATTGGTGAGCGCGTCAGTTTTGTTGACGATAAAAATAAGTTAACAATAGTAATTTACCCCGAGAATATCACATGGATTAAGGGAGTAATGGGAGCATGGGTCGCGATGTGGTTTGTAATTGGAGCGACAGTAATATGGTCTTATTTCACTTTTTTGTTAACCGAACAAGAACAAATCATCATTTATATTTTCATGGCTTTTTGGTTGTATTACGCATTAAAAGTAACGCGATCCTTTTTTTGGTTGTTGTGGGGCAGAGAGTTGTTAAAACTCGATGAAACCGGAGTATCATATAAACGATCCATAAAGTCATACGGAAAATCAAGTCACTATTTTTATGAAAATATCTCAAAAATGGAAGTGCACCAACCAAAGGAGAAATCAATGCAAGCAGTAATGGAGCAATCTCCGTGGGTAAAAGGAGGAGAGCGAATTGATTTTGAGTATTTCGGAAAAACTGTTCGTTTTGGAAGGAAATTAAATAAAAAAGATACCGAACTATTGTTTAAATTAATCACTAAACGTATTGAAGAGCGTTTAAGAAAATCGAAATAAAAAAAGTTATGAAAATGAGAATTTTACACCGTTATATTGGATTTTTCCTTGCAGGAATCATGGCGGTTTACGCGTTAAGTGGAATTGTATTGATTTTTAGAGATGGAGATACGTTTAAATCAGAAGTTCAGCATAAGGAAAAGCTAAAACCAAATCTTGAGGAAGAAGCTTTAGGCGATGCATTGGGCATAAAGCGATTTAAAGTAGCGAAGGTGGAAGGTAATAACGTTTTCTTTGAAGGCGGTACATACAATAGTGAAACTGGTCAAGCGGAATATACAACCAAGGAATTGCCTTACGTTTTAGATAGAATGACGCATTTACACAAAGCAAAAAGTAGTGAGCCTCTTTATATGTTGAATGTTATTTTTGGACTTTCACTCCTGTTTTTTGTTATTTCATCATTTTGGATGTTTATGCCGGGCACCGATTTGTTTAAAAAAGGGATGATTTTTGCAGCAATTGGATTTGTTCTAGCCTTGGTGTTGCTATTTGTATAGATTTTCAAATAAATAAACATTATAAAAGCTCTTACGATTATTCGTAAGAGCTTTTTTTGCCATTACTGAAGTATATTGGCTGTTGCTGAAATTGTTGTTAATGGTTCGAATGATATTTTATATAATTGAAGGAAATAGTAAATAAGTTGGCATTCGAAATAGTTTAGTGTTTTTTCATAATTGAATGTGTAAAAAGGAGGTTAATTGACCTCCTTTTTTGCTGTTAATGAAGAATTTTGGTCGTTCGTGAACTTAACAGCTGATACCATGTGGTCTTTCATAAATTTGGACAAAACAAATCAAAATAAAATGATATGAAAAAAATAGTACTATTCTTCTGCTTAGCAACTATGCAAACCGCAATTTCACAGACTGTGAGTACTGTAAACTCAGGTGGTTTATTGAATCGGCCCCATGATGTTGTAGTTCATCCAAATGGCTATATCTATATAGCCAATCAATTTTCTCACCAAATTTATACGATTTCTCCTGGTGGAGTAACGAGTGTTTATGCAGGTGATGGAACAGTTGGGGCAAATGACGCAAATGGGACTTCAGCCAGTTTTTCTAATCCCGCAGGCGTTTGTTTCAACTCTGCAAATGAATTATTCGTCACGGATTATGGAAACAATTTAATTAGAAAAATAGATACCAATGGTGATGTTACAACTTTTGCAGGTTCAGGAGCCGCAAGTAGCGTTGATGGAACAGGTGTACTTGCTTCTTTTAATGGACCCGTGGGAATTTGTACTGACGGGAACGATAATATTTATGTAGCCGAACAAGTTGGTCACCGAATCCGTAAAATTACTCCAGCTGGGGTTGTAACTACTGTAGCTGGAAGTGGAACTCCAGGTTCAACTAACGCAAACGGGGCATTTGCTTCTTTCAATGGCGTTTATGATGTTGTAGCTGATCCTTCTGGAAATTTATATGTTGCCGACCAATTCAATAACTTGATTAGAAAAATTGCACCAAACGGTGATGTTTCAACTGTTGCAGGGAGCGGCGCATCAGCTACCACGGATGGGATTGGCACTGGAGCTTCATTTCACATTCCTTTGTCGGTTACACTTGATTCATATGGCGATTTGTTTGTGGTAGATTATGGTAGTCATACTATTCGAAAAATCAACTTGAGTACTTTTGAAGTGACTACTGTTGCTGGAAATCCATTGGCATCTGGAAACTATGTGGACGGACCTGCTATAGGAACTGCGAGATTTAGAGAACCTACAGGTGCTTGTTTTGATCTTAATGGGGATTTACTTATTGCTGATTACGGAAACTCTCAAATTAGAAGAATAACAGATTTGCCACTTAGCGTTAATGAAATGAATAATATATTGAATATTGATTTATATCCAAATCCAGCAACAACAACAATTCAGGTTGCAACCGATGAAAAAATTGAGATGATTCATATTTACAATTATGCCGGTAGATTAATTGCATCAACAACAGAATCTACGATCGACATAAATGAGTTGTCAACTGGTGTTTATTACATGAACATCTTAACAGAAAACGGACTCGTGAACAAACGTTTTGTAAAAGAATAAGTTTTCGACTAACCACTGAAAATTTGATTATCCGCCTTGTTCTAGTATTAGAATGTGGCGGATATTTCAATTTTCTACACTTTTAGAAAAAAATCACAAGCATGTATAGCTATTATTTATGCCTCTGACTAATTGTAAATTTTTTCAAGAGATATTTAATTGGAAGAATCATTTTTTTAAGTGACTTGAGTCACTTTTTTTATGTTTAGTTATCCTGAACTTTAGGGTATAATTTAAAATTCAAGTTATGAAGGCAAACATGGGGACGGCTGATAGAGTCATTCGATTAATCATTGCAGGTTTGGTAACAGCATTATTTTTTACGAATACAATACCTGGTACATTAGGAATTATTTTAATGATATTATCTGGAGTATTTGTTTTAACGAGTTTAGTAAGTTTTTGCCCGTTGTATACACTTTTCGGTATAAAAACGTGTAAAGTTAAATCGTAGTTTTAGTTGAAGAATTGGCAAAAAAAGGAGTGGCTTGTAAAAGTCACTCTTTTTTTAAAATGTTGTTTTTAAACTTATCTCGTTTCCATTTCTGATAATCTTAATTGTGATTTCATCTCCTTTATTGAATTGGTTTAAAGCATTCATGTAGTCGTCTATATTATGGATGATTAATTCTCCCATTTCAATAATGACATCACCTTTTAGCATTCCAGCATTTCCAGCAGGTCGGTCTTCTTTTACACCATCTATTTTTAAACCAGTATCGGAATATAAGTAATCAGGTATAATGCCTAAGGTTACCTTAAATCCCAGTTGCGTATTTTCTTTTTCTTTTGTTTTAGTGAACTTCACTTTATTTTCTCCATCGAGTGAAATAATCATCTTGTATATAAAATGAGAAATATCATTTAAACCATCAAAATTTATGAGCTCAACATCATCAGTTGGTTTATGATACTGAGCGTGCTGTCCTGTAAAAAAATGAAGCACTGGAATATCATTCAAATAAAATGAAGTGTGATCACTCGGCCCAATTCCAGAGGAATCAAATTTAAACTGAAAGTGAGGGTCATTAATGCGATTGATTGCAGGAATAAACGACGGAGATGTACCAACGCCATAAATGGCCATCCTTCGTTCATCATCTAATCGTCCAACCATGTCCATGTTTACCATGAAACTTGTTTTATTTAGATCGAACGAAGGATTGTTCACGAAATAATTAGACCCTAATAATCCTTTTTCTTCCCCTGTAAAAGCAATGAAAATGTAATTGTGATCTTGAGATTTTTTGCTAAGTTTTTCAGCCAAATAGAGTAAAGCCGCAATTCCGCTCGCATTGTCGTCCGCTCCATTGTGAATCATAGGCTCGCCTGCGTGTAAAGACCCTTCATCTCCCCAACCTAAATGATCGTAATGTGCGCCAATAATGATGTTGCTCTTTGCCCGGTTATCAATAAAACCGATAATATTTCTTCCGCTAATTTCTGGCCCCAAAAAATTGGTATCATGTGGATGAAGCGATTGTTTTTTTGTAAACATTTGAAAGTAGGAATTTAAGTTTCCCTGTTTTAGACCTAACTCAGAATAGCGATGTGCAATGTAATTGGCAGCTTTAATTTCACCTGATGTACCAATTTCACGACCTTCTAATGAATCATGTGATAAAATTGTGACATCACTTTTTAATTGAAAAATCTCAGTTGAAGTTTGAGCAAAATAAATATGCTGCGCAATAAAGAAAAGTGCAAATAGTAAATATCGTTTCTTCATTCTTATAGTTTGATAAATCGTTTTTGATCACTTAAAATTCCATTTGAAATTTGAACGGTATATGACCCTTCTGAGAGCTTTGAAACATTTAGTTTCAACTCTTGTTGCCCAATTGTTTCAACGAAATGACCCTCTTCCATTATTAATCTTCCTCCAGTATCGAACACTTGAATTGTCAATTCTTGATTTGATGCTCCGAAAAACGTTAAGTTTAAATTACGTTTTATGGGATTCGGATAAACTTTTAAATTCAATACGTTGCTACCAATCAAAGGTGTCGCTGAATGCAATCCGGCAAGTGATTTGTTGATATACACCTTAAATATTACGTTGCTTGCAAAACTCTGTGTTCCATCATTAATGAAAAATATATTGGCGGCGGAGCTTTCAATTCCACCGTAAATATAGCCAACAAGTGTTTTTGTGTTTGGAATTTCATTCAAATCAAGTACTTCATTTTCGTAATAATACTGATTCACAGGTATAAACTCAGCTCCGGAACCTAAAAGTGCTGGCATTTCTATATATCCTAAATCTACTTCCTGCATAGTACCGTTTGATTCTCTACTTACACGACTAATTGTTTTTACAAAAGGTACATCAATATCTTCAACAAGATTGCCAGAATTGTCCAATGTAAATTGGCTTATTCCACCAAAGAATATAGTGTGCATTACATCAGCCGTTGTATCATAAATTGGAAGCTTAGCACTATGGTATTGACTCAAGTATTGATTGAAACTATTGTTTACTGTGTAGTTCGTCGGGGATGTTATATCTACAGAATTCAAATAAGGCATATCGCTATAATTAAACACTCCTGAAAAAGCAGTAAATCCTAGTTCACCGTTTGGGAAAATTTGAGGACTCATGTTATAGTCTCTACGATGTAGATTAACAGTATCATGCACAAATTGATAATTTGTAAGATTCATTGTTGTTCCATCATCATCTATGTTAAATGTTCGGATATCATTTGAGTATTCTTGAACGAAACCTGGACCATTGTTTGGCCCCATTGGGTTGTAGCGATTGTCAAATAATTGACCGCCCACCAAGTAAAATGTATCGTCTAAAATTGCCATTTGTCCACCTGTTACTTTTAAATTAACATCGGTAAGCTGGCGAAAATAACTGGTAATTGATGCACCGTTGATTATAGCATTTGCTAATTCATCAAGTGCTACTGCTGTCAAATTAGGGTAGGTGATGTGATCCCCAATTGTAGCACTATATCCGTATCCACCAGCAATATATAAAGTGTTTTCTCTTTGAACGAAATTTTGATTGGTTGATTTCAATTGTTCAAAAATTGAAGCCGGAAGTACGCTCAAGTCTGTGGACCAAACCTCTTCCGTTATGGGGTCAATTACAAATGCTGATTTATTATTGTCATCATCCAAAAAAGCGGCAAACGGTTGACGTTGATGAAGGCCATCAATTCGTCCTCCTATAATAACCCATTTTTGATCGGAGGTCTTTCCCCAAGAATAGGAATGTACGCCTGGGGCGCCCGCAATGTTTATTGGCTCTATTTCAATTATAAAATCTTCTGGTGTTTGGGTGTAAGCAAAGGCTGAAATTATGACGAAGTAATAAGTTAAGAATTTCATTTAATTGATTTTTAGTTTAATTTGTTGAAAATATATCTGCAAAATAGGACGTCAGACATAAAGTGAATGCAACTTAAGTTACTTTGTAAGTCTAAGAACTCCAACTACAAAAAAATGTAGATAGATTTTTCTACAAGCTTTATTTTAAATTTCGAAGGAGTAAAGGCAATCTCACTGCAAGTGAGAAATCAATTGATACGAATTGTTTTGTTGAAGATGATGAACCTTAGTTTTTCAAGTTCAACAGTAGCTAATTTCTCGAGATTGTTAATTTTAAAATAAGAATTGTAGTGAGCGATTAATCAATACACCTTCTCCATTAAATAATGCTGTAACACATCAAAGAGCTTGTAGCTTTTTTCAATTTCAGAATAACCTAATCGCAAATAGAATTGCAATGCATAATCTCGAGCGTGAAGTATCATTTTGTAGTCGCCTCGTGCTTTTGATTTTTCTTCAACAGCTTCCATAATCATTTTACCATAACCTTTTCCCTGTGCTACGGTATCAACAGCTACAAAGCGAGTTTGTCCTGTAGTTTCATCGACTTTATCCAAACGGGCAATTGCTCTAAGCATACCATCTTCGTACAAGGCAAAATGTTTGCCTGTTAAATCACCATCGTTGCGTTCACTGCCCAAAGGTTGATTCAAAGGCTTTCGAAGAACATTGTAGCGCAATGCGTAGTACACATCCCATTCTTTTGGTGTTATTGGTGTTCTTATTTCTATTTTCATTTGAAAATTACTGAAGTAACACGTTGCGTTTGAATGCCATCAATTGCTTCTTTTCGAATTAAATCTTGTGCCGCAGATTCTTCGAATACTTCGTCTAATGATTTTATTTTACCAGCAGGAACGTTTAAGTCTTGAAGTTTGTTTAATAAAAAAGATGCTTCCAATTGATTTACTTTTTCGCTTAGAAGGGTAGCCAATTCCACCCGATTCGCAACACGACTCTGGTTATGGCTGAACAACTTATTTGACGGTAGTTCATTTAAGTTTAGCAATTCACATAATTTTTGAAAATGCATGTCTGATCCTATCGCAAAAGTGACAAGCGCTTTATCCTTGGTTTCAAAAATTTCACCGTAAGGCGCAATGTTCGGGTGTAAACTCCCAATACGTTTGGGAACTTTTCCACCCATTAAAAAGTTTGAAGCCTGATTAACTAGGCTGCTAATTGCCGCATCGTACAAAGAAACTGTAACTGCCTTTCCTCTTCCAAATTGTTCCCGTTGATACAGGGCAAGCAAAATTCCTTCCTTTAAGTGGTGTCCGGCCAAGACATCAATCAACGCAACAGGCATTTTCACCGGTCCGCTTTCTGGAGTTCCATTCATGGACATAAAACCTGATTCAGCTTGTAGAATTAAATCATAAGCGACGCGTTCGCTATCAGAACCGTAACCATTAATTTTCCCATGAATTAGGCGAGGATTGTTTTTTAAAAGGACATCATCTTCAATTCCGAATTTTTCAGCATCACCTTTTTTGAAGTTGGTGATTAAAATATCCGCTGTTTCAACCAACTTTAGAAAGGTGTTTTTGTCCATTTCGGACTTTAAATCCAGTTTTTGATATGACTTTTTGTAATTAATGCTTGAAAAATAGGCCGAAACCTGAGAAGCTTCATCTTCAGAAGGCAATTTCCAACTCCGAGTGACATCAGGATGTTTCGGATGTTCAATTTTAATCACTTCTGCACCTAATTCGGCGAAAAATGTGGCGACAGAAGGTCCAGCCAGTACAGTACTAGCGTCAATTATTTTAAGATTGTTGAGCATTAATTGTTAAGCTCCCACGTAATGAATTCTTGAATCAATGCCGTTTCATTGTCAGGAAGTTTTGCTTTTCCAGCCATATCCGGTAATATTTTTGACCATTGTTCAGTTGTGAAATTATCAACTACTTTCAATTTGTGACACTTTGAACACTTAGCATCGTATAATCCTTTTCCTTGAGAAATTTCAGCTGTAGGATAAGTAGTTGAAGTAGCAGTTTCCACTACTTCTGCAGTTTTAGGAGTACATGATGCAAAAAAAGCTACAGTACCGATAAGAATAATTTTTTTCATAATTGTATAAATCTCGTAGTTCGAAGATAAGAAAAGATTCTTCTTGTGCACATAATTGAATACATCTTCTATTTTTGTTATTCAATTGAAATTATGCAGGAGCAAGAGTACATACAGAAAGTTACGGGATTTAAAGAATCATCGATTAAAAACGTTGTTAAATTATTGAGTGAGGGAGCTACAGTGCCATTCATCTCGCGATATCGTAAAGAAATGTCAGGTGGATTGGATGAATTGGAAATTGCCTTTATTCGCGATGAAGTTAAAAAGTACAATGAAATCATCGCTCGTCAAAAAACTATTTTGAGTGCTATTGAAGAGCAAAATCAATTGACCAGTGAGTTGAAAACTAAGATTTCAACATGCTTTGACCCAGTTTTATTGGAGGATATTTATTTACCGTACAAGCAAAAACGATTAACTCGCGGAGAAAAAGCGAAGAAATTGGGACTAGAGCCACTGGCAAAAATGATTATGTCGCAACGAGGAGGAGATCCATATCAAATGGCTGAAAAATTTATGAAAGGAGAAGTGTACGATGAAGATCAGGCACTTGAAGGAGCGAAGGATATCATTTCTGAATGGATGAACGAAAATGTGACATGCCGCGGTCGATTAAGAGAAACATTTGAAAAGCGTTCTGTGTTGACTTCTAAACTTGTTAAGGGAAAGGAAGAAGAAGCAGAAAAATACAAAGATTACTTTGATCACTCTGAGAGTATTAGTCGGGTTGCATCGCATCGATTTTTGGCGTTATATAGAGCGAATAGAGAAGGATTATTGTCATTGAAAGCACGACCAGATGAAGAAAGTGTGTTGCAATTTATGGAGCGGTTTTTCGTGAAAGGAAATGATGCATGTTCTGACCTTGTATGTGAGGCTGCTCATGACGCATACAAACGATTATTGCGTCCATCACTTGAGAATGAAATTTTAAGCAAGACGAAAGAAAAAGCCGATGCGGAAGCGATAAAAGTGTTTGGAAAAAATTTGAGACAATTGTTGCTCGCACCTCCTTTAGGTTCGAAACGCGTTTTAGCACTAGATCCAGGTTTCAGAACGGGTTGTAAAGTAGTTTGTGTAGATGAAAACGGAAATTTGTTAACGAACACGACTATTTTCCCGCACCCGCCTCAGAAGGAAGAGGCTGCTGCCAAAGCAAAAATTGCTCAGTTGGTGCAAGCTTATAAAATTCAAGCAATTGCAGTCGGTGACGGTACTGCAGGACGTGAAACGGAAACAATGATTAAGCATATTCACTTTGATAGAGATGTTGAGGTCTATGTGGTTCGTGAAGATGGCGCGTCGATTTATTCGGCTAGTTCGATTGCTCGCAAAGAGTTCCCGGATTATGATGTTACCGTTCGAGGAGCTGTCTCCATCGGTCGAAGATTGATGGATCCGTTGGCTGAATTGGTTAAGATTGACCCTAAATCTGTTGGAGTAGGGCAATATCAACACGAAGTAAATCAAACTCAATTGAAAGAAACATTGGATGATGTCGTAATTTCTTGCGTGAATACGGTTGGAGTAGATGTGAATACCGCTTCGCCTTATTTACTTAGTTATGTTTCTGGATTGGGTCCCGCGCTCGCTGAAAACATAGTAAAGTACAGAACAGAAAACGGTGGTATAATGTCACGTGATGAGTTGAAAAAAGTTGCGCGCTTAGGCGGAAAAGCATTTGAGCAAGCAGCTGGATTTATTCGAATTAGAGATGGAAAAAATCCTCTGGATAACTCATCTGTACATCCAGAAAGTTATGGTGTTGTGAATAAAATTGCGAAATCTTTAAAAGTTGAAGTGAAGGAGCTGATGGGTAACAAAGAATTATTGGCAAAAGTGGATGCGAAAGACTTCCCAGAAACAGATGCGTTTACATTCAATGATATCATTGCTGAGTTAAAAAAACCAGGTCACGATCCTAGAAAACAAGCTGAAGTTTTAGAATTCGACCATCGTATAAAGACAATTGACGATTTAAAGCCGGGAATGAATCTTACAGGAATTGTAACGAATGTGACAAATTTTGGCGCTTTTGTCAATATTGGAATAAAGGAAAATGGATTAATTCATAAGTCGAATCTTGCAGATGTGTATGTGGAGGATCCTTCTGAATTTATTGCTTTACACGAACATGTTTCAGTTCAAGTAATGGAAGTTGATATTGCAAGAAAAAGAATTGGGTTAAAGCGATTGGTTTAGGCAAAATTGCACCATGTTTTTACCGCAAAGTTCACAAAGTTTAAGGAAAGATCGCTTCTGAAATTTTAAGGGCGCTAGTTCATCCGAAGGATGTTAAAATCTTTGCGTGCTTAATTTTCAGCAATGGGAATAATCTTTCTTTGCGAGCTTTGCGGTAAAAACCAAATATGCGCTAAAACGATAAATGCTTTAATGAATTGATCTATAAATCATTCCGTTTTCAACCTTTAGTGTCGTTGGAGTATTCTCCACATAAAGCGACCCTGTGCCCAAACCTTGAGGCAAATCATTTTTATATTCTGCCGTAAATTGACATATGGCATCAAGTCCAACATTGGATTCAAGGGCAGAAGTAATCCACCAAGGAATATTGCGTTCTTCAGATAAGGCTATCCATTCTCTACAACCTTTAATTCCACCGTGTAAGCTTGGTTTTAAAATAATGTATTGTGGACGAATTGCATCCATCAATTTCATTTTCTCTTCCAAACGATTGATGCCAATTAACTCTTCATCCAAAGCAATTGGAATTGGAGTAGAAACACATAACTTTGCCATTTCTTGCCATTGGCCTGCTTTTATAGGTTGTTCAATAGAATGAATACCTAGATTACTTAAACGTTCAAGTTTTTGAAGTGCTTCATTTGGAGAAAAAGCACCATTCGCATCAACACGCAACGTAATTTGGGAAGAATCAAATTGATCACGGATAGAAGAAAGCAGTTTTATCTCTGAATCAAAGTCGATCGCTCCAATTTTTAATTTTATCGTTGAAAATCCTGCTTCAATTTTAGATTCAATTTGTTCGCGCATAAAAACTTCACTTCCCATCCAAATTAAACCGTTGATAGGGATTTGCAATTTTCCATGGGCGAAAGCATTGTCGAAAACAACTCTCTTGCCACCTTGTTGTAAATCCAACAATGCTGTTTCTAATCCGAATTGAATGGAAGGAAGGTCAGTTAAATCTCTACTTAAATCTTTACAAAGTGCAGCAAGTTCTCCTTCATATTGCGAGTCGTGTAAAAAGTCGGGAGACAGACCAGGGATTACTGAACATTCACCAAGACCAATAATTTCAGGATTACTCTCATTCCAGACTTCAATCATCCAAGAATGTTTTTCTGTCAATACACCACGACTTGTTCCACTTGGTCGTTTAAATTGAAAAGATCGTTTGTAGTACCTCGCTTTCATTTGCTTAGAATTAATCCAGCTACAACACAAATAGATATAAGAAATGTTGTGAGCGCTACTTTTTTCAATTCAGGATCAAAATCTTTTGCTGTGGTTGTTTGCATAACCTTACGAAGGTGAATAATTAAAATAAGTCCCGGTGCCATTGTGAAAAACAATTCTGGGACTTTAAATGAATTTAAGAAAATGGCCAGTGAAGCAAGCGCGATAATTATCAATAAGGCATGATAGAATTTTGCGTTATTTGGCCCCATTTTTACAACAATAGTTCTCTTACCAGATGCGGCGTCGTTTTTATAGTCACGCATGTTATTTAAATTCAATACAGCAGTGCTTAACAATCCAACAAAAATGCCCAGCGAAACATTCTCAATTAAGAAAGACTTAGCAAACAAAGAATAAACGCCCAAAACACTAACCAACCCAAAAAAGATAAAAACCATAATATCTCCCATTCCATGGTAGCCAAATGCTTTTTTGCCAACAGTATAAGTTATGGCCGCAACTACACATAATATTGCTAACCCAATATAAATCCATAAAATATGTTGAGGCATTCCTTGCATTCCAAAATAAATAAGAACTGCGGCGGAAATCAAACTAAGAATAGCAGTTACGATAACTGCGAATTTCATTTCTGTTTTCGTTATTATTCCTGATTGAACTGAACGCATTGGACCTATTCTTTCTGAATTATCAGTCCCTTTTAAACTATCCCCTAAGTCATTCGCGAAATTCGAAAGAACCTGAAACAATACGGTAGTTGAAATGGCAAAAGCGAATATTTTTGAATCCCAAAAACCATTATAATATGCAACGCCAGTTCCAAGAATAATTCCAGACAAGGAAAGTGGAAGCGTTCTCAAGCGCATTGCGCCTATCCATGATTTTGTTTTCTGCATGGAACAAATGTAATTAAAGTAAAGCTTGTTTGATGCAATTGATGTGCGTACATAATAAAAAATGATTAATTTCACGAAATGAAAACAGATTTAAAAGACTTTGCCTTAAGCAAATTGTTAAATATAGAATTACCAGTTATTGTTGCTCCAATGTTTCTAGTTTCTAATGTGGAAATGGTCGTGGAGGCTATAAAAGCAGGGGCAACCGGTGCGATTCCAGCATTGAATTACAGAACGGTAGAAGAACTTCGATCAGCTATTCAACAAGTCAAAAAGGAAGCGAAAGGTCCTTTGGGAATAAATTTGATTGTCAATAAATCCAATTTTTTATACAAAGAACAACTGAAAGTTTGTTGTGAAGAAAAAATCGATTATATAATTACATCATTGGGATCTCCGGAAGAAACGATTCGTGAAGCAAGAAAGGCAGGAGTCAAGGTTTTTTGTGATGTTGTAGATATTAATTATGCGAAAAAAGTTGAAGCCTTAGGCGCTGATGCCTTGATAGCAGTGAATAAAGAAGCAGGTGGACATTCTGGTCCGATGTCGTTTAAAGAATTAGTTCCCTTATTGAAAAAGGAATGCAACATCCCTGTAATTTCAGCTGGAGGCGTTGGAAATGGTTTTGAAATGGTCGAAATCGCAAAATGTGGAGCAGACGGATTTTCTATGGGAAGTATTTTCATCGCTTCAAACGAGGCAGGTGTATCAGATGACTATAAAAACGCGTGCATCCAATATGGAAAAGACGATATTGTTCTAACTGAAAAATTATCAGGAAGTCCATGTACGGTGATAAATACGCCATACGTCCAAAAAGTCGGGACGAAACAAAATTGGTTTGAACGCTTTTTAAGTAAGCACAAGAGGTTTAAAAAATGGTTCAAAGCTTTTACCTTTTTTAAGGGAATGAAAAAATTGCAAGCAGCAGCAAATAGTACAACGTATAAAACTGTGTGGTGTGCAGGACCATCAATAGAACATGTTAAGGAAATAAGGCCGATAAAGGCAATAATAGATCAATTAAAAGCAGAGTATGTCAAAGGATAAAAAGGATATTACGTTGAGTAAAATGAATTGGCTTTTGTTTTTATTAAGTCGATTTAAAATCCCAATGATCGGTTATGTTCGTCCAAAATTACTTTTATTGAACGATGAAAAAGTTGAAGTGAAAATTCGATTGAGGAGACGTTCTAAAAATCATTTGAATTCCATGTATTTTGGTGCGTTAGCAATTGGGGCTGATGTGGCTGCTGGAATTCACACGTTCTATTTTTCCGAGAAATTAGGTAAAAAGGTTTCGTTTGCTTTTAAGGGAATGAATGCAGAGTTTATTAAACGAGCAGAATCGGATATAATATTCAAATGCAATGAAGGGGATTTGATTCATAAAGCGATACTCAAATCAGATTTGGAAAAAGTAAGAATCAACCAAACTGTCCTTGTGAATGCAGTTGACAGCAATAATGAAGTCGTTGCCAAATTTGATATGATTGTCTCAGTAAAGGTGAAATAATTGAAGGAGTTCAATTAAATTGATTGATTTTCTATCTTTGTCACAATTACAAATGCTTGATTATGCAATACATTTCAGTTACAGAGCTTAAAGAGAAACTATTGAGGAATGATAGACTGACTCTTTTAGATATCAGAGAAGAATACGAACGTGATATTTGTTCAATTGGTGGATTGCATATCCCAATGGCGGAAGTGCAAGACAGATCAAACGAAATTTCAAAAGAACAGCCAGTAATTGTATTGTGCCGATCTGGAAAAAGAGCACAGTCTGTGGCAAATTTACTTGAAAGTGATTTGAATTTTTCAGATGTGAGTATTGTAGAAGGCGGAATTTTGGCTTGGATAGAACAAGTCGACAATCAATTAGAAGCATATTAAAATGGCAAAAAGATCACCAATTCAATTGGCACTTCTTTCAATGAAAGGTGTTGCAATGGGAGCAGCAGATGTTGTACCTGGTGTATCAGGAGGAACAATCGCATTTATTTCTGGGATTTATGAAGAGTTAATTGAGAGTATCAATAAAATTAACCTTGCAGCATTAAAAGTATGGAAAAATGAGGGGTTCAAATCCTTTTGGAACCACATAAATGGGACATTTTTTGTTTTTTTATTCGCAGGAATTATTATTAGTATAGCTTCTTTAGCAAAAATTGTAACTTACTTCTTAGAAGTTCATCCGGTATTGATTTGGAGTTTTTTCTTTGGGTTAATTATAGCGAGTGTTTGGTTAATTGGGAAAACGATAAAAAAATGGACTCTAGGAGTTATACTTATCTTGTTGATAGGAACGTTAATTGCGTTTTATATTTCGTCAATTGAATCCGTGGCAACTGTTGATGCCAAATGGTATATTTTTCTGAGTGGTGCAATTGCCATCTGCGCCATGATTTTACCTGGGATTTCAGGTTCATTTATACTTGTTTTAATGGGAAGTTACCATATTATTTTGGAAGCTGTGAAATCGCGGGATCTTACTGTGATTGCTTTGTTTGCTGTTGGTTGTTTGATCGGACTACTAACTTTTGCTCGATTATTAAAATATTTATTCAATCATTTCAAGGAAATTACAATTGCTCTATTGACGGGATTTATGATTGGGTCTTTATATAAAGTGTGGCCTTGGAAAAATCAACTTGGGACTGAGCCAATTGTTGTTCATTCAAATGGCAAAGAAGATTTTATGATGACAAATGTACTTCCCGACAATTTTAATGGAGATTCCATGCTCTTACCTGCGATAGGTTGCGCAATTGGTGGAATGTTATTGATTTTGATTCTTGAACGCTTTGCTCCTAAAGAAGCATGAGGAAATTTGGTTTGATAGGTCGCTCTTTGGAACACTCTTTTTCAAAATCCTATTTTGAACACTATTTTAACGAAAACTCCATCAACTCAAGTTACCAAAACATTGAGCTTGCAGAAATTGATGAGGTAAAATCTGTTTTTTCCGATGGATATTCAGGATTGAATGTCACAATTCCATATAAAGAGAAAATTATCCCGTATTTAGACGAATTATCTGATGAAGCGAAAAGTGTCGGAGCAGTAAACGTTATTGAATTCAAAAACGGTAGAACAATCGGTCACAATACCGATACATATGGATTTCGAAATTCCATTAAGCCATTTTTAAATAATCACCACGATAAGGCAATAATTTTTGGAACAGGTGGGGCGAGTAAGGCAGTAGAATTTGTGTTAAAGTCGTTAGGGGTTGATGTTATTTTTGTTTCCCGTAACCCAATTGGTGAGAATCAATTTGGATATGAAGAAGTGAACAATTATATGACAAATGCATGTAAATTGTGGGTCAATACAACGCCAATTGGAACTTATCCAAATGTAAACGATGTACTACCTATTTCATTCAACCATTTAACAGAAGATCATTTTTTGATTGACTTAATTTACAATCCGGAAAAAACAGCATTTTTGAAAGAGGGTGAGAAGAATGGTGCAATGATTCTTAATGGTCAATCAATGTTAAAACATCAGGCTATGAAAGCTTGGGAGATTTGGAATTGTGATGATTCAAATTGAGGATGAAATCAAGTTGGGTCCCAATGTAAAAGTTGACTTCCTTTCTGAAATCGATGAATTGGTTGATTTTGCTAAAGTGTGTACTTCCTTCGCGAATAATTTAGGCGGAAGTGTATTTTTAGGAGTTAATGAAAAAGGTAAAATACTTGGGATCAATCCCGATTCTGAACTAAAATTGATCAGTCAAGTTAAAGATGTTATTGTAGGTGATTTGCTTTTCGAATCAATTACACACATTATAAAACATCACTGTATTATTGAAGTGAAAATTCAGAAAGCAAAGATTCCTCTATTGGTTAGGTTAATTGAAGGTTCAAGCGTGTATTATTTTCGTGTTGACTCCAAGACTCTCCTAGCGAATAAAATCATCGAGCGATACTTGAATTTGAAACGATTTGGAAAAAAGGTTGTCGAAACAAGTATTCATAATGACTTTTTAAATAAACTAGGAGACGATTCTAAAAATCTATCCCGTTTATATAAAATGATGGAACTCAAACCTAAGGATATTGATGGATTAACGGCTGATTTATTGTTTTTAAAAAAACTCAAAGTTTGTTTCATCGATGAAAAATTCTATTTCAAGCGAATTTAAATCGTAAAATTACGTAATATTGTCACGAATTAACTTAAACACTATACATCATGAACAAAGCGATTTATATCATTGGAATTGTACTTGCATTTATTTTCATAGGAATTTGTAGTTATTATGCAGAGGAAGTAAGTTCTGCACGATTTGACTATTTATTTTCAAACTATAATTATTCAGATTTTTCATATGGAGGATATTCTTCCTATGATTCTAGTTATAGAGACTTAACTCTGTCTCTTATACACATCTGACGCTGCCGACGATCTACTCTGTGTAGAT
>OLID01000135.1_pt1 | contig 43798 bp, 37 predicted proteins | sample 1609361 | NCBI WGS metagenome assembly OLID01 (sample SAMN05416778, study PRJEB24817) | seawater metagenome | isolation source: Sea water | place: Canada:Atlantic | collected 2013-07
CGCTGTCCCTCATTTTTTGGCATGGTACTATACCCGAAATTACAAATCCTGTTTTCCGAGGCCTGACTATGGTTGTTTCGAGCGTTGATTTGCTGATCGTTGGCGGTGGAATCAACGGCGCTGGTATTGCTGCTGATGCGGCCGGTCGGGGTCTGTCGGTGCTGTTATGCGAAAAGAGCGATCTGGGGGGAGCCACATCATCGGCGAGCACCAAGCTCATCCACGGTGGTTTACGCTACCTTGAATACTATGAATTCAGGCTGGTCAGGGAATCCCTGGCGGAGCGGGAAGTTCTGTTGCGCGCAGCGCCACACATTGTATGGCCGCTGCGCTTCCGCTTGCCGTATCAGCCAGGCCAGCGTCCGGCCTGGATGATCCGCGCCGGGCTGTTTCTGTACGACCATCTGGGCAAGCGTGTAACCCTGCCGGCATCCAAGGCCATTCGTTTCGACCATGACAGCCCGTTGGTGCCTCAGCTCAGGAAAGGGTTCGAGTACTCCGACTGCTGGGTCGATGATGCCAGACTGGTGGTGCTTAACGCGATGCAGGCGCGCCAGCATGGCGCCGATATCAGGACGCGCACGGCCTGTACTGCGCTGAAGACGTCAACAGATGAGCATGGACAGGTCGGCTGGCAGGCTACGCTGACCGACGGCGAAACCGGCGCACAACAACAGGTTTTCGCCCGGGGTGTGGTGAATGCCGCCGGTCCATGGGTCAGTCATCTGGGCAGGACGTTACAGCCCGACGCGCCCCCGGAGCCCGTGCGACTGGTCAAGGGCTCGCATATTGTGGTGCCCAGGCTGTATGACGGCGATGAGGCCTACATGCTGCAGCATGACGATGGGCGCGTGATTTTTGTGATCCCCTACGAAAATGAATTTTCACTGATAGGTACCACAGAACAGGACTTCTCCGCAGACCCGTCAGGGGTCAGGATTTCGGCAGAGGAAATCGCCTACCTGCTTGCGATAGTAAACCAGTATTTCCGTAAACGTCTGAGCGAGCAGGATGTCAGGCACCATTTCTCGGGGGTCAGGCCGTTGCTGGACGAGGAGGTGGAAAATGCCAGCAAGGTGTCACGTGACTACACATTGGAGCTGAACATGAGCCCCGCCCCCCTGTTAACTGTGTATGGCGGCAAGATCACCACCTATCGCCGTCTTGCTGAGGCGGTCATGCACAAGCTGGCGCCGCTGTTCCCGGACATGGCGGGCGACTGGACCAGCAAGGCGACACTGCCCGGCGGCGATTTTGCCACGCACAAAGCACTTTCGGAGCAATTGGCCAGCGACTATCCGTGGCTGGTGCCCGCACTGCGTGAACGCTGGGTGAAACAATACGGCCGCCTGGTCCACGACTTGCTTAACGGCGTTGCCGACATGGCGGGCCTTGGCAAAGAAATTGGCCCCGGTCTGTATGCGCGGGAAGTTGATTATCTGAGTGATCAGGAATGGGCACGTACCGCCGATGATGTGCTTTGGCGCAGAACCAAGCTCGGTTTATGGTTTGATGATGCGGCGCGTGCAACCCTGGAAGATTACCTGCGGGCCCGCGCGGCCCGGAGCAGTTGACCGGTGCTTGATGACAATGTCAGCTTGCCGACCTGGCTCTTTATATTGCTATGGGCGGCGGCAATCTACGCCATTGTCGTCAGTGTTCTGTACCCGGGTGTACGCTGGTTTGTCCGACGACGTCTGAATCGCGCTGTCGAAAGGCTCAATACCAGTCTGAGTATCAAGATCAAGCCCTTCCAGCAGACCAAGCGCCAGGAATTGATAGATAAACTGGTGTTTGATCCGCAGGTGCTGGCATTGATTGACAGCCAGGCCCGCGACAGTGGCGTGCCACGTGAAGCACTGCTGCTTGACGTCAAGCGTTACGCCCGCGAAATAGTTCCCTCCTTTAATGCTTATGTGTACTACCAGCTGGGTTACTGGCTGGCCAAGCGGATATCCCGGTTTCTGTACCGCGTACGTGTATCCGCCGTTGACCAGGCTGTTCTGGCATCGCTGGACAAGAATTCAACCGTTGTCTTTGTCATGAATCACCGCAGTAACATGGACTATATCCTGATCTGTTACCTGGCAGCAGAGCAGGTGACGCTGTCCTACGCGGTGGGGGAGTGGGCCAGGGTGTTCCCGCTGGAATCCATCATTCGTGCCATGGGTGCATTTTTTGTGCGACGTGGCTCCCAGAACCCGCTGTACCGGAAGGTGCTGGGTCGTTACGTCCAGCTGGCAACCGAGTCAGGCGTGTGCCAGGCAGTATTTCTGGAGGGCGGACTGAGCCGCGATGGCAATGTTGCAGCACCGCGCATCGGCTTTCTGGACTATATGTTGCGGGACTATGACCACCGCCAGCACCGAAACATCACCTTCATACCCGTGGGCATCAACTATGACCGGGTGATAGAGGACAAAAATCTGCTGGTTTGGGACGACAAAAACCGTCGCCTCACCAAGTGGCAGACTTTCGGCAGAGTGCTGCGTTTCCTGCGGGTCAATATTTTTTCCGACTCCCGACGCCGGTGGCAACGCTATGGATATGCCGGCGTGAACTTTGGCCTGCCCATCGATATGCGTAAATACTGTGAGAAACACCGCCTGTTGTTCGCCGCCATGTCGCAGCGCGACCGGATACCGGCGGTTACAACGCTGGCGGAGCATCTGATGGAATCTGTGCGCTATGTCATTCCGGTGTTGCCGGTGCCAGTCATCGCCACAGTATTTTTGCAGCAGCAGGGAAAAGGCCTGCGATCGCTGGACATCATTGCCGGATGTGATGAAATCATCGATGACATGATAGCCTCCGGGGCAGCGATACGGGACGACCAGAAACCCAGGCAAAAGACCATCGCATCTGCGCTGGAAAATCTGCGCCATCGGCACATCCTGTTGGAGCAGGACGATGTGTATCGCGTCAACCCTGAATTCGCGGCGCTGATCGAGTATTACGCCAATTCAATTATCCACTGGCGCTAGTGCCGCTACCTGTCTTCCAGCCAGACTTCGCGCGCCCAGTGCCAGATACTGGGCCAGGACTTGGTGCCCTGAGGGTCCTTGCCGAGTTTCTGGCCGTTCCAGAAGCGCACCTCACCTTCGTCATTGATACAGTAGTACGCATCACCAAGCTGACAGACAGGAAGCAGATAACGCGGCATGCCGTCGTTCCAGGCTTGCGCCGCCACTTCCGGCAGAAATGTGTGTGAGCGCGGGTCGGCAACAGTGACCGGTTCCAGGCTACCAAACACCACATCGCTGACCTCCAGCAAATACTCGCGAAAATCGTCTGGCAACGACATCAGCAATTGCTCTTCTATTTCTACCAGCAGATCTTCATCCGGCAGGTCCAGCGGTACTGGTATGGTCTCGTTGCGTTCGCGCAACATGTCAATGACATCTTCCATGGTTACTGGGCTCCGGGTTTGCGCAGGCGCAAGAGAAACTGGTCTGTGCCGCGGTTAAGCAGTGGATCAAAAATTGACCGTCTGGGGTTGTCGCCGGGGTTGGCCAGCAGGTCACTGTCAGCCTCGACAACAAAACCGGCGCGAGTGGCCGCGTCTATTGCCTGCGCCTTCAGCATGCGGTGCAGACGCTGATTATCGTTACCTTCGACGCCGGTATGATCAATGATACCGACAATGCCGTCAGCTTTGAGCAGGCGGTATAACTCGCGCAGCAGGCCGTGCGCGCGGGCCGGGCTGCCGTTGTAATAATCGTGCAGGATCTGTGAGACCAGGATGAAGTCGATGGCGCCGTCCGGCAGGCCGGTATCGCTGATGGCCCGGTCAATGCGGACGACGTTGGTCAAATTGCCTTTTTCAATTTTGGCCGCCAGCGCATCACCCTGGGTCATGTCGGTGCGGTCTTCGTCATAACGCAAGGCGCGGGGAGAGTTCTGTGCGTATACAGTGCCATCATCGCCGACCGCGCGTGACAAAATGAAAGTGTAATAGCCGCCTGCAGCGTAAACGTCCAGGGCCGTCATGCCTTCCTGTAATCCCAGGAAGTCCAGCACGTCGACCGGCTTGCGGGCTTCATCACGCATCCGATCGGCGATATCACGATCGCTGCCGCGCAAGCTGTCGCGTAAGGCCTGGGGGTCAATCGAGTAGCTGTTAGCGCAGGCCAGCAGCAGTGTTGTCGCCACAATTGCGCGCACTAAAGCCACGGCAAACCCCATGTACAAATCAGGAATCAGTGTCATGGTGGGGATTATAGTCGATCGCCGGTTAACAGTCCCCTATAATCCCCGCAGTTATTCACCTGGCCAGAACGTCTGGTCGATCACACAATCGGGGATGTTTATGTCACTTTTACCTGCCATTGTCCGGGAAAGTAATCCGCAAAAAGCCGCGGATGCGGCAGTCATCTGGTTGCATGGATTGGGTGCGGATGGCAACGATTTTGCCGGCCTGGTGCCGGAGTTGCACTTGCCGGCAGACTTGTCGGTGAGGTTCATTTTTCCTCACGCGCCGTCGATTCCGGTCACGATAAATCAGGGATATATCATGCCCGCGTGGTATGACATCGTAGAACTGGATGTTCAACGTCGCGTTGATGAAACCCAATTGCGTGCATCAGCGGCTGCGGTCCATGATTTTGTTGTCCAGCAGATGGCCGCTGGCATCGACAGCCGCAGGATTGTGCTGGCTGGTTTTTCTCAGGGCGGCGCAGTTGTGCTGGAAGCCGGCTTGAGCTGTCCGCATCCGCTGGCAGGACTGCTGTCGCTGTCGAGTTACTTCCCGACCGCAGACAGTGTCAGGATCCATGATGCCAACCGGAAGTTGCCTATTCGTATCTGTCATGGCACGGCCGACCCCGTTGTCAGCGAGGCGCTGGGTAAACAAAGTGTCAGCGTGCTCGAAGCTTTCGGTTATCAGCCGCAATACAGCAGTTATCCGATGCAGCACAGCGTCTGTCTGGAAGAAATCCGTGATATTTCGGCATGGTTACAAGCCGTACTGAGTTGAACCCATTGCAATGGGCCGATTGTCAGTAGCCGATGCCCCGCGCCATCAAATAGGCAAGCACAGGGATGACAAGCATCAGCGGCAAGGCACTTTTCTGCAGCCTGAGCACAGTCGCCGGGATGGCTTGCGAGGATTGCGGGCGGCACAGGAACCAGGCTGGGTAGAGCAGTGTCGCCAGCAAGGTGAGGACCAGCGCAACTTTGGCGTGAAACACCGGATTGTTGCTGAAAAACGCCGCCGGCTTGCCGACCGCCAGCCATAGCACCAGGCCGGCGCCTACGGATAGCGCAATAGCCACCGCGGTCCACGCATATATTTTACGGAATGCCAGATGGGCTGAGCCATGGTGCTCACTGTCCGTCGTGAGGCTGCCAGCCGCCAGGGCGGCGACGACCATCCCTGCGGCCATGCCCAGGGCACCGAACAGATGCAGCGTACGAAACAGGACTTCTGCCATGGTGTGTTCCCCTCGGGTTAAGGTGTCGGAATGGACACGCCTTTGGCCGCCAGCAGGGCCTGTAACCGGCCTGCCCGGGCTGCTGCCTGGGTTTCCGTATAACCGCCGATATTGTCGCGACCGACGAATACCTGAGGCAGGGTCTGGCTGCCACTGAGCTGGCGCAGCTCGGTGCGCATACGCTGATGCAGGTGCGTGTCCAGGTAAACGCCGGAGTCCAGCTCAACAGTGTGATAGGGAACCTGCAGGCTGTTCAACAGGCTTTTGACCGCGTGGCAGTAGGAGCACCAGGATAGTGTAAACACTGTCACCGGCTTGGTGTCTCGTTGCAAAATCGCCTCAACGCTGGTTTGAGGTGCTTGAGTGTCAGTCATGGTGACCACCGTGGCTTCAAATTTGCGCTATTGTGCCATATCCGACTGTGTTAATCTTTATCGCTGCGCGACGGGCGGCACATCAACGGCGTCGAAGCGACTGACAACATTTTGTCATTTGCTGGTGTCGAGAGCAGGCCACCAGTATCCAAAAAAATGTGAATGCAGGCAGGGTTAAAAACAGCATGACCGGTGACAGTACACTTCGTAACAGCCAGCAGCAGGGTGATGTCGACCTGGCGTCCATGGGGCTCAGGGAACGGAAAAAACTCATTCGGCTGCAGCGTATCGTCGCAGCCGCGCGCGATCTGTTTATTGACAAAGGTTTTACCACGACGACCATTCAGGATATCGCCGCGCAAGCCGATGTTGGCCTGGGCACCCTGTACCTGTACGCCAAGAGCAAGGAAGATCTGCTGGTGCTGGTGTTCAAGGACGATATCCTGAAGATGATTGATGAATCCTATGCAGCCATCAGCCCCGGCGAGCCGCTCATTGATCAGCTGATGGCCTTTTTTGATGGGCATATCAACTACCATCTGAAAGACCAGACGCTGTCGCGCACGGTACTCAAGGAGCTGTCCTTTTCAACGACAGAGCAGCGCCGGCAGGACATCGATCAGATCATGAACAGTACTTACGCCAAGCTGATGAAGCTTATCGAGCGGGCCCGCCGCGATGGGCGTCTGGAAAAGGAAGTGTATACCGGCACCATGGCCTGGAGCACGTTTGCGCTTTACTATCACCTGCTACAGGGTTTTTTATGCGGGTTTCATACCGAGGTAGAGTTCCGTAAAAGTCTGCGTAATGCACTGACCGCATTATTGACCTGACGGCTACATGCAGGTCCCGCTTGACCGTCTCACAACCGGTTATCGTATGCTACCGACGTTTTGTCGCAGCCGCGCCGTATCTGGCTGTCTGCAATTGACTTTGGTTTCCAGAGTGATACGATTTGAAACATGAACGGGCTCATTTTTAAGCTTGATTCAGTCTTGCGCGCCAGGCTGTTGAACGCAGATCAGCAGGTCGGGGCAAGCAAATAGCAGGTTCAAGACAAATCGCAAGATCAAGCAAAAGTCCTAAATTGTTGGAGGGTACGATGATCAGATGGTTACAGAATAAGGGCAAGACCACGGCATGTGCGGCACTGACTGCGCTGTCCCTGGCCGTTGCCGCCGGTGTCGGTCACGCCGCCGATGAGCGTGTTGGCGACTTTGCGTTGCTGGATCATGAAGGTTATTTCCACCACATGGCCTGGTATGACAATAACAAGGCGGTGGTATTTCTGGTGCAGGGCAATGGCGCTCAGGAAACGCGCAATGCCATGGCGTCTTTCAGCGAACTGAAAGCCCGGTATGAAGACCAGGGGCTGGTGTTCATGATGATCAATCCGCTCGGTGAAGATCGAGCGGCAGTGGCGGCTGATGTAGCCGCACTGGGCGTTGATATCCCCGTGCTTATTGATGATGTGCAGGCTGTGTCCGAGTCCATCGGTATCGAAACACTGGGCGAAGCCGTGGTATTCGACCCGAAATCTTTCCGCGTGATTTACCGCGGCGCTGCCGATAAGGCATTTGCTGACGCGGTTGCCAGTGTTGCGGCCGGCGACGCTGTGTCCACCCAGTATGTGGCGGCGCAGGGTGCCAGGGTTGAATATCCCGAGCGCGATATCACCGACGTGTCTTATGAAAAAGATGTAGCGCCGATCATTGCCGAAAACTGTGCCAGCTGTCACCGTGAAGGCGGCATTGCGCCGTTTGCACTGAACAGTCATGCCATGGTCCAGGGCTGGTCGCCGATGATCCGCGAAGTGTTGATGACAAAGCGGATGCCGCCGGGTCAGATTGATCCGCACATCAACGAGTTCCGCAACAGCTATGTGGTGCCATTTGAAGACCAGCGTAAATTGCTGGACTGGATTGCCGCTGGTTCGCAGAAAGATGGCAACACCGATCCGCTGGCCATGCTTGAGTGGCCCCCGACAGAATGGGCATTCGGTGAACCTGATTACATCATCGAAGTTCCCAAACAGGCGGTGCCGGCTACCGGTGTGCTTGATTACCGGTATGAATTCATTCCGATCAACCTGCCTGATGGCAAGGATCGTTATGTCAAGGCCAGCCAGTATATGCCGGGGGACCGAACCGTACTGCACCACACCCTGAACGCTCTGTTCGGACCGGGCGAGCGTCCCAGCGGCAGTGGCTTTGTGGGTACGCCTGATCCGAATCTGGCCTACATTACACCCTACATCCCGGGTGCTGCGCCCTACGTTGAAGAGCCCAACACCGGTGGTTTGCTGGAAGATGGTTCCACCATCGCCATCCAGCTGCACTACACCACAACGGGCCGCGAAACCGAAGATGCCAGCCGTATCGGTGTCTGGTTCTACGACGAGGACGAAATACCACAAGAGCGGATGACAGGTGAGTGCGCGTGTATTTTCACACCGACGTGGACCACAATTCCGGCCTATGATCCCAACTTCGAGATGTCGGCTCAAATCGAGATTCCGGATGATGCGTATCTGCACAGCTTCCTGCCGCACATGCATTTCCGCGGCAAGTACATGCGCTTTGATGCCCATCTGCCTGATGGCACCGTGAAGCCCTTGATCAACATCGCCAACTACAACTACAACTGGCAGATGGAATACAAGCTGGAAGAGCCCATGCTGGTGCCTGCGGGTACCCGGGTTGTGGCTACTGGCGCCTTTGACAATTCGGAGCAGAACAAGGCCAACCCCGATCCGTCACGTGATGTGCCCTGGGGTGACCAGAGCTGGGACGAGATGTTCTTCGGTCAGGTGTATTACAAGTTTGCCGACCAGAGCCGCTATGCTGTCGCCGAGAGCGAACAGGCTGACAGTAATCTGGTCTCCGCGGCGCAATAACATGCTCAGTCTTCTCCCCGGGACCTGTCCCCGGGAGCAGGAGCAGGCAAACGGCGCAGGCTAAAAGCGAAACAAAAAAGGGGAAGCAGAAATGCTTCCCTTTTTTTGTTTCAGGCTCCGGGCCCGTTGGGCAAAGCGCTTGTGTCCTGCCTGACGCTGGTGTACAACCGAGGTTCTGTCTGACTACAAAATCATCATCATTATGAAAATGACTTTTCCGCAGGCCTGGCTCAGCATTCTGGTGTTATCAGCCGGCATATCGGGCGGCGCGTCAGCATTGCCACGAGCAGAACCGGAAGCGCTGGGATTTTCTGCTGCACGACTGGCACTGATTACTGACACCCTCCAGCACTATGTGGATGCTGGTCATGTCCCGGGGGCAGTTGCTGGTATTGCCCGGCACGGTCGCATTGTGTATCTGGAGAGCTTTGGCTGGCAGGATGTGGAACAACAGGTTCCTATGCGCAGCGATGCCATGTTCCAGATTCGCTCAATGAGCAAGCCCGTGATATCGCTGGCGATCATGCAATTGATTGAGCGGGGCCAGCTGCAACTGGACGACCCCTTGTCGAAGTTCATCCCGGCAGTCGCTGACATGAACGTGCTCGCTGACGTTACCGATTTGGATGGTGCCACCCGGCCGGCTGCGCGACAGATCACCATTGCTGACCTGCTGCTGCACGTTAGCGGACTGAGCCATCGCAACAGCGTCCTGTACAGTTCCCGTGATGTGCGCTCACGCGCGGATACATTAGCGCAACTGGTTGACAAGGTTGCCCGCGAGCCATTGATTGCAGACCCGGGCTCCGTCTGGAACTACAGTATCTCCACGACAGTCCTGGGGCGTGTGGTGGAAATCGTGTCCGGCCAGGCACTGGACGATTATCTGCAGGCATCAGTTCTGGGTCCGCTGGGCATGCCGGATACCGGGTTTCATGTGCCGGCAGAAAAAATTGCCCAGCGTGTCCATGTCTACCGCCTGAGCCCGGACGGGGTGCAACGGGAGCCGGATATGGACATACCGATCACGCAGGATCCGCCTCTGCTTGAAGGCGCCGCTGGTCTGGTTAGCACCGTGCCGGACTACCTGCGCTTTCTGCAGGCATTCATGAATCATGGCGAACTGGACGGTCAGCGCGTACTGAGTGAGACCGGTGTCGAGCTGATGACCCAAAACCAGTTGCCGGATGCCGTATTACCGATTGCCCTCAATCCGCAACGTCCCATGCACGACCTGGGCTGGGGTTACGGCTTCAGTGTTGTGATTGATGCAACCCAGAGCGGGTTCGCACGTAACAATGGCGAGTTCGGCTGGAATGGCTCCCTGGGCACATTCTCCTGGGCCGATCCGGAAACCGGCACCGTCGCCGTACTGATGATGCAGATACAGCCATCGGGCGCGTACAATCTATCGGCCCTGTTCAAGTCTCTGGTTTCGCAGTCGATAACCCAATAAAGTCCGGGGATCAGAGTTATGGCGTACGCCATCCGAATAGCGCGGTTTGTGGCTGGTATGTTGGTGTTACTGCTGCCAGGTATACTGAGCGCCCAGAGTTTGCCGGCAATTGATGTCAATCAGCACAACGTTACCCGGCTAGCCGGTGTTGCACAGTTCGCGGTCAGTGACACTGACTTGCCGCTGGCCGAAGTGCAGGGTGGGGAATTCCGTATACTGTGGCCGGCGGACATTGCCCGCGGCCTGACCGATCAGGTGCACTGGCTGCGCTTCAGCGTGACAAACAGCGCTGACCATGCGGTTGACTGGGTCATGCATGGGGACAGCAATTATCTGGATGTCATGCACGTCTATTATCGTGACCGTCAGTACGCTGATCCGCTACCTTCTGCTGAAGAGTATGAGTCGCGCCTGCTGACTGACCGGCAACCTTTCTCTGCCAGAATGCTGGACTATCGCAAACTGGCATTCGCGCACGTTACCCCGGCTGGTGCCGCCACCGACATCTACATGGCGGTGAGCTATGAACAGGCAGATGCCATGCGGCTCGATTTTTCTGTGTACGATCGTAGCTATTTTGATGATCGCAGTCGGACTGAGTATCTGCTGTTCGGGGCCTGGTACGGCATACTGCTGCTATTGCTGCTCGGGTCGATACTGTTGGCGATTGTGATGCACCAGCGCAGCGCAGGCTATTATGCTGCCTTTATCGCCAGCACAGCGCTGATGTGGGCCTTGCTCAACGGGCTTGGGTTCCAGTATGTGTGGAGCGACAACCTCTATCTGCAAAACCAGGGATTTCACCTGAGTTACCTGTTGTTTGCGTTTTGCGCTTTCCAGTTTTCGCGCCAGTTCCTGCGCCTGCAGGAGATACTGCCGCAGTTGGACCGAGTCATGTGGACGACACAATGGCTTATGGTGGTGGCGGCGTGCCTGCGCTTGCTGGGTAATCACGACCTAGTATTGATACTGTCCTATCTGGCGCTGGCATCAACCATGTTGTTGCCAGTGGTCGGTCTGCTGGCGTGGCAGCGAGGTATGCGACATGCACGCTGGTTCTCAATTGCCTGGCTGGTCTACTCAATGACGCTGACCCTGGCAGTGCTGAATGCCGCCACTGCGTTTCCGGGCTGGAGCATGGACAGGGCGCTGGCATTTGTGCAGGCTGGCACGATGGTGGAAGTAGTGTTGCTGATGCTGGCTATTGGTGAGCGTGTTCTGCAGATAGAACACGAGCGGCGCGAGGCGTTGGATCTGGCGCATCGGGATCCGCTGACGGGTCTTGGCAACCGGCGACTTCTGGTGAACGCATACCAGCGCTTGACCAGCCGTTTCCAGCAAAGCGGCGTGCCCGTATTTCTCGGATTGTTGGATCTGGACGAATTCAAGGCAATAAACGACCGCTACGGACACGATGCTGGCGATGCCATCCTGTGCCGGCTGGCCGATCTGCTGCAGCAGCACAGCCGTGGCGAAGACACCTGCATTCGCTATGGCGGTGACGAATTCGTGCTGTTGGTACAGGCGGACAGCATGCAGGCTGTGGAGCTTATCGTCGAGAGAATCCGAACGCGTTTTGCCGAGCGCCCGACAGTGTTTGGCGGGCAGATGATCCGCCATACGCTGAGTGCCGGCGTAATTACTGCACTCGACCGGGAGGTTAACCTGTCACCCGCGGAAATGCTTATGAAGGTTGACCTGGCGCTTTACGAGGCAAAAAATAGTGGGCGGAATCGCACTATTGTGCGCGTCTGATATTGTCCGGGCGAGGCAGGCGGCAGCCGGTATCAATCATTGATCATGGCTTTTTGATGCCATGATCAGTCCAGTAAATCCCTTGCCGGGCATTCTCCAGCCGTAACGTCTTGTTTGCTTTCACCGTAGCAGGGTCCTTGTAACCGCGTTTGTGATCCAGATGAATGACAATGGCGTTGTAGCGTACATGCTTGGGTTTGATGCCCAGATTGATCAGGCGCACACCGAACTCACGGTCCAGCCCGCCCCACGCCATGCGTTCGTCGAAACCGTTGATGGCAAGCACATCCTGGCGCCACGCCGAACCATTGGAACCCTTGAAATTGCAGCGTGTCGGTGTCAGCCGGTTGAACCATTTTGCCAGTGCCGGGCCCGCAGTGAGCTTGCTGTTCTTGTAGCTAGCCGGTAATCCATGTTTTTTTAGCCAGGGCAGATCAAAACAACGGCCACTGAGTATGTCGTCGCGGTCAATCCGGGTGCTGGTTGACATGGGCAGCTTGTGGTAGCCGCCGGAGAGATAATATCCAGGTTCCGACTCTCGCGCGTGAACGGCAAGAAAGTCGCGTCGGGGTATACAGTCCCCATCGGAGAAAACCAGGTATTCCCCTGCAGCACTGGCGATCGCCTGATTCAGGATGGCACATTTACGGAACCCCAGATCTTCCTGCCAGACATGTTTGATGTCCAGCCCCGACTCATGCCGAAACCGGTCAATCAGCGCCCTGGTGTCGGGGCCTGAGCCGTCGTCACCAATGATCAGTTCGAAGTCCCGGTGCTCCTGCACACTATAACCCCAGAGTACTTTCTCCAGCCAGACAGGGGAATTGTAAGTCGTCACGATTACCGACAGTTTCATACGGTCACTTTCATACGGCCATTTGGTCAGATACCGGGGCATCCTGCTTGCTGGTTGCCGGGCCGTGGGCGGCCAGCAGAAACACAGAATTCATTCGATTGTGCAGTATACGCTGGTAACCGCGCTGAATCAGCAGGGCAAAAATATCCTCGTCCCACAAATGCGGTGAGTTTTCGATAATAATCAGTTTAGCCAGCAAGGTATCCGGCGCTTCCCGGAGATAAGGGGCCATGGCCTTGTCTTCGGCACCTTCAATATCAATTTTGATAACATCGACGTGCCGGATCTGCTGTTCCTGAAGAACAGCCAGCAATGGTTTGCATCTAATGATCACATCGGTCCTGCGCGGGTCAGTGTCAGACAACCGGGAACGGTTGTGATCACTGATACTGCTGGCGCCCAGATTGCTGCTGTCCAGCTGCAGCACAAACTGGCTCTCGCGGTCAGCCACGCCGATTTCCAGCACGGCCAGTGCGAACGTGCTGTGCTGCGACGCATTGGCTGTGGTATTGAATAGCAGCCGCTGACGGGTAGCCGGATTGGGTTCAAATGCCAGAATGCGTCCGCCCTCGCCAATTACCTGCATGGCCGTCAAGGTGTAAAGCCCGATATTGGCACCGATATCCAGAAAGACTCCGTCTTCAGGCAGATGGTCGCGAAGCAATTGGCGTTCCTGCAGATCGTAGCGCCAGGGCGTGAAAACGAATTTTTTCTCTGAATAATTGTCGGTGAACTGACAGCGCAGGTTGATGCCGCCGACGCGGATGTCCACAGGCAATGTTGTCAATCTGGTCATGATCCTGCGCAACACGGGTGCCAGCAGCCGACTGCTGCGAGGGCCGTGCTCGCGGTGACAGAGGGCCAGCAGGTGGTTCAGTGCCGGTGCAGGAGCAAGACTGCCAAATGGCAATGGGGTGCGCACATCATCAGGTGCGGCGTTTTGCGTCTCGGCCATGGTGTGCTCGTGAAGTAGCGGGTTATAACTGACTGCGCCAATCATGTCAGTGTAAACCGGGTTAGTCCAGTTCGGACACATTCGTCGGGTATGAGGCTTGCCTTTAGGCGCCGGTAACTTTAGAGTTTCTGATTGTCGCCGCAAGATGGCTGGTCGACAAACCCAATGCGAGGGCACTATGCGAGCACCGCGATTATCACTGACAGCCATACTGGCCGCCGGCCTGGCAGCGTGCGGTGGCATGTCCAGCTATGTCGCACCACCCGCCAATGAGCGCCTGGTGCCGGAAATTACTGCTGAAGGTACCAAGTTTTTTGTTCTGCAGCGCGACTACCTGAGACCGGCGCAGGATACCGGCGTTGCCCCGATAGCGCCTCCGCGTGGTCGTACCGGCGACGATTTGATCATGGGTGAACGCAACATCGAGCAGCGCCTGACACTGATCATGGAACGCACAGGCTATTGTCGTGAAGGATTCTTCGAATTGTACCGCGAACAGACGCTGACCGGCTTCTCGGTGCGCGGAGAATGCCGTGAAGATGCCACAGAGGCCGACCGTCAGCGCTTTTCCTCCGGTCCCATTCCCCTTTGAGCCAAGTAACTGCCCGGATATCCTCATGAACTCAGGAACCAACACTCATCGACTGTCACGCTGGGTCACGCTCTTGTTGCTGACACTGGCCTCCCCGCTGCTATGGGCCCAACAATCAACATCACCGCCCGCGACCGAGCCGGCGCCGACGGCATTGCCGGAAGGCCTGCAAACCGTCTCTTTCTTCAGTCCGGCAGTGGGACGGCAAATGAAGTTCGATATCGTCCTGCCGCCAGACTACGCGGAATCCGAGGCGCGCTACCCGGTCCTGTATCTGTTGCATGGGTATATGCAAAACTACACTGTCTGGGGTCGTAATCTGGGTGCGGCGTTCTATGGCCGTAATTTTGCGGACCTGATTGTGGTAATGCCTGATGCCGGTAACAGCTGGTATGTCAATTACGCCAGCAACGAAGGCAATCAGCGCAATAACTGGGAAGACCACATTGTGCGTGACGTAATCGGCTACGTGGATACCAATTTCCGCACCGTTGCGCGTCGCGAAGGACGCGCCATAGCGGGTCTGTCCATGGGCGGATATGGTGCGATCATGCTGGGCCTGCGCCATCCCGGGATGTTCATTTCCATGGCCAGTACCAGCGGCGCGCTGGCGCATGCCAGGGATCGTGCCGCAGCCATTGCTGCGGGTCAGCCACCACCGGCGGCGCGCAGCATCCAGGATTCGCCGGAGCTTGCGCGCGCCGATGCCTTTATTTCGCAGATCATTGATATCCCCGGTTTCAGCAGCCAGGATGAGCGCAACCCCAAAGGTACCGATTTCGAGACTGTTGAACAGGCACAAGCCTATGATCCGTTCCACATCATTTATGATGTACCCAAAAGCCAGTTGCCTCATATCTATCTCGATAGCGGAATCGATGACGGGCTGATCACTGATGCTCTCGAGTTCATGCAGATTCTGCTTATCAATGATCTTCCGTTTGACTATATGCAGGCACAGGGCCGGCATAACTCCGAATACTGGCGTCGCTCCATTGGTCATCTGATGTCGATACAATATGAGGTCATGCAGCGCGCCCTGGGAAACCGGCCCTGATTCTGTGAGCGCCCAAAGACCCTTCGTCAGGCTGATCGGTGGCGCTTACCGGATCGGGGCGAACAGACAATTGCGCCTGGCGCCGATGTCGCTGGTGCCGGGCCAGCACTGGTGTATTTTCGGCGGCAACGGTGCTGGTAAAACCCTGCTGGCCACATTCATGAGCGGCCGAGTGGCTGGCGTGAGTCAACCGCTATTTGCTGACGATTTCGATCCATTGACAGATATCTGTGAAGTGTCGTTCGCCGAGCAACAGCGTTGGTGGCGCCACGATGATCGGCATGATGTCAGCGAGTTCAACGCCTCCGCCTCGGATGCAGGCACCACCGTCGCCAGACTGATTGCTGACAATGAGGCAGATCCGGGCAGGCTGGACGCTTTGCTCGACCTGCTGGATATCACCTCGCTAAGGGGCCAGGGGATTCGTTTTCTGTCCTCCGGACAGGTCAGGCGCGCCTTGCTTGCCCGTGCCCTGTACCGGCAGCCAAAACTGCTGATTCTGGACAATCCGCTGGAAAGCATTGACCGCCACAGCGCGAGGCGTATACGCGACGCCATCGCGGGCTGGATGTCAGCCAGCAATTGTACCTTGCAACTGAGCCGCCGCCGTCGGGACATATTGCCTGGCATTACCCATATGGCCTTTATGCAGGACCTGGCAGTGACGGCGATCGGTACGCGAGCTGAAGTGATTGCCGATATTCCCGACCGTGTGTTGGCAGATCATGCGGATACTGGCCATTTGCCCAGTCCCTGTACCGGCCACCAGCAGCATCTGCTCAGGTCTGGTGAAACTCTGTTGTCTTTGCGGGGCGTTAGTGCCGCCTATGGCAACAACCTTGTCTTCAGCGATCTTTACTGGGACATGAGGTGGGGTCAGTATGTGCTGATTGACGGCCCCAATGGTTGTGGCAAGTCGACGTTGTTGGGACTTATAGATGGTGACAACCATAAAGCCTACGGCCAGCCAGTCTGGCTGTTCGGCAGGTTGCGAGGTACAGGTGAAAGCGTTTGGCAAATCAAATCCAGGTTCGGCATTGTTTCCAATGAACTGCATAACCGCTATGTCAAAGGCTGGCGTGTGCTGGACGTTGTGGTCAGCGGCTTCTTTGATTCGCAAGGCCTGTACGATGACAGCGGCGCCAGCGAGACAGCTACCGCGAGGCAGTGGCTGCAGATCATGGGGCTTGAGGCCAGACAGCGCGAGTACTACCACGAGCTGTCGTTCGGCGAGCAACGGCTGGCGCTGCTTGCCCGCGCCATGGTCAAGCAACCGTCGATTCTGGTGCTGGATGAGGCCAGTGTCGGGCTGGATGATTATCATCGCGACAAGTTGCTGGCGTTGCTCGAATCCATTGCCGAAGGGGGCAGGACAAACATTATATACGTGAGTCATGATGATGAACCTTGTCCCGGATTTATCACTCAGCGGCTCAGGTTCGACAAGCACCTGGCGCAAGCGCCGGCTACGATCACGGTACAGCAGCGTATCGACGGCGTCTGGCAATAGCCGTCACCACGGCGCGTCAGTAATACTGCTGTCGCCTGGCATGAATTGTTTTGCTGCATCTGGCGCCTGATAAAAGCGGGTCAGCATCAGCAGGACACCGGGCACATCCAGCAGTTCGGTATCAGACAGCACCAGCTTGTCACGAATGCGCTCGAGCTGCATGAACATTCTGCCGTCATGCGTGTAGCTGATGGCCTGAAAGGTTTCGCCATCAACACCCCAATGAGACGAGATCAGTTCCTGCCCGATCTGCCCGTCCAGGCGGGCAAATGGATAGAACCAGCGCTCATCGCGCGCGCCGGCCAGGTAGGTGATGATGTGGCCGTCCGGGTAATACCAGGCTTCATTGATGGTACGGAAACTGAAGGTCGCCGGGTTGCCATTGGGCCAGTACAGGGTCTGGCCACCACGTGCCCAGCGAAACGCCATGACCTGGCCGTTGGGGTAGTAGATCGTGGTGTCGCGGCCCGGACGGGCCACAAAAAGCTGGCCATTGGGGAAATACCAGGCCGCATCGTACAGGTCGGCCGACACCGGTTGGCCATTTCCGTATCGACTGCTGAAACGTGTGGCTTCGGTCAGCATCACAGGCTGACAGGCGAGACGATTCAGCTCCGCCATCGCCGCATGCATGTCGGCCAGTTGTTGGGGGTGGTCGTAATTGGCAGGCAGTATGGTGTTCACGGCCAGCATCTTGGCCATGAACTCCAGCGATGCGCAGGCGCTGCTGACGGAACGTGCGTCGGCCGTCGCCATGCTACTACTGGCTGCGAACAGCAGAGCCAGCAAAAAGCGGGGCAGGGTTTTATTGGTCATCTCGTACTCCTTTTTATCCTGAGGCACCGGTAACAGGGCTGTCAGGAACAGCGTACGACGTGAACAATTAACAACTGCTGAACGGAATCGCCTGACGTAGGTCAGCGGCGACGAGTCAGGTGTTTTTCCAGTGCAATACACCGCCATGGATGTTAGCTACTTTCTCGTGCCCGGCGGATTTGAGCATGGCTGCCGCCAGCGATGAGCGTTTGCCCGATCGGCAAAGCGTCACCACGGGTTTGTCTCGCGGTATCTCCTCGATACGCTGACGCAGCTCGCTCAACGGGATGACCATGGCGTTATTGAGACCGTCGAGAGGCTCGTCCTGTTCATCCGCTTCGCGAACATCAAGAATAGTGACAGACGGCTGGTTCTGGATGACCCATTCCGGTTCCACCTCGGCAATGCCGGCGAAAGTAATTCGGATATCTGCCCAGTCCGGTTCGTCCGGCAGTTGACCATCGGCAGGCATGCCGCTACGCATATTTGCTGGCAGAGCCTCGTCTATCTTCTTGGGATGAGGCAACTGCATGGCTTTCATGTACTGCACAAAATCATGTTCATTGGCGCCGCCGCCGACTCTGGGGTTGAAGGCTTTTTCCTCGGCGACCGAGGAGCGGGTGCGGCCGTTATAGTCGTGGGCCGGATAGATGGCGCAATCATCGGGCAGTGAGAAAATCTGCTCGATAATCGAGCGGTACAGTTTTGCCGGATCACCTTGCTGAAAGTCGCTGCGTCCGCATCCGCGGATAAGCAATGTATCGCCGGTAAATGCCATGCTGTGATCGCTAAGCACATACGTGTTGCAGCCATCGGTATGGCCCGGCGTTGCCCGCACCTCCAGGCTGATGCCGCTGACGCCGAAATAGTCTCCGTGTTTCAGCGGGATATCTACGTGCTGTGCGCCGATGGCGGAAGACGATGCGATCCGGCAGCCGGTTTTTTGTTTGAGTAGCCAGGCGGCGGTGATGTGGTCGGCATGTGCATGCGTATCGGCGACAATCTTCAGTGTCAGATCCATCTCTCGCAACATGGCCAGATCTCGTTGGCTTTGTTCAAATACCGGATCAATCAGGATGGCTTCGCGGGTTTTTTCGTCCGCCAGCAAATATGTATAGGTCGACGAAACTGCGTCATAAAGTTGTCTCAAAATCATGATTCTATTCCTTTTTTTGAACATCGCCCGCGCCACCGCGCGAATTCGGGCAGCCGTCTAACTCGCTGATATTTAAACAATAAAAGCAAAACCAAAAAACATGGCATTAACCATTTTGTTGTCACGATTCTGACATGATCGCTGATCAACAATACTGCACCGCGGTTGTCCGGGCCTCGTCTAGGGGATGTCCCGGCTGTAACAACCGATCAGTTTTCGATTCGACAGCGACTCGATGACAAAGACCAATTTCTGGTGCAGGACCATAAAAAGGAGCGATTGTGAACATGAATATCAAGACAATTTTCAGCATCAGCCTGCTGGCAGCGGCAGTAACCGCCTGCGACGGCGGCGGCGTGACACTGGCACCCTCAACCACCGTGACCAATTCCAACAATACCACCAATGAAGGCGGTGGCAACAGTGGTACCACCAACCCCTGCGCCAGCTACACAACATCCGGCCAGACTCTGCAGGGTAGCTATGATGGGACCAACTGCACCTATTCTTCGACCTTTGTTGCTGATACGCGCCCATTGACCACCGATCTGGTTATCAACGACCTGCCTAATGACGGCCTGCATATTTTCGAAGACAGCCTGTTTGTGGGTCGTGATGTCAACGCCAACTCCGCGGCGTCTGGCGTGAGGATCCCGCAAGATGGCGAAGGTCCGACACTGACCATCGGTGCCGGCGCCGAGCTGGCATTCTTCAGCTCGCAGGATTACGTCGTGATTACCCGAGGCGCCCGCATCATCGCCGAAGGTACACGTGACCGCCCGATCATTTTCAGCGCTGTTGCCGATCTGCGTGATGGTCAGGCAACTTTGTCGGATCGTGGCCTGTGGGGTGGTCTGCAGATCAACGGTAACGGTATTACCAACAAGTGCACTGATGCAGATCGCCAGTCCACCTCCAGCAACCCGCACAACTGCCATGTCGCGGCGGAAGGCAAGCCAAACACCTATGGCGGCAACAACAATGCCGAGAACTCAGGTGTACTGCGCTATGTGCAGATTCGCCACGCCGGCTTTGAGGTGGTAGACGGTGATGAAGTTAACGGTCTGACGTTCAACGCCGTTGGCTCGGGCACCACCGTTGAGTATGTACAGACTTATACAACACTGGATGACGGCTTCGAAATGTTTGGTGGCGCCGTTAACCTGAAATACATCGTCGGCGTAAACGTGGGCGATGATGCCTTTGACTATTCAGAAGGCTGGGTAGGTGACATGCAGTTTGGCCTGTTCGTTTCGCCCGCGGGCGCTGGCGGTAACCGTTGCATAGAAGCTGACAACACTGGTGACAGCCGTCCGGACGATATCGGGCCGTTCACCAAGGGACGGGTCTCGAACATGACCTGTATTGTCAATGATGTTGACACCAACCAGGGCACAGCGCCCAGTTCCAAAGGTGATGTCGAAGGTCCGCTCTACCGCGAAGGCACCTACTTCGAGATGTACAACTCCATCATCACGTCAAATGCCAGTGGCATGGCCAGTAATGAGTGTATGGAACTGGATAGTGCGCAGACCTTTGCCGGTATCAACTCGGGCATATCGGTCGCCAGCGGCAACCTGGTTGCCTGTTCGGAAGCCCTGAAAGCCAGTGGCTTTGATATCCGCAACTGGTGGGTAAACAGCGGCAACGCAGTGGTTGATTCATCAGCCAACCTGCCGGCCAACGTAATCACCGGTCTGAGCCCTTCAAACCCGACCGCGTATGTTACTGCGACAAATCTGACAGACGCCAACGGTGCTGCAATTAACGTCAATGTGTTTGACGTGACGCGCCTGAACGACAACTTCGATGCGGCCTCAGCGCCGGCGCTGGGTAGTTCCGGCAACAGCTCTTTCTTCGAAAGCGTCGATTTCATCGGTGCGGTTAAAGAAGGTGAGGACTGGGTATCAGGCTGGACCACCGGTCTGTAACACCACCGATTGCGTCCGCCCGGCGGATGCAGACACACGGGGATAAGGCCGGTATACGGACTTATCCCCGTTCGGGCTTGAAGATGCTGACAAAATTACAGGTTATGATCATGAAAAAACAAATGGTTTGGCAGAAACGGGAACTGGCGCTGGCTGTTGCGCTGACAGTGTCGGGCTTCGCAGTGTCGCCTCTGGCACTGGCTCAGGACGCCGGCTCTGCGCAGGCAGCGCCGCAAATTGACGAAATCATCGTGACCGGCCGCTTGCGTGATGCCGCTCGATCGCTGGTTATGGAGCGGATTGAGCAACCGTTTGCTGCGGAAGTTGTGGGTGTCGAGCAGATTTCACGTGCCGGTGATTCAGACGTTGCTTCGGCGTTACGCCGGGTAACCGGCCTCACTCTGGTGGACGGCAAATTCATTTACGTGCGGGGCCTGGGCGAGCGCTATTCCAGCGCCACTCTGAATGGTGCAGAAATCCCCTCGCCGGAGTTGAGCCGCAATGTGATCCCGCTGGACTATATTCCGGCCTCCATTCTCGAATCCGTTAAAATCAGCAAAGCCTACTCAGCAGACCAGCCTGCGGCGTTTGGTGGCGGCAACGTCAACATACGTACCCGAGGGACACCCGACGAACTGGTATTTGACATCGGCGTAGGCACGGGCTGGAACACTGAAAATTCGGGTAAAGGGCTGCCCAATCAGGGAGATCAGGGCGGCTTGCCATCGTCAATCATGCAGGCACTGAACAAGTATCAGGGTGATATCAGTCCGGCCAACATTACACGGTTTGAATATCCCGGGTCCGGCACACCGACAGCGGCACAACAGGCTGAAGGCGTCGCTATAAATCGCGACCTGATGCTGGACCTGAACCGTAACATCGACATCGACCGGGAAACCGACCTTGACCCGGATCGCAATATTTCCGTCACTGCCGGTAACGCCTGGGACATCAATAATGATCTGTCTTTTGGTGCCCTGGCCAATGTGTCCCTCGGCGAGTCGAGCCGTAACTCTGATCAGTCTGAGCAAAATTTTACCGATCCGGATGAATCGTTCAGAAACATACAGCGCACGTTTTCCAACGAAAGCACCACGGCGGCCGTAAACCTGAGCCTGAACTATCAGGATCGCCACAAGATTGGCACCAACAGCTATCTGCTGCGTGACGACGAGGATCAGTCGTCTATTGTGTTGGGCTACAACGCAGACTTCCAGCAGGCCAACGGCCGTCAGCGCAAAACCAATATTACCCGTCTTGAGAAACGTGAACTCAAGGTCAACCAGGTCACCGGTGAGCACACCTTTGAACGTTATGACCTGGACTTTATTACCATCCCTGCGGTGTTTGACTTCATCACCAGCCTGGATGTCAACTGGTTCTACTCGGATGCGCGGGCCAGCACCGAGGTGCCGAACGCCTCTTCTGTGCAGGCCATCAATCAGCGCGACCCTGCTACCGGTGCCTTGCTGGCAACGCAGGTTAACACCGGTGCATCAGCACAGTTCAGCTTCCTGAACCTGGAAGACCAGGTGGAAAGCTGGGGTTACCAGATTGATGCACCGTTTGATCTGGGCTTCACCAATGGTACCTTCAGCGGCGGTTACAACCGTAGCCGAAAATCGCGCGACTACCAGGGCTACACAGCCAATATCGTGATGGGTGCGCTGGGTCGTGATGGTACGCCGGCCCAAGTGTTCAGCAATGACAATCTGGCAGATCTGAGCAATGGCTTCTTTCTGGACATGGGCTCCAACTTCGGTACGGAGAGCTATCTGGCCGGTGAAACCAAGGCGGCGGCGTTCGGCTCTGTCGATGCTTTCTTTATGGACAACTGGCGCGCCACGGTCGGTGTGCGGTGGGAAGATTTCAACCGTGGGGTGTTGCCGCTTGATCTGCTGGATTACACGGGCCAATCCTTGAATGGCATCATCGAAGACATGCAGGATCCGGATCAGACCTTCACGGTGCGGGATGACGATTTTTACCCGGCTGCTGCGCTGACCTACATGCAGGATGGTTTCCTTGGCACGGAGAATTTCCAGGTACGCCTGGGCTATGGCAAGACTGTCGTGCGCCCCGACCTGCGTGAATATGCCAACATTCAGTTTATAGATCCGGAGCTCAACGATCGTGTTGCGGGTAACCCCAATCTAAAATTCTCGGATATCGAGCATATCGACCTGCGCACCGAGCTGTTCTTTGATAACGGCGACAACATCACCGTGTCCCTGTTCTACAAGGACATCACCAATCCGATCGAGCGTGTTGAACGACCTGGTCCCCAGGACGCGCGTCTGCTCAGTTTCGAGAATGCAGAAGGTGGTGAGATCTACGGTATCGAATTTGAAGGCCTGAAGGTGATTGGCGGCGGCTTTTTTGTCAGCGGCAACCTGGTGTTGAGTGACTCGGAGCTGACCTTCACTGAGGCGAGCTCTCAGACCAGTCTTAAACGCCGCCTGACCGGTCACTCCGAATACGTTGTGAACACGCAGTTGGGATACGATTCTGACAACGGTCAGCATTCTGCTTCTCTGTTGTACAACGTATTCGGCGAGCGTGTGTTCTTTGGCGGTCGTTCACCATCACCAGATGCGTTTGAGGATCCGTTCCACTCGCTGGATCTGACCTATTCGTACTTCCCCACCGACAGTCTGACGCTGCGTCTGCGGGCACAGAACCTGTTGAACGAGAATCGAGAATTCTATCGGGATGACGTGCGTATCATTGATGTGCAGAGCGGGGCGCGGCTCCGGCTGGACCTGACATGGAATCTGTAATGTAACACCCGCCCCGCAACCCTGCCGGGCGGTTCGACATATCTGAGCGCGATCAGCATATTTGGGAGAGTATACTGAACACGATCTATCAAAAAACTCGACAGAGTTTGGTCTCTGTGTTGTGCCCGGGTCTCACCGCGATTGTTCTTATCGCGATGTTGGCCTGGGCCGGGCACAGTCTGGCAAGACTTTTCTGGTTAATCACTTCACCACAGAGCTCTGTAGCCACCGGCCTGGTGCTGCCTGTCGCAACGGCAGCACCAGGCCACAGGCGAGAGTCTGCCGTCGATATTGTCTACCTGCAGGAAAACTTTCGGCTTGGCAATGGTCGTGGTGATGCCACCCAAAGTGCTGTTAATGGCCAGTCGCAGCAGGCTGTCAGCACTCGCTTAAGTCTGGTGTTGCGCGGCGCCATCGCCGGGACCACCGATGCAGATTCATCGGCCATTATCGCCAGTGGTGACCTGCAACGGGTGTATTTCGTGGGCGAGGAACTGCAGTTCACTGCGCCGGGGGTGACGCTGGACAGCGTACACCCCCAGTATGTTGTGCTGAACAACAATGGTCGCCTGGAATCGCTGTGGATGTATGAACCGCAAACAGCGGCCGGTGTGCCGGCGACGACGGGTGTCACCGTCGATATCGATACTGTTGTGTCTGCGCAGCCATCGCCGGTTGCGCGAAACAATGGCGGCGTGCAGATCCGCGTCTACCGCGACAATGGCATGGTACAGGGTCTGCAGATCAGGGACGACAGTGACAGGACGGTGCTCGAGACGGCCGGTCTTCAGGTTGGCGACATAATAACGGCAGTAGACGGCGTGGCGATCAACCAGGGCAGCGATGTAACGGCGCTGACACGTGAACTGGAAAACCGGGCGCAGGTAGACCTGGCGCTGATCCGCAACAACACCACAGTGACGGTGACCGTGAGCCGTGACGCGTTTGTATTCTGACGATAACTGCAGGAACTCCTTTTGATGAAACAGCAGGCCATGATAAGCAAGCAAGTGTTCCCGGGATCTGCCATTTGGCGCCTGTTGGGCGCTCTGGTGTTGACCTTTGTGCTAGTCACCGAAGTGCAGGCGCAGGCACAAAGCTGGACGCCAAACTTTCGTGACAGTGATATTCTGGAAGTCATTCGGGCAGTGCAGGATGTGACCGGCAAAACCATGATCATAGACCCCCGTGTTCGCGGTCAGATCACGGTGATGAGCAGCCAACCGGTGGATGCGCAGGGTTACTACAGCATTTTTCTGCGTGCCCTGGACATCAACGGTTTTACCGCCGTTGAATCCAGCAACAATATGGTCAGCATTCTGCCTACTCAGGAAGCGCGTTCCGCGCCTCTGCCATTCTCCAATTACGATACCACCGACAGCAACCGCTACGTGACCGAGGCCATACAGCTGGACAATGTGTCGGTGACGGAAGTGCTGCCTGTGCTAAGACCGCTGGTATCACAAAGCAACGGGCAGATGTCGGCCTACCCGAACGGCAATATGATTGTGCTGGTCGACACGGTGGCCAATATCGAGCGTATCAGACAGATACTGGAACGTATAGATCAGACGTCGATTCCGGAAACCGAAGTGGTCAGACTTGAATTCGCAGAAGCGGGGACGGTGGTCGCATTGCTGCGTGAAATGAACGAAGATCCGCAGATTGTGGATCAGGAGCCGGTAGGTACGCGGCTGCAGATCAGCGCCGATGCACGCACCAACTCCGTGCTGATCACCGGCGGCCAACGCCAGCGCGACAATATTCGTGGTCTGGTGCGGTTGCTGGATCAGCCGCGTGAGCAAAGCGGCAACACCCGCGTGGTCTACCTCGAGTATGCCGATGCAGGGCGTATCGCGGAAGTGCTCAGTTCGGTGGTGCGCAATATGTTCGGCCTGGCAGAAGGTGACAATGTTGACAATCAGACCGCCCGACGGGCGACCATCGAGGCGGACCCGGACAACAATGCACTGATCATTACAGCCGGTCTGGATATCATCGATTCGCTGCTGGATATCGTGCAGCGCCTGGACATCCAGCGGGCGCAGGTACTGGTAGAAGCAGTCATTGTCGAAATCAACGACGATGTTGGGCAGAACCTGGGCATTCAGTGGCTGTTGCGCGACGAAAGCGGCGCCTTTGCCGGCAGTTTTGATGCCGGTAATAACGCGCAGCAGTTGGAGCAGATATTCGGCGGTGCACTGAGTGAAGACCGCACTGCAGCACTGACGGGCATTGCTCGTGGCCTGGCGGGCAGTGCCGGCCAGACGATCGGTTTGGGTCGGCTTGGTGGTAGCACTGATCTGCTGGCGTTGATTGATATGCTGCAGGCCAACTCCGGAGCCAACATTCTGTCGACGCCGAACATCCTGACTACGGACAACACTGAAGCAGTGATCACCGTCGGTGAAAGTGTGCCCTTTCTGACAGGCTCCTTTACCACCCCCGGCGGCAGCGGCGGTGTCGAGAACCCGTTCCAGACCATCAATCGGCAGAATGTCGGTACCACCCTGAAAGTGACGCCGCACGTCAACCGTGGTGATCGTGTGGCGCTGGACATCAGTCAGGAGATCTCCAGTATTTCGCCCAAGGCTGGCGCCGTGGACCTGATCACCAATGAGCGCAAGATTGAAACACGGGTCACCGTCGCCGATGGTGAGACTGTCGTGCTTGGCGGACTGATCCGGGACAATGTGGTGCAGAGCGAAACCCGTGTACCACTGCTGGGCAGTGTGCCGGGCCTGGGTCATCTGTTCCGCTCGCGCAGCAGCTCGGTACAGAAAACCAATCTGCTGGTATTTATTCGGCCGACCATTCTGCGTACTGACGATGCGCTGCGTGGCGCCACCGCTGAAAAGTATCAGTTGATACGTGATCAGCAGCTGCAGCAGACGCCGCTGCACGGTTTCCTGTTTGATGCCGGTGAACTGCCGGTGTTGCCATCCTGGGAAAGCGTGTCGCCTGGCGCCTCACAGGCAGCAGAGACCGGGGACGCGCCGTGAGCGAACAGGCAACGGACAATGGCTTCGCCATGCTGCCCTATGATTTTGCCGATGCGCATGGCGTCATCGTGGACGAGGGTGTGGTCTACCATCGCCCTGGTCTGACAGTGCCCGTGCTGACGGAATTGCGTCGGGTATTGGGACGCGCGTTCTCACCGGTCAAGCTCGACGCAGAGACATTTCAACAACGTCTGACCCGTCTCTATCAGAGCGGCGCCGATGCCGCGCAGCGCGCCGCCGACGAACTGGGTGATGATTTTGACCTGGGTGCACTGGTCGACGATATTCCCAAAAACAGTGATCTGATGTCGGGCGCTGACAACGCGCCGGTCATCCGGCTGATCAATGCCGTGCTGTCGCAGGCTGTGCGGGAAAAGGCATCCGATATTCATATTGAACCGTTTGAACACAAAGTGTCGGTCCGTTTCCGCGTCGACGGGGTGCTGCGTGATGTGCTGGCGCCCAAAGCTGAACTGGGTCCGGTGCTGGTGTCGCGTTTGAAAGTCATGGCACGACTGGATATTGCTGAAAAGCGTTTGCCGCAGGACGGAAGAATCAGCGTGCGCCTGGCCGGGCATGCCGTGGACATCCGGGTATCCACCATACCCTCATCATTTGGTGAACGTGTAGTGCTGCGCTTGCTGGACCAGGCTGCCGGGCAACTGAACCTGGAACAGCTGGCGATGCCGGCGCAGGTCTATCAGGCTTTCAGCCGCGCCCTGCAGAAGCCACATGGCATTATTCTGGTAACCGGTCCTACCGGCTCAGGTAAAACCACCACGCTTTACGCGGGACTGCATCATATCAACAACCGCCAGCGCAATATTCTGACCATCGAAGATCCGGTGGAATATCTGCTGCCCGGTATCGGCCAGACACAGGTCAATGCCAAGGTCGACATGACGTTCGCGCGCGGCCTGCGGGCCATCCTGCGCCAGGACCCGGATGTGGTGATGGTGGGTGAGATACGGGATCAGGAAACGGCTGCCATTGCCGTGCAGGCATCGCTGACCGGCCATCTGGTGTTGTCAACGCTGCATACCAACACGGCGATCGGAGCAGTAACACGCCTGCAGGACATGGGCATTGAACCCTTTCTGTTGTCATCCAGTATCGAAGTGATTCTGGCCCAGCGTCTGGTGCGTTGCCTGTGCCAGCAGTGTCGCCAGCCGGTGGCGGCAGACCTTACCGAGCAGCAGCGCTTTGGTTTGCCGGCGGGATCCATGGTTTACCGCGCCCACGGTTGTGATGCGTGCAACCAGAGTGGCTACAAGGGCCGGACCGGTATCTATGAACTGATCGAGATCGATGAAGAGTTGCGTCGTCTTATTCACGATGGCGCCGGTGAACAGACCATGCTGGCACATCTGCGCGCCACCAGCCCGGCCATTGACGAGCATGGCCGGCAGCGCGTGCTGGCCGGTGAAACCAGCCTGGAAGAAGTGTTGCGGGTAACCACATGGGCATGAACATGATCACCCGGACGCCAGTGGCAGAGGTGCGCTAGCCATGGCCTCATTTACCTATCAGGCCCTGGATGCCGATGGCAAAAAAGTTACCGGGGTCATGGAAGGCGACGGTGAACGTCAGGTACGCGCGCAGTTGCGAGCGCAGAATCTCAAACCGCTGGCCATCAGCTCCGGCAAGGCACCCGTGTCGGCGGCAGGGTTGGCAAGTGTGTTGCGGCGCCAGCGCCGACTGTCGGTCGCTGAATTGTCGCTGGTCAGTCGACAACTGGCATCATTGATACAGTCGGGATTGCCACTAGACGAAGCACTGCAGATCAGCGCGCGGCAAAGCCGCAATATTCGCGTGCAAACGTTGTTGTCACAAGTGCGCTCGCGGGTGCTGGAAGGCCACACACTGGCGCAGGCCATGAGCGAACATCCGGCAGCCTTCGATCGTATGTACTGCGCCATGGTGCGCGCGGGTGAATCCGCCGGCTATCTGGGTGAGGTCATGGAGCGCCTGGCTGAGTATACCGAGACTGGTCAGCAGTCCCGGCAAAAATTACAAATGGCGCTTATTTATCCGTTGGCGTTGTTGGGTGTCAGCGTGCTGGTGGTCAGCCTGTTGATGACGTTTGTGGTGCCGCGACTGGTGAGTATGTTTGCCAGTTCCAACAGGGACTTGCCGGGATTGACGCAGGCGCTGATTGTGGTCAGTGATTTTATGGCGTCGGGCTGGGCGCTGTTGCTGCTGGCGGTAACGATTGCCGCTGTGGTTGGCTTTCGCTGGCGCCTGCGGGATGTGAGCGCGCGCAAGCGCTGGCATCAGTTTCTGCTGCATATACCTTTGCTCAGCGACATGCTCAGACAGATGGACAGCGCCCGGTTTGCGTCAACGCTTGCCATCCTGCTGAGCAGCGGTGTGCCTCTGCTGGAATCTGTGCGTATCGCTGCGCAGGTACTGGATAATGAAGTGATGCGAACGGCCACTGAGCAGCTGGCAGTACGCGTGCAGGAAGGTGGCAGCTTCAGCAAAAGCATGCAACAGGCGGATGTGTTTCCGCCACTACTGGTGCAGATGGCCGCCAACGGCGAAGCCAATGGCACCCTGGCCAAACAGTTGGCTTACGCCGCAGATAATCAGGAGCGCGAGCTGCAGATGCGGCTGGGTGCGGCCATGGCCCTGCTCGAACCCTTGACCATTGTGCTGATGGGGGGGCTGGTGACCCTGATTATGCTGGCTGTGCTGTTACCGATTTTCGATATCAATACGCTGATCTGACCGGCGGCAACGCCCCAAAATTGTTAACGAGGAAGTAGACATTATGCAAATTCAACAACAGGCAGGCCCGGCAAAGGCCGGCCAGCGCGGTTTCAGTCTGATCGAGATTCTGGTGGTGCTGGTCATCATGGGACTGCTGATCAGTATCATCGCGCCCAACGTATTGGGCCGCGCCGACGAGGCCAGAGTACAAAAAGTTTTTGCCGATTTCAGCGCCATCGAAACGGCATTGCGCATGTACCGGCTGGACAACTATGCCTATCCCAGCAGCGAACAGGGCCTGAATGCACTGGTTGAACGGCCGACGCTGGCGCCCGCACCAGCCAACTGGAAAAGTGACGGCTATCTGGAATCACTACCGGTCGATCCCTGGGATAACCCCTATCTGTACCTGAGTCCGGGGCAGAACGGTGATTACGACATTTTCACTTACGGCGCAGATGGTACACGTGGCGGCGAAGGCCAGAATGCTGACTACGGCAACTGGCAGGACACGGAGTAAGCAGACGGTGCAGGGCAGGGCGCAGGGTTTCACTCTGATTGAAGTGCTGGTGGTGATGACCATCATGGGCCTGATCGTCAGCGTGGTGACGCTGTCGGCGGGTTCCCTGTCTGCGGTTTTTGGCGACGACAGCGAAGGGGCGGCGGAATCGGCTGCAGATGCGCTGTTGATGCTTATGACAGCCGCCTCGTCACAGGCGGTGCTAGGCGGCGAGCCCATGGCTTTGGCGTTTGCCTCTCCATCAACGGCATCAGAAGACGGAGTCACTGTAACCTGGCTGCGCTATGCGCGCACTGCAGGCGGTTCTGTTCGCGATCGACAGGCGGTGTGGCAGCAGGTATCCGTGCAAAGTCAGCTTCGGGACGTGAATTTACCGCCGAATGTCGGCAGTGAGCTGATCATAGAAGGCGAACTGGTCAACACGCGGTCGCTGACAGAATACCCTGGCACGCCGGCGCTGGTGTTTTTTCCAACCGGGGAAAGCACGGCATTCGAATGGTCACTGTCGCAGGAAGATCAGGAAATTACGCTAGGCAATACCACGACCGGACTGATTGAGAGGCGGCAGCCATGACGCCCGGGCTGAGAGTAACAGAGCAGGGGTTTACCCTGGTGGAAGTCATGGTGGCACTGTTTATCGTAGCCGTTGCGTTGCCCGCGCTGATGTTTCAATTGGGTACACAGTTGAGCAGCAGCGGCGCCTTGCAGGACAAGACGCTGGCATCCTGGGTGGCGCAGGATCAGCTGGCCATACACAGCCTGCAATCGGGCGGCAATACAGCCACCGATTTGCAGGGTGAACGTCTGCTGGCCGGGCGCGAATGGCCCTGGCAGTTGTCGACCCAAGCGACCCCCGTACCAGGTATGGTACGACAGACGCTTAGCGTTTATCCCGATGCCGTGGCGAGGCAACGGCAGCGTGACGCTGTCGTCGAGATAACGGTCTACGCGAGGACGGCGACAAGGTATGAATAACGTCATCATATCCGCGGACAACAGTCAGCGCGGGTTTACCCTGATCGAGCTGCTGATCGCGATGGCATTGACAGCTCTTATAGGGGCCATGTCATACAGATTTCTGGATACGGCGCTGGCGGTGTCGGAACAGGGCACAGACGTCCTCGGGCAGATCAATGAGATCGAGCGGGTCTGGCTGTTGCTGGCGTCTGACCTGCAGCAGGCCAGCCCCCGCTCTGCAGCCAGACCCGCTATCGGCGTCGACGCACTGGCGACTACCGATGTCCTCGCCAATGGGCGTCCGGCCATGCTCAGTCAGGCAGGCGGCGGCATATTCCTGCCCTCTGTCCTGCAACGACCGGGTGCGCAATTGTGGTTTGTGAGAGCTGGCTGGAGTAATCCCTTGCAACAGCAACGATCCGAATTGCAGCGAGTCGCATACCGTGTTGTTGATGGGGCGCTGTATCGGGATTACTGGCCGGAGCGCAACCAGAATCTGGCAGAAACACCTGCTGGCAGTCTGCGCCTGCTGCAGGACGTTGAATCGTTGAGTTTCCGGTTTTTACCGGTCGGCAGGTTCCCGGACGAGGACGCCTGGTCGCGAGAATGGCCACCGATGCCGGGCGCCGGTGGCAGTGCCGGTACCAGTGCCGGTAACGGTGCCGTGTCACCGGGCGCTGACCGGCATGCGGTCGATGAACTGGCGGCGCGCTTGCCGGCTGCCGTGGAAGTTCAACTGCAAAGCAGCCAGCTCGGGATTATCAGTCGCGTTTTCTTACTGGCGGGGGCACCATGATGCGCGCTCTGGCAGACGATCTGAGCTTCCCGGCACGCCATCGCGGCAGCGCCCTGGTGTTGGCGTTACTGATTGCCGGACTGGTGGCAGTGCTGGCGGTACAGCTTGGTCAGGCCTTTGTACTGCAGGCCAATCGAACCGAAAACGGACTGCTGCAGACGAGCTTCAACGCCTACCTGCAAGGCGCCGAAACCCTGGCAGCACAGGCGCTTGCAGTCGACGGTGTGGACTCGCAGATTGATCACCTGCAGGAGGCCTGGGCCACCCGGTTGCCGCCATTTCCCACGGATGATGGTTGGCTGGAAGTTCAGCTCATTGATGCCCAGGGACTGTACAACCTCAACAATCTATCGGTCACGAGCCGCTACCATGATGATCTGTCGGTCCCGCCGACACAGCGCTTCAGCGAACAGCAAAAGCAGTTTATCCGCCTGCTGCAGAGCTTCACCGACTACCCCTTGAGTGAGGCGGAAGCCATTGAGATCACCGAAGCGGTTATCGACTGGATCGATGCCGATGATCAGCCGGCCGGCCCCGGTGGTGCCGAGTCGCTCTATTACAGCGCAGAAGCACTGGCGCTGAATGCCGCCAATCAGTTTGTCGTTGACGTCAGTGAGCTGGCGTTGGTGCGGCATATGACCCCGGCACTTTTGATGCGGTTGCAACCACTGGTGACTGCACTGCCGATGCCCACGGCGCTCAATATCAATACCGCAGCACCGGAGATTCTGGGCGTGATCAATGCCTCCCAGGACCTTGAGCCGTTACCGGCGGAATCAGTCTCGGCCTTGACGCAATACCGGGCTCAGACAGTTTTCACGGAGACGACAGAACTTGCCACCGTGCCGGTACTCCAGGGTATAGGCGACAAAATCGCGCTGAATGAAAACCAGGGTGATGATGAGAACGGGCAGAGCCGTCCGTACGGCGTCTCGAGTGAGTACTTCGTCATTTATGCCAGTGCGACCATTGGTGAGCGCACCCGCTTCATGAAGGCATTACTGTTCCGTGATGAAAACGGTGTGCGTACATTAACCAGAAATTTCGCTTTATAGATTAACGAGAACGGACTATGGCTGATTTATGGGTCAGACAAATCAATGATGAATCGGATCAGGCCAGCTACCGCTGGTATGATTGTGATTCAGGTGAGCAAGGCCGCAGTACGCTGCCAGCGATGGCTGAGCGATGGCCAGAGGCGACGCTGACGCTGCTGATTGCGGGCGCTGATTGTCCTGGCCGGCGATTGCCATTCAAGCCCGAGGAAAAAAGGCACCTGGCTCGGCTTTTGCCTTTTGAACTGGAGGCGGGCCTGGCGCAAGACATAACCGGGCTCCATGTCGCTCTGGGCTCGCCAATGCAAGCTGAGATGGAAGTTGCGCTCTGCTATATCGACAGGCGCAGACTTTCCGAACAGATAAATGCTCTGGAGGCAGCCGGCTTTGATGTCAGGCACTGTTATTCAGAGCCGTTGTTGCTGCAGGCCACCGCCAGCGACTGGGTTCTGCGGCTGACGGACAATCAGATAGATGTGAGCTGGGGGGCGGGTGCCGCCGCCAGTGTTGATCTGTCCATGCTCAATGTGTTGCTGGATGCCATACTGCACGCACCCGCGGCGGCACGGCTGACGCCGCCGCAGTCCTTGCAGCTGCAGGCACCGGCACAGCAGGATCTGGACATGCTGAGCGCGCAGCTGACCGCCAGTGCGCTGGGGCAGACCTGGCAGCCCGAGCTGGTGCACGTGTTGCTGAAAAGCGCCTGGGATGGCATCTGTCCCGACTCTGCCGACAAGGTATCGCCGTTCATCCCCGATCTTCGTCAGGGTGATTTTGCCAGACCGGTGCGCTGGCAGAAGATCTGGCGTCCGGTCCGTCTGCCCCTGATTGCTGCCGGTCTGGCGGCATTGACGTTTGCATCAGTGACCCTGCTGGAGACGCAGCTCAACAATCAGAGATTCCGCAGTCTTCAGCAGGACATCGAACTGGCTTATCGGGAGGTCGTACCTGCGGGCGTACTGGTGGATGCCGAACAGCAGTTACGGGCGCAGCTGCGGCAATTGCGCGGAGATACTGGTGGCGGCAGCGTACTGGCCTTGCTGGATCGTCTGGCGCCGCAGCTGGTCGAAAATCCCCGGGTCAGTATCAACCGTCTGGGCTTTAATGGCGGTAATTCGCCAACTGACCTGGGTGAGTTGCAGCTCAGTATAGATGCTGCCAGCAATACCGATATCCTGCAGTTCAGTGAACAGCTCAATAGCATGGGCCTGCAGGCCAGAGCGCAGAACATGATGCAGTCGGGTGATCGGCAACAGGCGAGCCTGATTGTGACTGGGGGCACGCCATGACTCCAAAAAACTGGTTACAACAGAAAACATCCAGAGAACAGCTGATACTGATTGCCGGGCTGGGCGTGGTGTTGATTGTGCTGGTATGGCAACTGCTGTGGCAGCCCATGCTGCAGGCAATGACGTTGTCGGCCCAGCGCGCCACCAATGCTGAGCAGTCGCTGCTTGCGGTCCGGTCGCTGGCGCAGGAACTTGCTGCTGCCCGCGCGACCTCCGCGTCGGACGCCAGCGGCAGCAGCAATCTGGCGCAGTCTCTCGATGAATCGGCGTCGGCACTCGGTCTGCGCATCGCCTCCCTGGAGCCGACAGCGGACAACTCATCGGTGTCCTTGCGTCTTAATGATGTTGCCATGACCACGGTACTGGCCTGGCTGTATGACATAGAAAACAGCGGTGCGATGAGTATTGATGCACTAACGCTGTCGCCGGTTGCGACGCCGGGCAACGTCAGCGTCAGCCTGCGATTGCGTGGGCATTAAGCCGTGGCCATGCGTTCAACTGGCAAGGTTTTGCTGCTGGTACTGGCATCGACTCTGGTGTGGATCGTGGTGCTGGCGCCTGCCAGCGTCGTGACCCGGGGGTTGCCTGCCAATCTGCCGTTAGTGTTGCAAGGGATATCCGGTACCTTATGGTCTGGTAGCGTTGCCCGGGCAGCGCTGACGCAGCACGGGCAGGTGCTGGTGCAAGGTCGGCTGACATGGCGGGTCAGGCCATTGTCATTGCTGCACCTGTCTCCCTGTGTAGAGCTCGGCTTTATCACCAGCGGTCTGTCATCTGCGCCGGCAGGGTCAGCGGCGCAATCGGGTTCTGCCGCGGGCATTGCGTGCATGTCGATCGGTGGCGACGTAGCTTTGCACGACATAAACTTCGATCTGCCTGCCGAATACTTTCTGCGGTCCGGCGAATTGCGCCTGGGCGGCGTCGTCTCCGGCAGGGTGAGCTCGTTGACCTGGCAATCGGGCGCACTGACTGCATTGAGCGGGGACGGTCTGTGGAGCGATGCCCGGATTCTCGGCAATGAAGTAGACATCGCCCTGCAGACACTTCCGTTCGTGGTGCATCGTGAGAGCGACGACAGTATTCTGGTGCAGATCGACAATAGTGATCTGCTGGGGCAGCAAGTCGACACGCCCTTGCATGTTTCACTGCAGACAACGTTGAGCCTTGATGGAAGCTTCCATAGTCGGGCGAAACTGACTGTACAGTCGCAAACACCGGATTCGCTTGTCGGCCTGCTGGACGTCATGGCCGAGCCACATGGCGCCGGGCTTTATAAGCTGGAAATTCGCAGCCAGCACTGAATTGCCTGCAGGCCACGGCGTCTGTCAGCGGCTCAGTGACAGGTGGCGATGCGAATGCCGGCCTTTTCGAACCGTTTGTGCAGAGCGCCGGCAAAGGCCAGTGCCTGTGGTGTATCGCCGTGAATACAAAGGGTATCGGCCACCATCGGTATCACCTGGCCGTCCATGGTTTGCACGCGCTGACTGGTGACAATGTCCAGTGCCTGCTGCGTAGCCAGCTCGGTATCCTCGATCACGGCACCGGCGCACGAGCGGGACAGCAGGCTGCCGTCGCTCTGGTAGCGGCGATCAACAAAGGCCTCTGCGCAGGTGCGCAGTCCGGCCGTCTGGCCGGCAACCAGCAATTGGCTGCCGGCCAGACCGACCAGCGTCAGGGAATCATCAAACAGTCTGACGGTATTGGCGACTTGCATGGCCAGCGTGAGGTCCTGCGCGGCCTGGTTGTAGAGAGCCCCGTGGGGTTTGACAAAGTGTATTGTCACCGCGGTTTCGCTGGCCAGGCGCTGCAATCGTGTCAGTTGCTCAAGCAATGATCTCTGCAACTGCTTCGTTGACAGGGCCATGACCTTGCGGCCCATATTGTCGCGATCCGGATACGAGGGATGGGCGCCAACGCGCACGCCGAACTGCTTTGATGTCAGCAGGGCGGCACGCATGTCGGCCTCGCTGCCGGCATGCGCGCCGCAACTGATATTTGCCGATGAGACCAGTGCCAGCAGCGCATTGTCATGGTCGCCGCCCTCACCAAGGTCTGCATTCAGATCGATTTCCATCCCCGATGTCATACCGCTACTTCCCCGGCTTTACGCTGTCAGGATTTCGTCCAGCCAAGCCACAATTCAAGCTGTTTAAGCTTCAGCGTTTGCGCTGCCGTCAGTGCCAGTGCTTCGTCAATGGACACCTGCATGAAGTTGATGACCGTGCCGGGAGAAAGATACGCCAGCTGCCAAAGGTCGGCTGCCGCAACGCTGCCCAATTGCGGATAACCACCGGTTGTCTGACCGTCGTTACCCAGAATGATGGGCTGCCCATCAGGAGGGATCTGTATCACGCCGGGCATCACCCCGCTTGAATGCTGATCGAGACGCTGTTGAAGTTTCAGGCGTTCGCCATTCAGCCGCAGGCCCATACGATTGCTGAGAGGTGTTACCTGCCACTCGGTATACCAGAAGGCAGACAGGCTGCGGTCAGTAAAATCGCCGTAATCCGGGCCGGGTACAACGCGTAACGTCATGGTGGCTTTCGCCTGCCTGATTCCGTGCGCTTTGGCACCTTGATGGGTCTGTCGCGACGTCACAGCGACCGGCAATATGTCCCCGGCGCGCAAAGTCCGACCCTGATAACCACCAAAGCCATTGTTCAGGTCCGTGCTGCGTGAACCCATGACCAAGGGCACATCGATACCGCCGGCCACGGCCAGGCAACTGCGCTGGCCCGGGTCAGCCGCTGCCTGGCAGTGGATGCGATGACCCGCAGGAATATCATGTATAAAGCCGGGTGCCAGGTAATCGCGAACACTGTGCTTGCCATCTGGCGTCATCAACCGGGCACGCATGTCTGCCCCCATCAGGACAATCTGCATATCCTGATGAGCCTTGAACCAGGTAGGTCCAAAACTTATCTCCAGGCCGGCGGCATCGGCGGGGTTGCCCAGCAGTAAATTCGCTGCCACCAGGGCGGGCGTGTCCATCATTCCTGTCAGCGGCACGCCCAGGTGACGAAACCCCGGGCGCCCGGTGTCCTGCACGGTCATGAGCGGAGATGCCCGAAGCACTTCAATCATGACGCGGCTCCCTGCGGTACAAACCGAACCCGGTCACCGGGTTTCAGCAGGCAGGGCGGGTTACCCTGTGGATCGAATAACCTGCTGTCGGTATGGCCGATGATGTGCCAGCCACCGGGCGTTACCGAGGGGTAAATGCCAGTGTAGTGGCCACCAATGGCAACGGCTCCGGCGGGAATGCTGGCGGCGGGTGTCTTTTTACGAGGAATGGCCAGAGAGGGATGCAGGCCGCCCAGATAGGCAAAACCGGCCATGAAGCCCAGGCACTGTACCAGGTATTCTGGCGCGCTATGGCGACTGACGATCTCCTCGATATCCAGACCGGTGTGCTTTGCCAGTTGTGGCAGGTCAGGGCCGTGTTTACCACCGTAGCTGACCGGGATTTCGATCACCGAGAGCTCTTCCCGGGGTTCATCGCCGTCAAGCCAGAGCGATTCCGCCTGTTGCAGGACCTGCTCGGCAACCACGCCCTGGCGCATGACCAGCAACAGGTTACCCGGTCCCGGTACTACCTCTTGCAACAGGCAGTTGTTATCTGGGTGGCTGCGCAAGGCCTGGGCCAGGTGGCAAATACGCATTTGCAGGGCCGGGTCGGGTTGCATCTCCGTGTCGGGATGCTCCTGCTCATTGAAACGCAACAGAATCGCGCTTTCAGTGACATAACTTATACTGGGTTCTGGTATGCTCATAGCGTCACTCTAATCCAGCTTCAGGGGTAATCACAAATGACAAATGAGAAATTTGCCAGTGTTGTCAGATATTTTGCAGTCCTGTTGGTCGGTGCTGCGAGCATTGTCCTCACCCCAGTGCAGGCGCAACAAACGCTCTTGCCCGAGGGCCAGACGCTGATCACCCTGTCAGTGACCGAGCGCATCAGCGTGGAGCAGGATCTGGTGATCGCCAGTTTGCGTATTGAAGTCGAAGACCGGGATGCTTCAGTGGTGCAGAATCAGATCAATACGGTTATGGATCAGGCTTTGCAACGGGCCCGCGATGTGGACGAAGTCAGTCAGAGCACCGGCTACTACAATGTCTATCAGTATGATCGACAGCCGCAGGGTGGCCGGGCAGAAACAGTATGGCGCGGCACACAGAGTCTGACGCTGGAAAGCAGAGACGCACAGTTGCTGCTGACGCTGGCTGGCGAGCTGCAGGAAATGGGCTTGATCATGAATCAATTGTCCTACCAGCTGAGCACAGAGCGCGCTGATGAAGTCCGCGACTCGTTGATGGAGGCTGCCATAACCCGTGCCAGGGAGAAAGCCGAGCGCGCTACTGCCGCCCTGGGAAAATCACGTTTTGATATTGCGGTACTGGAAGTGGATACCTCGTCGGACTATTCGCCGCCGGTGATGATGCGCGCCATGGCCGACACGGGCAGTCGGGAAATGGCGCCACCCAGTGCCGAGCCTGGCGAAACCGAGGTCACCCTGAATGTACGAATTCAGGCTGTCGCTCAGTAAGGCGGCGTGTACCGAGCGGCCGCTCTTCCGCGCTTGCGCTCGAGTGGCTGGCTGTTTATGCTCATGTCTGCATACAAAAATGCCATAACAAACAGAATAACAGGAATAAGGCTTATGCATATTCAGTCCCGGGCCAACGAGCCTGCTCATCGCCGTTTTTGCTTCAACCGTTCGCTTATGGGTCTGCTTGCCGCAGGCCTTCTCGCCGCATGCTCGGCAGAGCAGGAATCAGCCGGGTCCGGTAGCACAGATCCGACAGCTGACCATCAGATGGCGACAGCCAGTGCGTCTCGCAGCCCAGTCCGGCCAGTGGATGCTGCGCGTATTACCGGTGCGGCGGACAATAACAGTGATTGGCTTACACACGGCCGTACCTATGCCGAGGACCGCAATAGCCCGCTTGCTCGGATCAACCGCGACACCGTGGCGGATCTGGGCATGGCCTGGGATTTTGAGCTGGATACTGACCGCGGCCAGGAAGCAACGCCACTGGTGATTGATGGGGTTGTGTATCTGACCTCGGCCTGGAGCAAAGCCTTCGCCGTTGACGCCCGCACCGGTGAGGAAATCTGGCGCCATGACCCGGAAGTACCGCGCGAGTATGCCGCCAACGCCTGTTGTGATGTAGTTAACCGGGGCATGGCCGCGTGGGGCGACAAAGTCTATTTTGGCGCACTTGATGGCCGTCTGATAGCCCTGGATCGTGAAACCGGTGATGTGGTGTGGTCTGTTGTCACGGCAGACCCCGAGCAGCGTTACACCATTACCGGAGCACCTCGCATCGTGGATGGTAAGGTCATCATTGGCAACGGTGGCGGCGAGCTGGGCGTGCGCGGTTATGTGTCGGCTTACGATGCCGAGACCGGCGACATGGTATGGCGTTTCTATACTGTGCCGGGCAATCCGGCGAACGGGTTTGAAAACGATGCCATGGAGATGGCGGCGGAGACCTGGGCCGGTGAGTGGTGGCAGATTGGCGGTGGCGGCACAGTCTGGGATTCCATGGCGTACGACCCGGACCTGGACCTGCTCTACATTGGTGTAGGCAACGGCAGCCCGTGGAACCACGAAATCCGCTCGGACGGACAGGGAGACAACCTGTTTCTGTCCTCTATCGTGGCCCTGCGTCCTGACACCGGCGAATACGTCTGGCATTTTCAGACTACGCCGGCGGAATCCTGGGATTACACCGCCACGCAGCACATGATACTGGCTGACCTGGAGATCGATGGTGAGCTGCGTGAAGTCATTATGCAGGCGCCCAAAAACGGTTTCTTTTACGTGATCGATCGCGCCACCGGAGAATTCATATCCGGTGAAAACTATGTCGAGATCAACTGGGCAAGCGGGCTGGATTCGGTCACCGGGCGTCCCGTAGAGGCGGAAGTGGTGCGCTACCAGCGCGATCCGGCGGTTGTCATCCCTGGTCCGCTGGGCGGTCACAACTGGTATCCGATGTCCTTTGATGCGGACACCGGGCTGGTGTACATACCCACCCAGAATACGTCCTATGTTTACTCCAATCCGGCCGAGTTTGTGAAACAGTCGGTAGGCTGGAACCTGGGCCTGGATGCAGCACCGGGACAGCCGGTCAACCCCGAGGAAGCCAGCCGGGTACTGGAAATGTCGCCGTCAGCCCTGTTGGCCTGGGACCCGGTGGCACAGCGCGAAGTCTGGCGGGTTGACTACCCGGTGTACGGCAACAGCGGTCTGTTGTCGACCGGCGGCGGACTGGTCTTCCAGGGGTCGGCCGACGGGTTTTTCCATGCCTACACCACTGATACTGGTGAACGTCTCTGGTCCCATGAAGTAGGCGATGCCATCCTGGGCGGGCCGGTAACCTATGAGCTGGACGGCGAGCAGTACGTGTTGGCACTGGCAGGGCAGGGCGGCGCTATTCCGTTGACCATGGGGCTGCTGTCAGGCAATTATCCACGTGAGCGCAATGGCCGCCTGATGGCTTTCAAACTGGGCGCTGACATGCAAAGCCCGCAGGTTGTGACCACGCCACCGGAACCACTGGATGTGTCTGGCGCCCAAAGCAGCGGCGATGCGGACTACGGCGCCATCATGTACGGTGCCTATTGCTCGGTATGCCACGGACCTGCTGCCATGAGCTCCGGACCGCTGCCTGATCTTCGGTACACACCGATGATGCTGAGTGAAGAAGGGTTCGCCAGTATAGTACTGGAGGGCAGTCTGTCGAGTCGTGGCATGCCCGGGTTTGCCGCTGATATCGGCCCTGCCGAGGCGGAAGGCATACGCGCCTACCTGCTGGAACTGGCGGCCTCGGTCGCAAACTGAGAGAACAGGCGCGCGAGATAGTGGCCGGTATGGGACACTGTTGAGCGCGCCACCTCTTCCGGCGTCCCTTCGGCAACAATCTGTCCGCCGCCATTGCCGCCTTCCGGTCCCAGATCGACGATCCAGTCGGCTGTCTTGATCACGTCCAGGTTGTGTTCGATGACGACGATGGTATTACCCTGATCGCGCAGCTTGTGAAGCACCGCCAACAGTTGACGGATGTCTTCGAAGTGCAGCCCGGTGGTAGGTTCGTCGAGAATGTACAGCGTCTGCCCGGTATCGCGTTTGGACAGCTCTTTCGCCAGTTTCACCCGTTGCGCTTCACCGCCGGAGAGGGTGGTGGCCGCCTGACCCAGGCAGATATAGGACAGACCCACATCCATCAGGGTCTGCAACTTGCGGGCAATTGCAGGCACCGGGTCAAAGAATTCGCGAGCGTCCTCAATGGTCATGTCCAGCACTTCGCTGATGTTTTTTCCCTTGTATTTTACTTCCAGCGTTTCGCGGTTATAACGCTTGCCGTGGCAGATGTCGCACGATACATACACGTCCGGCAGGAAATGCATTTCCACCTTGACCATGCCATCGCCCTGACATGCCTCGCAGCGGCCGCCCTTGACATTGAAACTGAACCGGCCGGGATTGTAACCCCGGCTGCGGGCTTCCTGGGTGCCGGCGAACAGCTCGCGCACGGGTGTGAAGATGCCGGTGTAGGTTGCCGGGTTGGAGCGCGGCGTACGACCGATGGGGCTTTGGTCGATGTCGACCACCTTGTCCATCAGCTCCAGTCCTTCGATACTTTCAAAGGGCGCTGGTTCCAGTGTGGTGGCCCCGTTAAGACGGGTAGCCGCTACCGGATACAGGGTATTGTTGATCAGTGTTGATTTCCCGGAGCCGGATACACCAGTGACGCAGGTAAACAGCCCCAATGGTATTTTTAGATCAACGTTCCGTAAATTGTTGCCGCTGGCATTCTTCAGCAGCAGCATCTTTTTTCGATCCGGCTTGTGCCGTTTCGCCGGAATCTCGATACGGCGTTTGCCGGACAGATACTGACCGGTCAGCGAGTCCTCGGCCGCGATAATATCAGCGACCTGACCCTGTGCCACAATCTGGCCGCCATGCACACCGGCCCCGGGGCCAATATCAATGACATGATCAGCACTGCGGATGGCATCTTCATCGTGCTCGACGACGATGACTGTATTGCCAATGTCACGCAGGTGGAAGAGCGTGGACAACAGTCGGTCGTTGTCGCGCTGATGCAGGCCGATAGAGGGTTCATCGAGGATATACATGACTCCGACCAGGCCGGCACCGATCTGGCTGGCGAGACGGATGCGCTGCGCTTCACCGCCTGACAGAGTGTCGGCACTGCGGCTGAGCGTCAGATAATTCAGGCCTACGTCGATCAGGAACTGCAGGCGTTGCTCAAGCTCGCGCAGGATCTTGTCGGCGATGGTGGCGCGGGCTCCCTGCAGGGCCAGCGAATGGAAATAGTCATAGGCCTGGACGATAGTCATGCGGGTGATATCCGGCAGGGCGGTGCCTTCGATATACACATGGCGGGCATCGCTACACAGCCGTGTGCCGTCGCAGTCCGGGCAGGCATGTGAACTCAGGTAGCGGGCCAGCTCGTCGCGCACGGTCTGAGATTCGGTTTCGCGGTAGCGCCGCTCCATGTTGGGCAGAATACCTTCGAAGGCATGGCGCCGCACCGTGCTGTCGCCCCGGTCGTTCATGAATCTGAAATCGATATCTTCGCCATTGCTGCCATGCAGAATGATATCCTGCTGGCGTTTGCTCAGTTTTTCGAACGGGGTATCGACGGCAAATTTGTAGTGCGCGGCCAGCGAGCTGAGCATCTGGAAGTAATAAAAATTGCGGCGGTCCCAGCCCCGAATGGCGCCCTCGGCCAGTGACAGCGAGGGATCGGTCATGATGCGCTGGGCATCGAAGAACTGCTTTACGCCCAGACCATCACAACTGCTGCAGGCGCCGGCCGGGTTGTTGAACGAGAACATGCGCGGCTCAAGCTCGGTGATGCTGTGACCGCATACCGGGCAGGCGAAACGTGACGAGAACATCAGCTCATCACGTGAGCTGTCTTCGTCCATGAACGCAACACTGACCAGACCGTCGGTCAGTTGCAGTGCTGTTTCCAGACTTTCTGCCAGACGCTGCTGAATATCAGGACGGACCTTCAGGCGGTCAATGACGGCTTCGATCTGATGTTTTTTGTTTTTCTCCAGCGCCGGCGGATAGTCCAGTTCAGTCACGGTGCCGTCAATTCTGGCACGGATAAAACCGCCACTGAGCAATTCCTTGAAGACATGCAGGTGCTCACCTTTGCGATCACGGACCACCGGCGCCAGGATCATGATCTTGCAGCCCTCTGGCAGGGCCAGGATCTGGTCCACCATCTGGCTGACGGTCTGCGCCTGAAGCTTCTTGTGGTGGGTCGGGCAGAAGGGCTCCCCGGCGCGGGCAAACAGCAGGCGCAGGTAATCGTAGATTTCGGTTATGGTGCCGACCGTGGAGCGCGGGTTATGGGAGGTCGACTTCTGCTCAATGGAAATCGCCGGCGACAGACCTTCAATATGGTCAATGTCGGGCTTGTCCATCATCGACAGGAATTGGCGTGCGTAGGTTGACAGCGATTCGACGTACCGCCGCTGACCCTCGGCATACAGCGTATCGAACGCCAGAGAGGATTTGCCGGACCCAGACAGGCCGGTAATGACCACCAGTTTATTGCGAGGGATGGTCAGATTCACATTTTTCAGATTATGGGTTCTGGCACCCCGGATCGTGATCTTGTCCATGCTTTTTCCGTACTTCCCCGCGCCGTTGACGCAACAACAAAACAGGCAATTATGGGCAATATTGACCGATATCGCAAAGCCGATTACAGATTGTCAGGATTTTATCGTGTTGTCGGCGACACCGCCGGATTCATGCTATGCTTTAATCACATGTAAGCATAACCGGACAGGAGGACAGCACAAGGTGGCGAGTCGCGGCGTAAACAAAGTGATATTGGTAGG
>OLID01000136.1_pt1 | contig 43691 bp, 36 predicted proteins | sample 1609361 | NCBI WGS metagenome assembly OLID01 (sample SAMN05416778, study PRJEB24817) | seawater metagenome | isolation source: Sea water | place: Canada:Atlantic | collected 2013-07
CAGTGTGGCGAAATTCAGTTGCCAGCCACAGGTGCGGATTTATTGGCGCTTACGATAACCCCGTGTCCCAGGTGAGCCAAGGCTTGGACGGTTTGTTGCTACCTATTGTGGGGGGCAGCGTCGAAATCCCCGAAAGCGCCGCGCTTGAATTCGGTGCTTATGGTTTTACCCCTGAGGAGATCAGCGCATCGGACATTGATCGAAGTGATCGGCCATACAGCAGCCTGGTCTATATGTCGTCTAGCCAGAGTTATGAATCCCCCGGTGCAGGCTCCGGTTGGACAACGTCGATGACCGTCGGGATTCTCGGGCTCGACGCGTTCAAAGCCGGGCAAAATGCTGTGCACAAGGTGGTGGGTAGCGATCGCGCAAACGGATGGGATCATCAGATCTCGGAGGGCGGTGAGCCGACGTTCCGATACTCAGCGGCGTATCACCAGTACCTGGACGCCAGCCAACCCGATCAGCAATACAAAGTGACCTATTTTGGATCAGTGGGCTATTTGACGGAATTCGGCGCGGCGCTGGTGTTCCGTGATGGACTGATTTCCTCGCCAGACAACCGTTTTAACCCTGAGCTGATGGCTTATGGCGAACGAGCGCCGGGTGTTTCGGCACCAGGTGGCAGTGAGAGCTATTTCTGGGGCGGTTTGTCCGTAAAAGCGCGGGCGTACAACGCATTTCTTCAGGGGCAGTTTCGCGATTCAGACCACGAGCTGACCGCCAATGATCTGAACATTCTGCTGGCTGAAGTCTGGGGAGGCTACACCCACAGTTTTCTCGGCGGCAGCGAAATCAGTTACGTGCTGCGAGTTCAAAGCTCCGAAATTAAATCTGGTACGGGAAACCGCACGCTCGCCTGGGGTGGCATTGTGTTTAGCAAGCGGCTGTGAAGGCCGCCGGTGACCATTCATCAGATCACTGAATGGAACATATACCGCACCGGAATTAGTTTTAACCCCGTGAAGGCCTCATTCTTTCACTAACCCACAGGGCAAAGGAGACTGTGAAATGAGCAAGATCATCGAAGTAACCGATACAAACTTTAAAGAAGCGGTCGAGCAAAGCGAGCAGCCGGTGCTGGTGGATTTCTGGGCACCGTGGTGTGGGCCATGCAAAACTGTTGCACCAATGCTAGAGGAGATCGCCGATGAGTTCGGCGAGGCGCTAACCATCGCCAAGGTCAACGTGGACGACAGCCCCGAGATTACTGCAAGAATGCGTATCCGGAGCATTCCGACGCTGGCTCTCTTTGATGACGGCGGAATGATCGCCCAGAAAACCGGAGCCGGAAGCCTGGGTGAACTGAGAACCTTTGTAAAAGGACATCTGTAAACCGGAACCAAAGCCTCCCTAGCGGAGGCTTTCTGCGTTCTGTGGGCGGCAAAAGGTCTACAGGAATACCGCAATTGCGGTTGTGTGTAATCCGGGCCAGACTTATGCCGGTTCAATCGCCCCAGGTATATGGAATGAAAACACAAGAACTACAGTTGTTGTATATTTTTGACGCCATCATGACCGAGCGGTCGGTGACACGCGCAGCAGACCGGCTCGCCATGACGCAGCCGGCGGTTTCCAATGCTATATCGCGAATGCGTCAGATCTGGAACGATCCTCTTTTTGTGCGAAAAGGGCGTCAGATTGAACCCACGTCCTATGCATTAAGCCTCTGGGACCAGGTCAGCGATCACATGTTTGCACTGACCAACGCGGTCAGCGCAACCCAGTTTGATCCGAGCACGTCAAACCGCACCTTTCGTGTTGCGGTCACGGATGCCATTGTTGAAATGATCTGGCGTCAATTGGTGCAAATGCTTGAAAGCGAAGCGCCCGGTGTTGATGTACACGCGGTGCCTTACACACCCGAAGGCACCCACGCCGATCTGAGAGAAGCCCATGTTGATGTGGCGGTGGGCGTTTTATCTCAACACGATTACAGCCTGCGAAGCACCTGGCTTTTCGAGGGGGGCTACGTGCTCGCCATGCGCGCCGACCATCCGCTGGCCGGTCGACAGATTACCATGGAAGAATTCCTTGAGGCGCGACATCTTCTGGTAAGTATGTCAGGCGATGCCCATGGCTTCGTGGACAGCTATCTCGATCAGAAGGGTATGAGCCGCCGGATAGCGGCGACTGTTAATCATTTCTCAACAGTTCCGGTAGTACTCAGAGAAACCAACCTCATTGCTGCTGTCCCTGAATTGATCAGCCAGGATTGTGGTTTCGTGAACGGCCTATGGATGGGTGAGCTTCCCTTGACGTCGATCCGACGAGTCTATACCTGATCTGGCACGCCCGTCATGACCGCGACCCCGGAGTCGTTTGGCTCCGGGAGAAGATGGAGAATCTGCTCCAGGAACGGTGGCATGACATTATGGTCAATTCTCCCTGTGGACGGCACCAGCTGAAGGCTGTCTGAGTCGATGCAGCGTTTCAGGCGGTGGTTTGCAGCGCCATAGTGACCGCTTGTGGTGGCTGCCCGTAAAACCGCTTGAATTCCCTGCTGAACTGGCTCGCGCTTTCGTAGCCCACCAGGGATGCGGCCTGGCTCACCTTCACACCCTGATCTGAAAGCAACTCCCGGGCTCGGGTGAGCCGGATGCGTTTGATGTACTGGATGGGGGACTGCGCAGCCACCTGCCGAAAATTGCGGTGGAAGGTCGCCGGACTCATGTTGGCAAGAGCGGCCAGCTGTTCGACATCCAGCGGTTCCGAAAAGTGCGCATGAACGTGCTTGAGCACCGGCTCCAGTCGGGAAAGTTGGGTGTTATGCCGCACCAGATCTACCAGCGAGGCGCCGTTCGGGCCCCGGAGCGCGTGCAGCAACAGTTCCTTTTTCAGGCCCGGTCCGAGGGCCTTGGCCGCCAGCGGGTCATTCAGCGCCTCGGCAAGCCGCACCACGCTGGCGTTGAAGGCGCGAGTGGCCGGAGCCACGTACAAGGTGTGCGCATTCAACGAAGGAGCGTTGGCGCCGCCGGTCTGCCGGCACTCATCAAAAATCCGCACCAGCTCATGCAATGCCGACAGATCCAGGTCCATGACCAGGGAGAGCAGGGGACCGTCGGGTGGCGTGATTGCCTCGCAGTCAGCGGGCGTGGGTAGGGTCAGCACAAGGTAGTTGTCGGGGTTGTACTCGTACACCTGGTTGTCGAGAAACACCCGTTTGGTGCCTTGGGCCATGATAATGATGCCCTGGCTGTAACAGAGCGGCTCTCTGCCCGTGGTTTCGTTGCTTCGGTAGACCCCGACGCCCTCAATCGGTGTTGGGTTGTAGCCCTCGGTCGCTGCAAGTGGGGCCAGCAGTTGGGCGAGTGTGGGCATCGGTCGGTCTCCTGAATGGGTGAAGACGCCATCTTACCTGCGATGCATTAAAATGCCTAGTCGTGTCGTTAATGATAGGAAAAGGCATGCCAGTGATCGAAATGCCCATTCTGATTTGGTCTTGCGGCGATACAATCTCTCCACGCTTTGATGAGGAGAGAGGATTATGCAAAATTTCGATTTCTACAATCCAACCCGTATTGTTTTCGGCAAAGACCGTCTGCAGGAGCTGGATCAGCTCATTCCCAAGAATTCTCGGGTGCTGGTTCTGTACGGTGGCGGCAGCGTCAAGCGGTTCGGTACCCTCGATAAAGTTCTGGCCGGCCTGGGTAATCGGACGGTGTTCGAGTTTGCCGGCATTGAGCCCAACCCGCGCTACGAAACCCTGATGGAAGCGGTGGATCTTGTCCGCCGGGAAAGCGTCGATTTCCTGCTGGCCGTTGGCGGTGGCTCGGTGATGGACGGCACTAAGTTCGTGGCCGCGGCTGCGCCGTTTGAGGGCGACGAGGAAAGTCTGCTGGAGCATGGCTTTGCCGGCCTTCCAGTGGAACAGGCACTGCCACTCGGCACCGTCGCCACCCTGCCGGCGACAGGCTCTGAAATGAACATGGGCGCCGTCGTCTCCCATAAGGGCGGGAAATGGCCGGTAATGAGCCCGCTGTTGTATCCGACGTTCTCGTTCCTGGACCCGTCGCTGACCTTCTCCCTGCCCACCAGGCAGGTCGCCAACGGCGTGGTCGACGCCTTCGTGCACGTGGTTGAACAGTATGTAACTTATCCGGTCAACGCGCAGATTCAGGACCGCACCGCTGAAGGTATTCTCAAGACCCTGATCGAGGTGGGCCCGGTCACCCTGGCCAACCCGGAGGACTACGATGCCCGTGCAAATCTGGTCTGGGCGGCTACCTCCGCGCTGAATGGCTACATTGGCGTGGGCGTTCCCCAGGATTGGAGTACCCATATGATTGGGCACGAACTGACCGCCATGTTCGGCATCGATCACGGGCAGAGTCTCGCCATTATCCTGCCGTCGGTCTGGAAACTCCGTAAAGAGCAGAAGCGGGAAAAACTCCTGCAGTACGCCGAGCGAGTATGGGGCATCGTCGACGGCTCTGAGGAAGAGCGCATCAATCAGGCCATCGCCCAGACCAGAGCCTTTTTCGAAAGTCTGGGAGTTGCAACGCGACTGGATCAATACGGGGTCAAAGAAAATCAGGTGGCCGACATCGTCGAGGCGTTGAAAGCCCATGGTATGACCGAGCTCTCGGAGCGGGGCGACATGACACCAGAGATCAGCCACCAGGTTTTGATCGATGCCTTCAGTGAGTGAGAAATCCCGGAGCATCGATCGATAACCTGCCCGAAGTGAACGCTGTTCTGTATGATGCGAAACCATGAAGAACGCGCGATCAAAAATCCAACTGAAGAGTTACAGCGATCATGGGCAAACACACGCCCATGATCATCATCAGTTGGTGCTGCCCTTGGTGGGAAAACTTTCTCTGTCGGTAAATAGTCGGGCCGGGGAAGTGGCTGAGGGCAGAGCGGCGATCATCGCCGCCGGTCAGGATCACGATTTCGAAGCCCGGGATGACAACCGGTTTGTGGTCGCAGACGTTCCAGATGGCTTGGCTCCGATGCTGGACCGGCTGCCCTGTTTCGTGCAGCTCGATGCCGGGTTGGAGCATTACGTGCAGTTTCTCCATGCCCAGTTGCAACAGGGCGCGGAAGGCTCCCAGACTCAGCACCAGATGTTGCTGTTGCTGATCCAGCTGCTGCAGGAGCGCTTTGGAGACCGTTTACGGCTGGATCGTCGAGTGGACGTGGCGAAACGCTTCATCGACGAGCATTTCCACCAAAAGATCACCGTTAATCAACTGGCCACCATCGCGCACCTGAGTGTGCGGCAACTGAACCAGCTGTTCCGGGAGCAGGTGGGCTTGCCCCCCCATCATTACCTGACGGAGTTGCGCATGCAGACGGCGTGGCAACTTCTCGAGCGGGGTGACCTGTCGATCCAGCATATCGCCGACGCCGTCGGGTACAGCTCACTGTCAGCCTTCAGTGATAGATTCGCCCAACATTTCGGGCATTCTCCCAGTCATTTTCGCCGACTTTCTAAATAACCCTTCCGAATTCTGGAAGCCTGCCCATCACCGGCTCAATAAGCTGTTGCGTCTGAACTGATTGATCTCTGACTTAGAGGGACGCAACTATGACCGCGGCATCCGCCACCTGGATTGGCTCAATATCTGTGCTTTTATGGGGCACCCTGGCTTTGCTGACCAAGCTTACCGGCGGGCAGATTCCGGAATTTCAGCTCATGGCCATGACCTTTACACTGGCTTTTGCACTGATGTGTGTCCGTTGGTTCAAGGGCGGGCACTCGGGCATCCGCTTCGCGAAGCAATCCGCATTTGCCTGGACCATCGGTGTGGTGGGCCTGTTCGGCTATCACTTTGCCTACTTCAAGGCCATGACCCTGGCACCGGCGGTCGAGGTCAGCCTGCTGGCCTATCTCTGGCCGCTGTTCATTGTCCTGTTTTCGGCGCTCTTGCCGGGCGAGTCCTTGCGGGCACAGCACATCGCCGGGGCGGTGATGGCACTGGTTGGCTGCTGGTTGCTGATCGGTCGGAATAGCAGCGGCTTCAGTGCCCAGAATCTGGATGGCTACTTAGTGGCGTTCGCCTGCGCCTTGATCTGGTCGTCCTATTCGGTGCTCAGCCGTCTGGTAAAATCTGTGCCTACCGATGCTGTTGGCTGGTTTTGTGGTGTTACCGCGGTCCTGGCTTGGATGTGCCACCTGATGTGGGAGCAAACGGTGTGGCCGGATGGCGCAAGCCAATGGGTCGGAGTGGTCGGGCTGGGCCTTGGTCCCGTGGGCATAGCCTTTTTCACCTGGGATTACGGGGTAAAACACGGGAACATCCAGCTGCTGGGAACCCTGGCATACAGCGCACCCCTCATTTCGGTCATCTTGCTCATCGTTTTTGGCTTCGGCGAGGCAACCATGGCCGTCGCAGGTGCCAGCACGCTGATTGTGTCCGGATCACTGGTAGCTGGAAAAACCCGAAACACAGAGACTGCCAAAACTGTAAATCATGAAGCTGTGTAACAACGGAGGATGAAGAATGATTTCCTGGGAAGATTTTGAAAAAGTGGAATTAAGAGTTGGCACCATTATTGAAGTGCAGCCGTTCCCTGAAGCTAGAAAACCGGCCTACAAACTGAAAGTGGACTTTGGCCCGGAAGTGGGCGTGCGAAAGTCCAGTGCCCAGATTACGGAGCTGTATTCGAAGGAGGACCTGCTGGGCAAGCAGGTATTGGCTGTCACGAACTTCCCTCCGAAGCAGATCGGTCCGTTCGTCTCTGAGTGTCTCGTAACCGGGTTCAAAACCGAAACAGGCGTGGTAACGCTGGTAAGCCCTGATTCTGAGGTCGAGAATGGGGAACGGCTGTTTTAATCTAAAGAGTGCGGTTCGCTGCGTTCCCGGGCTTTCTCTCCTAGAGAGTCGATCAGCGCCCTGACTCTGAGGACGTTCTGGCTCTCCAAATCCCCCTCCTGCATGAATCCTGAGCATTATCACCAGTGATGATGAGTGCAATACCGCATGGTGATTATATTTACCCTGCTTGAGCAAAGATAATTCCCTCCACGAACCACTCCGGCGCGGGTCCGAGGTCCAACCTCACCGCGCCGGCTCGGAAGTCCCCATCACGAACGATTAAGGATCAAGCTCATGGCTTATCGAATTCTTGCCGTGCTCAGCGCGGCCGTGTTTGTTCTTGCCGGCTGCGAAAGCGCAGCTCAGGGCACCGCGAGCCAGCCGGAGCCGCCTTCGGTAGAGGTGGTTGCCGCCGCCAGTGCCCGGGTTCAGCCCCAGAAAACCTACACCACCCGTATTGAAGCCCCAGAAAACGTCGAGCTGCGGCCCCGACTGTCCGGTGTGGTTGATGAGGTGCGCTTCGTAGAAGGTCAGAAGGTGAGCAAAGGCGACATCCTGTTCCAGCTGGATGACCGTCACCTGACAGCCCGAGTGGAGCAACTTAATGCCGAACTGTCCCGCGCAAAAGCGGCCCTCTATCAGGCCAAGGCGGAAGCCGAACGGGCAGGGCGCCTGCTGCGGAGCAACGCCATTTCTGAAGAACAGGCTGAGCTGCGGGATTCCGCGCGCCAGCAGGCCGAGGCCGAGGTTTCCTCACTCAACGCCCAGCTCAAGGAGGCGGAACTGCAGCTGAGCTATGCCACGATCCGCTCGCCAATTGACGGGGTTATTTCCCGGGCAAACATTACCGCGGGAAATACCGTAACCGCGAACCAAAGCCGGTTGACCACCATCGCCTCGAATCAGAACCGGTACGCCTACTTCGATATGGATGAGGGCACCTGGTATCGATTCTTCCGCGCCCGCGATCACGCCCTGGGCTCGCCGGTGCGTATTCAGCTCACCGGAGAGCAGGACTTCCCCCACGTGGGCGAGATCGACTTCGTTGATAACACCATCGATACCAACACGGGCACCCTGCGTCTGCGCGCGGTATTGGCCGATTCCGGAGAGGCTCTGGTACCGGGTGCCTTTGCCCGTGTGAAAATTGCCGTGGCCGCAACCGAGCAGAAGATCATGGTTCCTGATCGTGCCATCGCAACCGATCTCGACAGCCGCTTCGTGCTGACGGTCAACGAGCAGGGGGAGACGAGCTACACCCCGGTAACCGTCGGTGAGCGTTTCGGTACCTTCCGTGTGGTTGAGCAGGGCATTGCCGAAGGCGATGTACTGGTGGCGAACGGGACGGCCAAGGTAGGTCCGGGCATGACCATCGCTCCGGTCATGCTGTCAGAGGCACCGTCCGACGTGGCCTTCACGCTTGAAGAACACGCACCAGAAGTCCAGCAGACCGCTGTCGTAAAGTTCTGAGGCCTGAGTGATGAAATTTCCCCATTTTTTTATAGACCGGCCAATATTCGCCTCCATGCTGTCTCTGATCATTCTGATCGGGGGTGGCATCTCTCTGTTCCAGTTGCCGATCAGTGAGTATCCGGAAGTGGTCCCGCCCACAGTGGTGGTCACGGCCAACTACCCGGGCGCAAACCCAAAGGTGATTGCAGAAACGGTCGCGTCGCCGATTGAGGATGAGATCAACGGCGTGGAAAACATGCTGTATATGTCGTCCCAGGCAACGGCCGATGGCCGCATGACCCTCACAGTAACGTTTGCGCTGGGTACTGATCTCGATAAAGCCCAGGTTCAGGTCCAGAACCGGGTTGATATTGCGCTGCCGCGTTTGCCGGAAGAGGTGCAGCGCCTGGGAGTGGTGACTGAGAAATCATCCCCTAACCTGAGCATGGTTGTTCACGTTCATTCTTCGGATGAGAGCCGGGACATTACCTATCTGGCCAACTACGCCGAGCTGAATCTGAAAGATGAACTCTCCCGCCTTGGCGGCGTTGGTGACGTTCAGTTGTTCGGTGGCGGTGAATTTGCGGTTCGTCTCTGGCTGCAGCCGGATGAATTGGCCGCCCGGAATCTCAACGCCTCGGATGTGGTGAACGCCGTGCGTGCCCAGAATCGTCAGATTGCGGCCGGTACCCTTGGCGCACAGCCGGCACCGAACGACAACCAGTTCCAGTTGATGCTGAACGTCCGCGGGCGCCTGACCTCCTTGGATGAGTTTCGGGACATTGTTTTGAAAATTGGTGATAACGGGGCCATCACGCGGCTCTCTGACGTTGCGAGAGTCGAGCTTGGCCAGAACACTTACGCCCTTGAAGCGGGTCTCGATGGAAAGCCGGCGGTTGCCATGCCGATTTTCCAGCGCCCTGGGGCTAACGCTATCCAGCTTTCTGACGATGTTCGTTCAACCATGGCGCGGTTGTCCCAGGATTTCCCGCAGGGCGTCGAGTATGAAATTGCCTACGACCCCACCGTGTTTGTTCGCGGTTCCATCGACGCGGTTATCACCACCTTGCTGGAGGCGATTTTACTGGTTGTGCTGGTGGTGGTGCTGTTCCTGCAAACTTGGAGGGCGTCCATTATTCCGCTCGTTGCGGTGCCTGTATCACTGGTGGGCACCTTCGCCGTGATGCAGTGGTTGGGTGTTTCCATCAACACGCTGTCGCTGTTCGGAATGGTGCTAGCGATCGGTATCGTGGTTGATGATGCCATCGTGGTGGTCGAAAACGTGGAGCGGAACATTCATCGGGGGCTATCGCCTCGTGAAGCCACCAAAGTGGCCATGAACGAAGTAACCGGCCCGATCATTGCCATTGCACTGGTGTTGTGTGCGGTCTTCATTCCGACGGCCTTCATTTCTGGTCTTTCCGGTCAGTTTTACAAGCAGTTCGCATTGACCATCACGATTTCAACCGTGATCTCCGCCTTGAACTCGCTGACCCTGTCGCCGGCGCTGTCCGCGTTGCTTCTCAAGGGCCACGACGAGAAGCCCGACCGGCTTTCCCGCGGCCTGGAAAAGGTGTTTGGTCGCTTTGTGTTCCAGCCGTTCAACCGGTTCTTTGACCGCACAGGTAATGCCTATGAAGTCCTGGTCAAGAAGCTGATCCGCTACAGCGCCATCGTTGGCGTGGTGTATGTCGGATTGACCGTTTTCGCCGGAGGCCTGTTCAACGCGGTACCGGGTGGTTTCATTCCGCAGCAGGACAAACAATACCTGGTCGCAGTTGCCCAGCTGCCGGATGCGGCGAGCCTTGACCGGACCGTGGACGTGGTCAACGAAATGCAGCAGATCGCGCTGGAGACCGAGGGCGTGGCAAACACCATTGCGTTCCCGGGCCTGTCCGTGAACGGCTTCACCAACAGTCCGAACAGCGGCATCGTGTTCCTGCCGCTGACCGATTTCACCGAGCGCACGTCCCCGGAACTCAGTGCGGGTGCGATTGCAGGCAAGTTAAACGGCGCCTTTTCAAGCATCGACGAAGGGTTTGTGGCGGTGTTCCCACCACCACCGATCCTGGGCCTGGGCACCACGGGTGGGTTCAAGCTGCAGATCGAAGATCGAAGCAGCAAAGGGTTTGAAGCCTTGTTCGATACCCTGCAAACCACCATCAACGAAGCTCGCAAGCATCCGGCATTGACGGGTCTTTACTCCAGCTTCCGGGTTCAGGTACCCCAGTTTGACCTGGATATAGATCGGGAGCGAGCAATGCTGCTTGGCATTCCGCTGGAGTCCGTGTTCGACACACTGCAGGTGTATCTGGGGTCGGTGTACGTCAATGACGTGAACATGTTCGGCAGCACCTATCAGGTGATTGCCCAGGCCGAGTCCGACAAGCGCCTTGATCCGGAGCACATTCTGAATCTGAAGGTTCGCAACCAGCAGGGCCAGATGATCCCGCTGTCCGCGGTGATGAGTGTCGAATCGACCATCGGCCCGGATCGTGTGATGCGGTACAACGGCTATCCAACGGCCGAGCTCAACGGGTCTCCGGCCCCGGGCTTCAGTTCGGACCAGGCTCAGGCTGCTATCGAAGAGGTTCTAGCACAGACTCTGCCCGAGGGCATGGCGTTTGAGTGGACCGAGGTGACTTATCAGCAAAAACTCGCCGGCAACACCATGGTCTATGTGTTCCCACTGGTTATCTTGCTGGTATTCATCGTGCTGGCCGCTCAGTACGAGAGTCTGCGACTGCCGTTTGCAATTATTCTGATTGTGCCGATGACCTTGCTGTCGGCTCTGGCCGGGGTATGGGTGACCGATGGTGATAACAACATGTTCACCCAGATTGGTCTGATTGTTCTGGTGGCATTGGCGAGTAAAAACGCCATCCTGATGGTGGAGTTCGCCCGTGACCTCAATCTCCAGGGACACAGTCATTATCAGGCCATTGTCGAGGCCTGCCGTTTGCGTTTACGGCCGATCCTGATGACCTCGATTGCCTTCACTGCAGGTGTGGTACCGCTGGTGCTTGCGACCGGAGCGGGTGCGGAGATGCGTCACGCCATGGGGATAGCGGTGTTCTCGGGAATGATTGGTGTCACCGTGTTCGGCTTGCTGTTCACCCCGGTGTTTTACGCGGTGATTCAGCGTGCCAAGGCCGATACCAGGACGCCCGCCAACACCAAGGAAATACCTGAACAGATCACGGAGAATGACCATGCATAAACGGGCGGTTAGTGTCTTGCTGGGGTCTGCGCTGCTGGTTGGCTGCGCTGCAACCCCGGATTATGAGCCCCAACAGGAGGCGAACGAACGTTACCTCGACAGCCTCAGTTTCGGTGTTCAGAGCACAGACGCCACCACAGCGGAGTGGTGGAAGAGCTACGAGGATGACCAACTCAATCAACTGGTCGAGGTTGCGCAGGCCGCTAACCTCGATCTGTTGGCAACCCGGCAACGGGTCCGTCAGGCGCTTGCGGACCTGGGTGCGGACGAGAAACGGTTGCTCCCTCAGGGCGGAGTAACCGGCGAATACGAGGCGATCGATCGAAACAGTGTTCAGGAATCCTCTGCCGTCGGTTTGGCGGGCACCTGGGAAGTGGACTTGTTTGGCCGGCTGAGAGCGCTGATCGATGCCGGTGAAGCCAATCTTGAGGTTGCTCTGAACAACCAACGAGCGGTGTTGAAAGAAGTCACCGTTGGCGTTGTCCGAGCCTATCTGGAGTGGGAAGCCGCTCGCCAGCGGGTCCAGTTGATCAAGGCGGACATCCGGGCATTGGAAGACACTCGGGAAGTCATGGCCCTGCGCGTGGAGGAAGGCATTTCGCCGAATCTTGATCTCGCCCGCGCAGACACGCTGCTGGAACAGCAGCGTGCCAAGCTTCCTGACGCGCGAGCCCAGCTCTATCGGGCCAAAGCGGTGCTGTCCGTGCTCGTCAATGAAGATTCCGAATCGCTGGTCCTGAAGCCTGCCTCAGGTGCACTGGCCGCCTCCTTTGGCGTGCCGGCGGCCGGGCGGGCGAACGAAGCCATGCAGTTGCGTGCGGATATCGGCGGTGCGCTCGCAGCACTGGCCCGGGATGTGGCGGTTGGCAACGCCCTTCGGGCAGAACTCTATCCCCAGTTTTCGGTCGAGGGATTTCTGGGCTTGACCAACGTGGCGGAAGTGTCCGATGGCTTTGAGGGTACCGGCAGCATCGCTCCTCGCATCTCCTGGTCTCTGTTGAGTTATCCGGTGATACTGCAACGGGTCGAAAGCCAGAATGCAGTCTCGGAAGAAAGTTACATCCGTTATCGCCAAACCATCATTGATGCGGTCGCCAGTGCTCGGGTTGCGATCTTTGCTTACGGGCGGGCCTTGGAGGCTGATCAGGCAACGGGCAGGGCGTTTGAGGCAGCCAACGAATCGTTCACCATCGCCAGAACTATGCATCGTGAGGGTGCCATCGGCTATCTGGATTTACTGGACGCCAACCGAACCTTCATTTCCGCTCAGCAGGACCGGCTTTCCGCCAGATTGTCCTATGCGGCGGCCCAGCTTGGGGTGATTGAGGAATTCAGTGGGGTTTGGTCGTCGGAGGCGCACCGGCGAATGCTGAAGGCAACGGGTGGCGAGTCTTGAGGAAGAGGGTATGGTTTAGCTGAAAAAGGGGAAGTTCCGGGCTTTAGCGGCAAGAAAGGAAATGGCGCTTTCAAAGGTCATGTTTTCTCCGCAACGAAAAAGGGGGCTAAAAGCCCCCTTTCTATACTATGCTCCGACTCAATACTATGCTTCGGCTAATTCTTCGAGGTAAGGGTAGTCAATATACCCCTCCGCTCCCTGGGTGTAAAAAGTCGAGGGATCTGCTTCATTAAGCTCGGCCCCAAGCTTCAGGCGCTCCGGAAGGTCCGGGTTGGCAATGAAGGGCACACCAAAGGCGACAGCGTCGGCCAATCCGGATTCGATGGCCTGTTCTGCTTCTTCACCGGTGTAGCTCATGTTGAGGATCAACTTGCCCTTGAAGTGCTCGCGGACCGGGGTAATCACGTCTGCTTGCTGCTCCCCAAAAAAGTCGCTGCGCATTAAATGAACAAAGGCCAGGCCGTAGTCGTTCAGACGCTTGGCGAGCCAGGTGACCAGGCCGACCGGATCACTGTCCTTCATGCTCTGGAAACTGTTGAGCGGGCTCAGTCGAACACCGACGTTCTCGGAACCGAACACTCCGGATACGGCTTCAATCACCTCCAGCAGCAGTCGGGCGCGATTTTCGATCGGGCCACCGTAAGGGCCTTCTCGATGGTTGGAACCATCACGGAGGAACTGGTCCAGCAGGTAGCCGTTGGCGCCATGAACCTCAACACCGTCAAAGCCGGCGCGCTTGGCATTCTCGGCGGCGGTGCGGAAACCGTCGATGATGGCCGGGATTTCGTTGTCAGCCAGTGCGCGGGGAACCGTGTAGGACTTCTTGCCTTCCGGTGTGTGCACTTCATCGCTGGTGATGGCAATGGCGCTGGGCGCTACCGGATCCTTCCCGTTGTTTAACACCGGGTGACAGGCGCGGCCGCCGTGCCAGATCTGCAGATAAATCTTGCCACCTTTAGCGTGTACCGCATCACTGACTTTCTTCCAGCCTTCAACTTGCGCCTCGGAATAGATGCCAGGCTCGCGCCAGAAGGCTGAATTGCCTTCGATGGCCATGGTCGCCTCGGCGATGATCAGGCCGGCAGACGCACGCTGAGCGTAATACTCAACCATCATGTCCGTGGGAACGTGATCAGCGTCGGCACGGACGCGGGTGAGGGGGGCCATGAAGACCCGATTGGCCAATTCACTGGCGCCCATTTTCAGGGGAGTAAAAAGTGTGTTCATAGCATCCTCGGGAAATATTGTGCAAAACCATAAACTATCCGCCCGTGGGCCGGGCGGACTAATTCGGATGAGATATATCAATCATCATCCTGGCTGATGCGACAGGCTGGAATCCGCCTTCGCAAGTTTCCCTTGGGGACAGGTTCGATGATGACGTAGCCATCGCGCATCATCGTCTCGAAATCCTGCTCGATCTGCGTCTATTGCGTTCGGGACCTGGCTAGAGCCTGTGATGGGTTTTCGTGGTCGGCTGGTTGCAAAGAGCCTGCAGACCAACCTGATTTTTGCCTGAACCCCGCGCACTTCAGTAGGGCACCTACTTCGGTATACGCCTATATTTTCGGTTTGAAAATAAGTGAACGTTCATTTATTTTAGGCCGACCAATTTGAAGCGTTGAGCAGACAAATGCGGCAAAGAGACGACTCGAAACGAATAGCCTTCCTGGAAGCTACCGTGAGGGAAGTAGCAGATCACGGTTTTTCAGCAACCTCGGTTGGCAAGATAGCCAAGGCTGCGGGTTTGTCACCAGCCACGCTGTACATCTATTACGAAGATAAAGAACAGCTTTTATTGGCGACATTTTATTACGTCAGCGATTAGGTCATTGATGCGGCGCTGGACAGTTTTTCTCGCGGGAAAGATCTGCGTGAAGGACTGCGACGCCAGTGGCACACACTGTTCCGGATCGGCCTTGAGCGTCCGGAACTATTCCGCTACCACGAGACGTTCACGCATTCTGCTTGGATGACTCCCGAGATCCAGGCACGAAACGAAAGCCGAGCCGCAAATCTTTTGAATGCAGTTGATCAGGGAAAGCAATCCGGGCTGATCAAACCGGTACCTTTTCCACTTCTCGAAACGTTTATGTTCCGCCCGATTTACCACCTCGTTCAACGATGCCTGCAAGGGTCGTTCGAAGGTACCGATGAGCATATCGAATTAGCGTTTAATATGGCTTGGGATGCGGTTGCCGATCGTCGGAATACCTAATTTTTTCTGGAGAGTGACGCGTTATGAAATTCAAGATGGTCAGTACCGCCATGCCCTTGAGAGGCCTACAAGCGCTTGCAATGCTTTCGAGCCTCCTGGTGATGGGATGTTCGGCGGAGGCGCCCCCTCTGACACAGCAAACTGTCTACCCGGTAAAGCTCATGACGCTGGAGCAGGCGCAGTCAGGCACGCTCAATCAGTATCCGGGCAGAGTCTCGGCGTCTGACCATTCAGAACTCTCTTTCAGAGTGGGAGGAGAGCTGACGGAGCTGGCCGTTAAAGCAGGCGACACTGTGGAAAAAGGGGAGGTCGTTGCCCGCCTGGACGATCGGGACGCAAGAACCCGCCTGGAAAACGCCCGGTCAAATTTCAATCTGGCACAGGCCACCTTCGAGCGAATGCGAATATCGTTGGAGCGCCAGGCCATCAGTCAGGCCCGTTTCGATGAGGCCGAGGCCGAGTACCTCTCTGCCAGAGCGCAACTGGCCAGCGCGGAGGACCAACTTTCCTATACCGTTCTCAAAGCGCCATTTGATGGCGTCATTTCACGGGTGCCGGTGGATGTCTTTCAGGTTGTATCAGCGCAGCAGGCCATTGCCGAACTGCAACGGCCCGGCTCTATCGACGTCTCGTTCCAGATGCCTGAACAACAGGTCCGCCGCCTTCAACCACAGAGATCCAGGAACGTTCGCGCCAATGGCAACACTATCGCGTGGGTACAGTTTCCCGAGCTTCCCGATAAACGCTACGCCGCGAGCTACAAAGAGCATGACAGCAATGCCTCTCAGGGGTCGCTCAGTTATGAGGTTACCGTAACGCTCCCTGAACCCGAGGACATCACAGTGCTTTCGGGGATGAGCGCGACCGTTCTGCTTGATTACGGCACATTGGCTGGAGAGAGCGCCCCGTCGTGGCTGATACCAACCGCGGCGCTTGTAACACCTGACGCAGAACCCGGCACTAGCGTGGTTTGGCGATACGTGGCTGCTGCCGATGGTGAGAATGGCGATAACACGGGCAGCGTCGAGCCGGTGGATGTCGAGCCGGGTAAGAAAATGAACGATGGCGTGCTTGTTCGGGGAGAGCTCAGCCCGGGCGACAGAATCGTGGTTGCCGGCGCTCACCGGATGAACAGGGATCGTTCGGTCCGTCCCTGGGAAAAAGAGGGCGGGCTCTGAGATGGTCGATTATTTTCTTGATCGGAAGTCCATCAGCTGGATGGTCACGCTGTTGCTTGGGGTTGGGGGCATGTTCGCGTTTCTGGGTCTTGGCCAGCTTGAATTCCCGGAGTTCACGTTACGTTCCGCCTTGGTGACCACCCAATATCCCGGAGCAACGCCTCTTGAAGTCGAGGAGGAGGTTACGCTGCCTCTGGAAAAAGCGATCCAGCAGATGCCGGGCATCGATGACATTACTTCGGTGAACTCGGACGGCTTGTCGCAGATTACTGTCCAACTCAAGAAGACGGTCAGAGAAGGGGAGTTAGACCAGTATTGGGATATCCTTCGGCGAAAGATTAATGATGCCCAGCCTGGTCTGCCACCAGGCGTGAACACGTCCATCGTGAACGATGACTTTGGCGATGTCTTCGGCCTGCTGCTCACGTTGCGTGGTGACGGCTACTCGCTGAAAGATCTTGGTGACCATGCGGATCTCATTCAGCGAGAACTGCGATTGTTGGAGGGCGTCGCAAAAGTCAGTATCGGTGGTCGTGTCGACGAGCAGATGATCGTGTCACTGGACCGTGACCGTATGCGTGCTCTTGGCATCTCGCCAGAATACCTGGCAAGCCTTCTGAATGCGCAGAATACGGTGGGCAACGCTGGCCACCTGCGCAGTGAAGGGCTGTCGTTATCCGTTCAGCCAACCGGTCAGCTTGATTCCGTTCAGGCACTTGAGCAACTGGCAGTTGGAAGCGCTGATTCGGGTATTATCCGGCTCAGCGATCTGGCCGAAGTTCGCAGGGTGACCAATGACTCACCCGCCTTGCTTTACCACTCTGACGGATTGCCTGCTTTGACCATCGGCGTGTCATTTGCAGAGGGCACCAACGTTGTTGATGTAGGTGAGAGTCTCAATGAGGCTTTGAAACGCCTGGAAAAACAGCAACCCATCGGCATGACACTGAACACAGTGTATAACCAGCCTGAAGTAGTCGAGGAGGCAGTATCTGCTTTTCTCATGAACCTTGCTCAGGCGGTGGGCATTGTCATTATTGTGCTTTTGCTGTTCATGGGGCTGCGAAGTGGCCTGCTCATGGGGCTGATCCTGCTGATTACCATCATGGGTACATTCGTGCTTATGGCAATACACGGTATTCAGCTCCAGAAGATTTCATTGGGTGCGCTGATCATTGCGCTGGGGATGCTGGTCGATAATGCCATCGTCGTCACCGAGGGCATGATGATTGGCCTTTCCAAGGGCAAGTCCAAAAGGCAGGCAGCCAAAGAAGTGGTCTCGCAGAACCGGTACCCGCTGCTCGGCGCTACCGTGATTGCCATTACGGCCTTTGCTCCTATCGGCCTTTCACCAGACACCACCGGAGAATTCATTGGCTCCCTGTTCTGGGTTCTGTGCTACTCGCTTTTCCTGAGCTGGCTGACGGCACTCACTCTGACCCCGTTTTTCTTTGATATGTTCTATCCCGACAAGCTCGAGAGTGTCGGGCAGTCATCCGATAACGACCCCTATAAGGGAATTGTTTTCGTCGTCTTCCGCCGCCTGCTGACCTACGCGATTCATTATCGCTTCGTGACATTAACACTTGCGATCGCGCTTCTGGCTGGGGTTCTATCGTTCTCGGGACAGGTTAAGAATGCTTTCTTCCCGAATGCCACAACGCCACTCTTCTTTGTTGACCTTTGGTTGCCCGAGGGCGCCGACATCTTGCAAACCGAAGAGACCGTAAAGCGGCTGGAATCGCGCGTGAATGACATGGACCAGGTCGTTCAGGTGACCAGTGTCACCGGTGGCGGAGCCCAGCGTTTTACGTTGACGTATTCACCGGAGCAGCGATACGCCAGTTTTGGCCAATTGATCGTAGAGACCCGGGATAAGGCGTCGAGAGAGGCCCGTATGGAGGAAGTCATTGAGCAACTGCGTACAGACTTCCCGAACGTGCATTACAAAGTGCAGGCTTTGCAGGTGGGGCCCTCAGCCAAAGCCAGTCTTGAAGCTCGTATCTTTGGAGAAGATCCCGAAGAACTCCGGAAAATCGGTGTGCGCGTGCAGGCAATTTTTGAAAATGAACCTCTGGCCGACAGCGTGCGCTTGTCCTGGGGTAACCGGGAAGCCGTGATCGTACCGGAGTTCCTCGAAGAACAGGCCCGGCGCCTTGGCGTATCTCGCGAATCACTGCACCAGGCGTTGTTGCTGAATAATCAGGGGCAGCAGGTTGGAGTGTACCGTGAGGGGAGCGACCTCATTCCGATCATTATGCGGTCAAGAGAGGAGCAGCGTTTTGACATCGAAAACCTTACCTCGATCAATGTCTGGAGTGAAGAGCAGGGCCGCTATGTCAGCGCGGGCAACGTCATCAATGCCATCAATACGGAACTGCGGGATCCGTTGATAAAACGCAGAAACAGGGAGCGGATGTTGGCGGTTTATGCCGAACCCATGCCTTTGTCGGGGGAGACGGCGGCGAGTGTGCTGGAGAGGATCCGCCCGCAGGTCGACGCGCTGGAGCTTCCCCACGGCTATTCGATTGAGTGGGGTGGAGAGTACGAGACCTCATCCGAAGCTCAGACTTCGCTTTTCTCCTCGCTGCCTCTTGGACTGCTGGGGATGTTCATTATTTCGATGCTGTTGTTCGGTAGCTTCCGACAGGCTCTGTCTATCTGGATGATTGTTCCTCTCATGATGATTGGAATCATTGGTGGACTGGTATTGCTCGGCGCGCCTTTTACATTCATGGCGCTGCTCGGGACTCTGAGTCTGATCGGTATGGTACTGAAGAATGCCATTGTGCTGGTTGAGGAGATCAATATTCAGTTAGAACAGCAGGATGATGCATTCACTGCGGTGGTTGAGGCCGCGGTAAGCCGGGTACGACCTGTGCTTATGGCGGCCGTAACCACCATGTTGGGAATGATTCCTCTGTTCAGCGATGCCTTCTTCGCGAGCATGGCGGTGGTTATCGTGTTCGGTTTGGGTGTTGCAACGGTATTGACGTTAGTGGTGCTGCCAGTGGTGTACTGCACGTTAATGAGAATTTCTTATCATCAATAACGCACCCGCTGTTTTTCAGGCGTCTTTTTTTCCTCCGGACAAGCGATCCGGAGGAAAAAAGCCTCCGGCAATCATTGCATTCATCAGTTCGCCTACTTTTGCACGCAGGTCATCCCTCAACAACCTCATTGCCGGCGTTATTGACTGTCGGGTAGGACAAATCAGCCACAGCTCGGATACCGGCGGCGCATAGTCCGGCATGATTGTGGTGACACGGCCTGCAAGCAGATCATCCGACATATCAAGACACGATTTTATCGCAAGACCGCGACCAGCGACGCACCACCGGCGAACCAGATCGCCATCGTTTGAGGCGCGATCGCCCGTCATTTTGACTCGATATTCCTCGTCTCCCCGTTTGAACGTCCAGAGGTCAAATGGGATGTCCTGCAACTGATAGAACAGTCCGTTGTGGTTCTCAAGGTCATCAGGATGAATGGGGCGACCATGACGCGAAAGGTAATCAGGAGATGCGCAAAGCAGGCGCGGCACATCGCAAATTTTGAAGCCATACAGGTTGGTGTCACTGGGCGCGCCGTAGCGAAGCGCCATGTCGACCGAATCCCGGTAAAAGTCCACGTTGGTGTCAGTAATCTGAACTCTGAGATTCAAACCTGGATGCGTTGCCATCAATTCGTCGATCCAGGGCACAACGCGGTAGCTGACCGAGCAATGACCACACCGGGTTGCGCAATAGGGCGTCACTGGGCGATGTGCCTGTTTCGCTAAGCGCTGTTTCCAGGTTGATGGATGGCAGCATGTCCTTGTAGGCAACGGACGTTCGAAAATCATTTGCCCTGATAGCCATATAGGCCGCTTTAAGGTCCGGGCGACGCTGCAATGTTTGCTCTGCAAGGTCGGACAGGGGTAAAAGAACCTGCGGATAGTCGGCGGAAATGACCGTGCTAGCCTGGCTTCGCCCGAGCAACAGGTTCAACGCCCTTTGCTGTTGCTGCAGGGATTCCTGAACTGCAATCAATGTCGCCCTGGCACTGGCCGCAGAGCTTTGGGCGCTGTCCAGATCTTCAAGGTCACCCAGTCCCGAGCGGTAACGCTGAAGAATCCACTGTTCGTTTTTTTCCAATAGCTCCGCGCGTTGCTTTTCGATGGCAACGGAGCGATTCAGATTCACCAGTTTCAACCAGCCCTGCATGACCTCGGCTGCGAGCGTATCCCGCGCAGCTTGGTAGAGAGCCAGCTGTTCAGCAACGTCACTGGCGGCAGCCGACGCCTCATCAGAAATCTTCGACCACAAATCCAGCTCCCAGCTGATGCTGACGGTGCCGGTGTAGGCAGTATCTAGACCGTCAGTGTTATTCGCGACGAATCCAGCCTCGACGTCGGGGAGTTGATCCGCCTGAGTCGCTCGGTATTGAGCACGGAGAATTTGGAGTGAAAGCCGTGTTTGCTGGAAATCAGGATTGGCCGCGCGCGCTTCGACAATAAGCGCGTCCAGGTCATGGCTGTTGACCAGCTCATTCAGGTAGGCTGTTTCGAGACCAACCTCCATCTCAAACTTGGAGACGACGTTCTGACGCTCGGAATCGGCCTGAGCGAGATAGTCCGTTCTCGTGGACAACGAACTGCAGCCTGCAATAACCAGGCAGCATAAAGCAGTCAGCACTACTTTCGAGCAGGGCAAGCGATACATAGGTAAAGTCCATTCGGGCGCGGTCAAATCTGCGGTAAACGACGGGATACAGACTATCTAGGAGGTGGTTAATGGAGGGTTAAGACCTTCATGGACCTGCCTATTATCTACGGCGACGACCAATGGATGCTCCATGAAGAACAGGGCCATGCGCGTGTCACGAAGACCAAAGAAGCATTCGAAGCAGCCGCCGCCCCGACGTGGCGGAAGAGTACAAGAACTACTGCGGTGAAGGACGCATAAAATGGCTTAAAAACGGCGAACCTGTCACTCCGCATGTTGCTGAGCGCCGCGAACAGGTAGAACAGGTTGGTGTTCTTCGACAGGCTGCGATCGCGGACTTTGGCATAACTTAACTGCCGCTTGATGGTGCGAAAGGGATGCTCCGAGTTCAAAAAGTCCGTCAACTGGACCAGAGTGTTCCAGTGCAATTCCACGAATCGGCCCGTTAGGCTGGCGCTATCTTCCAAGCTGAATGTTCGCTTTGCGACCGTAGCAGCTAAACAAAAGCGAACGTTCGCGATCTACCTCTAAAGATGCGCACTTCCAATGGATACCGGGCATGGGATATAGGAAGCTGCCTGTGGCCAAAAAGGTGTTGGTGGCTATCTGATGGACTATTACAACCGGCAGCGACCTCACACATTCAGCGATGGAATTCCTCCCGCCGCAGCTGAGAAAAGCCTTAGGATGTGTCCGGGATTAGTTGACCACTACACAGGAGACGCCATGGATGTCCGGAGGAAAGCTGTCGAATTATACCAGCAGTGGGGAGTTGGGTAGGGTGATTAACCACTCTCATGATCTTCAAGTTTGGACCTAGCAGGCCCTTCTTCATCTATCTGATCGGCTTGCCTCTTATCGTTTTCCTCCAGCAACCGCATGATGCGTCCACGGGTAAGGGCCTCATGGAGTTCTATCTGTCGCTGCTCATCGCGTAATGATTTTAGAAGGGATATCGCCATGAATATCATCAGCACCATGAATGGAAACGCAGCCAAAATTGAAATAGTCTGGAGTGCAGCCAGACCGCCGCTCATCAGCAGCACCCCTGCAACCATGACTTGCACCAGGCCCCAGACTATCCGCAGCCAGTTTTTCGGGGTAAGTACCCCCTTGCTGGTGAACATTCCAAGTACAAAGGTTGCTGAGTTGGCTGAGGTGATGACGAATAACACGATCAATACCAGCATGAGGATACTGATTATGTTTGCACCCGGCAGGAAATCCAAGGTGGCGAAGAGAGCAGAGCTCATCTCTTTGCTAACAGCTTCGCCAAGAGCGGCACCTTCAAAGAGTTCGAAGTAAAGCGCTGAGCCGCCGAAAGTGGAAAACCACAAAGTACTCAGTAGTACAGGTGTTCCAATCACGCCGAGGACGAACTCACGGATGGTTCTGCCCCTGGAGATTCGTGCGATGAAACTGCCTACAAATGGAGCCCAGGAAAGTCCCCATGCCCAGTAGAATATGGTCCAACGCTCGACCCAATCGTCGCCAGTATAGGGCGTCATTACCAAACTCATACCCATCACATTGGCGAAATAGTCGCCGATAGCGTTGGTCATGGCTGCGGTAATGAAGTCGGTGGGGCCAAAGAAAAATACGTAGATGAGCAGGAAAGCGGCTAGCGCCATATTGGCGTCGCTGACGTAGCGCACGCCACTTTCCAGTGGAACTAAGGCGCAGAGTAGGAAAACGACAGCGGTCAGGCCGAGAATGAAAAGTTGCTGATCGGCTCCAAAACCAATGTCGCCCACGTATACCAACCCGCTATTTATCTGGATAACCCCGAGCCCCAATGTCGTCGCAACACCAAACACTGTCGAAACAACGGCCAGGATATTGATGCCATGTCCGATGCCACCATCCACGTGGTGACCGATTGATGAGCGGAAGGTCTCGCTGATCAAGCCCGGGCGTTGCATTCGAAACCGTACGTAGGCAATAGCCAACCCAACGATTGCGAAGTTCGCCCACTGATGAAAGCCCCAATGAAAGAGGGCATAACGCATGGCGAGGCTCGCTGCTTCCGGGCTTTCAGGCTCCGCACCACCCAGGGGAGGTGCCATATAGTGACTCATTGGTTCTGCTACGGCCCAGAAGACAAGGCCGACCCCCATGCCCGAGGAAAAAATCATACCCAACCAGGCTAAGTAGGAAAATTCCGGAGCCTCACCGTCCGCGCCTAGACGGATATGTCCATAGTCACTGACCGCTACGGCAATGCAGAAGACGAGAAAGCCAGTGGTGGCAAACAGGTAAAGCCAGCCGAAGTGCTCGGTTGTGAATTCGAGACCTACGTCAGCCCAAGCTTGAAGTTCCGCTGGAAAAATAATCCCAATAATGACAAAAATACTTAGCAGCAACAGTGATGCGTAAAAGACCCAGCCGGGACGGTTATTCATGGTCTGGATGTCCCCAATTCAGTAGGCATAAAGGTAAATACGGAACCAGCAATTCGAATTACCTGAGTTTCGCTTGCTCGGCGTAACCACTTACGACTTTTGTGCCAGAGCTCCCATTGAGAATTGCCAAGGACTCGTTGAGTCTGCCTATGCCACAAATACCGCCACCTTCGACGAAATTGATCGCCGCTGTGAGTTTTGGCCCCATTGATCCTTCGGGCAGGTTCAGGGCTTTCGCTTCTGCGACAGTAAGTTCGTAAATGGGCGCGGCAGTGAACGAACCGTAATCGCTGTAGACTGCATCCACGTCTGTGAGCAATAACAGTGCGTCGGCACGGAGATGTCGGGCAAGTAGGGCGCTGGCCGCATCCTTGTCGATCACAGCTTCTACGCCGACCAGGCTGCCATCGCCCCGCCGAAGAACCGGAATGCCGCCGCCTCCGGCGCAGATCACTACAACACCCTGCTCCAGCAGCAGCTGGAGCACACGCATGTCGGGTATCTCCAGGGGCTTCGGCGAGGGCACTACCCGCCGCCACTTGTTGCCATCCTGGGCTATGTGCCAGCCGGCGGCTTGAGCCTTGGCCTCGGCCTCTTGCTTGTCATACACCGGCCCGACAAATTTCGTGGGTTTACTGAAAGCAGGGTCGTCCTTGTCCACCAGTACCTGGGTGAGCAGGGTTGCCACAGGCCGGTCATGATCCAGGGCGTTTTCCAGCTCCTGCTCTATGATGTAACCGATCATGCCTTCGGTTTCCGCGCCCAGTACGTCTAATGGATAAGCTTCCTCTGGCTGATAGGAGGCACCTTGAAGCGCCAGCAAACCTACCTGCGGACCATTGCCATGAGTGACGACCAACTGATGGCCAGCGCGGACGATTTCGGCGAGTGATTTGGCGGCAATTTTTACATTGGCCCGCTGGGCCTCGGCGGTCAGAGGCTCCCCTCGCTGCAATAGGGCATTACCACCAAGAGCTGCTACTACAAGCATATCGCGCTCCTTGCCTCAGCTTCCAAGAGTTGCAACTAGCACCGCCTTGATGGTGTGCATCCGGTTTTCCGCCTGATCAAACACAATAGAGGCAGGGCTCTCGAAGACCTCTTCGGTGACTTCCATGGCATCGATACCGAACTCCGCCTGTATCTCCTTGCCAACGGTGGTTTCGGTGTTATGGAAGGCCGGCAGGCAATGCATGAACCTTGCTCTTGGGTTGCCGGTTTTCTTCATCAGGGCAGCGTTTACCTGATAGGGCTGCAGAAGTTTGATCCGCTCTGCCCACCTTTCCTTGGGTTCACCCATGGACACCCAAACGTCGGTGTAAACAAAGTCCACGCCCGCAACGGCGGCGCCAATGTCTTCGGTGATCATGACCCGGGCGCCGGTTTCAATGGCAATAGCCTGTGCCTCCTTCTGAATTGCCTCACTGGGCCAGCAGGCTTTCGGGGCGCACAGGCGCACGTCCATGCCCATCTTGGCGCCGCCGATCAGCAGGCTGTCGCCCATGTTGTTGGCAGCGTCGCCGATGAACACAAATGCCACGTCCCGCAGGGGCTTTTCCACGTTTTCCTGCATGGTCAGGAAGTCCGCCAGGATCTGAGTGGGGTGGAATTCATTGGTGAGCCCGTTGTATACCGGCACGCCAGCGTATTCTGCCAGCTCCTCAACTACCGTCTGTCCGAACCCCCGGTATTCGATGGCATCGTATACACGCCCCAGCACCCGGGCCGTATCCTTCACCGATTCCTTATGGCCGATATGGGTGCCCGTCGGCCCCAGGTAGGTAACCCGGGCGCCCTGATCAAATGCTGCAACCTCGAAACCCACCCGGGTTCGGGTGGAGTTCTTTTCAAAGATCAACGCAATGTCCTTGCCCCTGAGTTGCGGCACTTCGGTGCCGGCATACTTGGCGGTTTTCAGATCGGCTGAAAGCTTAAGTAGAAAGCCGATCTCCCGTGGGGTAAAGTCCCGCAGGGTCAGGAAATGCCGGTTCTTGAGGTTGAAAGCCATGGTGTTACTCCTTCCTTGTTAAACGGCGTCTCGAATGGTCGGGCAACTCATGCAGCGCCCACCGCCCCGGCCACGGCCAAGCTCCGCTCCGGGGATGGCAAGCACTTCGATGCCGGCGGCTTCCAGGGCGGCGTTGGTGTCGTCGTTACGGTCGTAACCGATAACCACGCCCGGGCTCAGGGCGAGTACGTTATTGCCATCGTTCCACTGCTCCCGTTCCCGCTCGGCCGGGGTATCACCACCGGTGGCAACCACCTCCAGTGAGGGGTAGCCCAGTACGTCCGCAACCACATCGAACAGCGGCCGGGGGTCCTGCTGGAAAGAGAGGTGTTTGCCGTCCCTGCCGGGGCGCAGGTCGTAGCAGACTGTCTGGTCGGCGACCTCCTTGAAGGTGGTGACCACATTGCCGCCACAGAAGGTAAACACCGTGTCCAGATGCATGGCTGAACGGGTCTTGGGGATTTGGCAGGCAATCACCCGCTCAGCGGCACCGTTCGTAAAAAGGGCCCTGGCTAACTGGCCGATGGCTTGCGGAGAGGATCGTTCCCCCATCCCCACCAGCACCGTGCCATTACCCACCGGCATAATGTCTCCCCCTTCCAGGGTTGCCAGGGCGTGATCTTCGAGGGGGTCACCCCAGTGCACGTTCACCTTGCCAGCGAACGCCGGGTGGAACCGGTAGATGGCGCTCATTAACAGTGTTTCCGGTTTGCGTGCGGCCCAGTACATGGGGTTCAGGGTGACTCCGCCGTAGATCCAGGCGCTGTTGTCCCGGGTGAACAGGAAGTTTGGCAGTGGTGGCAGCACAAATCCGTGAGGCCCCAGATGGTTACCAAACAGGCCCGTGGGGTTGAAAGGCAGGTCGCCAACTTCCAGCCCGCCAATCAGGAACTCCGCCAGGGATTGGCCGGGAAGCTCGTCCATCCAGGCGCGAAGGTCGGACACCATGCCCACGCCGATGTGGTTCCAGGTAATGCGGTTGTCCAGAATCCAGTCCCGTGCCTCGGGGATGTCCAGGGTCTCGGCCAGCAGTTCGTTAACGTCCAGTACCTCCACGCCCCGGGCACGCATCAGCCCGGCGAATACGTCATGGTCTTTCTGGGCCTGCTTGACCCAGAATACGTCGTCAAACAGCAGCGAATCGCAGTTGGATGGTGTCAGCCTCCGGTGGGCCAGTCCGGGGCGACAGACGATCACCTGTCGCAGGGTGCCGGTTTCGGAATGAACACCAAGTGTTTGATTAGTCATGTTGCATGCTCCGTTGCGTTGATTTAGAGAATCGCGCCGACACTGATCACCACCGTGATGAATACGGTGAGAATCAGCAGCAGGGGCCAGATGAACGCCAGCCAGCGGTCGTAGGAAACACGGGCGATGGCGAGGCCGCCAATCACCACAGCGAAGGTCGGATTGATCAGGTTTACCAATCCATTGGCGGATTGATAAGCCGTGACCACCAGATCTCGCCCAACATTGGCGAAGTCGGCCAGTGGCGCGAGGATCGGCATGGAGAGCACGGCCAGGCCGGAAGAGGACGGCACAAAGAAACTCATGCCCATTTCTATCCAGAACATCAGGTTGATAAACGCCAGCTCCGGCAACCCGCCGAGGGTGGTTTCTGCACTGTGCAGAATGGTGTCTGCAATCATGCCCTGTTCCATGATCACCACAATGCCTCGGGCCAGGCCCACCACCAGGGCAACCCCGAGCAGGTCGCGAGCGCCGTCAACAAAGCTGCCGGTCAGTTTTTTCTCGCCTAACCGGGCGATCAGGCCAATCACGATGGCGGACCCGAAAAAGAGTGAGCCCATCTGTGCCATCCACCAGCCTTGGGACGACACCCCCCAGATCATCACGATGAAGGTAACGGCGAAGATGGCCAGCGCTATTTTCTGGGTGCCGGTGAGGTCAAAGTTTTCCAGCTCATCATGTCCTTGCAGGAAAAGTCTGCGATGGGCCTCCCTTTGCCTGGCGACCACAGAGCGGGATGGGTCCTTCTTGACCCTGTGGGCATAGCGCATGACGTAAGCGGCACAGATGATCAGGCCACCGACAAGAAGTACGAAGCGCAGTGCGATGCCGTCTGTGAAGGGAATGTTGGCGGCGTTTGCGGCAATAACCGTGGCAAACGGATTGATTGTGGAGCCCAGTACGCCAATACCCGCGCCTATCAGAATAATGGCGACCCCGGTCACAGCGTCATATCCCGCCGAGATCATCACTGGAATCAGAATGGCATAGAACGCCAGGGTCTCCTCGGCCATACCATAGGTTGTACCGCCCAGCGCGAAAAGGGTCATCAGTATTGGAATCATCCATATCTCCCGGCCCTCCAGCCGGTGCATGGCGCTGCGTATGCCGGTATCGATGGCGCCGGTGGCGTTCATCACGCCCAGGAAGCCACCAAGGAACAGCACGAAAAGGGCCACATCAATGGCATTGGCAGCATAACTGTCGGGGTCATAGAAGCCCGCTGTGGGCGCCAGCATTACATCCACGAACCCCTGGGGGTTGGGCTCAACGGTCTGATAGGTGCCGGGCAGCGCCACTTCCCGACCGACCTCTTCATTCATCGACCGCTCGTATTGCCCGGCAGGGATGACCCAGGTCAGCGCTGCAATCAGAATGATCAGTAGGAACAAAATGGTGTATGCCGTGGGAAACCGTGTTGCGAGGTCATCTTCGGGGTTCGATGAAGGAAGCTTGTCATTGCTCATGCGCGATCTCCTTTCAGTGGTCCTTACATGAAAATCCGCTGCCTCAACCACGAAGCTGAATTTTTTCTAACACGGTCATTTGCAGCACTGGCAGTCTAGACTAGAATACAAACAACCATCCAGTCGTTTGTTTTTCGTTGAGGAGGCCGCGTGAAAATACGGATCATCCGTGGCGATAGGCAGGCTAGGACACAGAGGCCGGCGTTAAACCAATGAATACTTTGTTTACTTCGACATTTCCTAATCAGCAGGAGTGGGGCAAAAGTGGGAGTTAGGGGCGTAGTGGGCCAAGATATGAAACTTTGGGGGATATTTTGAATAGTCGAACTCTTGTTGTGCTTGCATTTCTATCACCTTTGAACCTGGAGGCAAGTGACGCAGCACAAAGTCATTCTTCCGGCAACGCTTATTTGACTGAGTCAAATGAGGAGCCTGCTTTAACCATTAATGAACCGATGTTCTTCGCCTTAGGGAGGGATGACGATACAACCGCGGAATTTCAGCTAAGCCTTAAGTACCGTGTTTTTGCAGAGGACGGTTTTGTGGTGAGGCGCGCAAGTTGGTTGGAAGATCTGCACTTTGCTTACACCCAGACCTCTCTCTGGAACCTGAGTGAGGAGTCTGCGCCGTTCGAGGACTCCACTTACAGGCCCAGCTTATTCTGGGAGTTTGATTCACAATCCAGTCCGTTTGGTGCGAGATTGCTGAGGGTAGGCTATGAGCATGCTTCAAATGGGCAGGATGAAGACCGGTCTCGAAGCATCGATACTTTATTTTTGATGCCGGTGTGGAGCCGCACGCTACTTGGCCAGCAATGGACTCTTGCCCCGAAGCTTGTCGGTTATTTAGCTAAGGGCTCTGAAAACGACGATATTGCAGATTATCGGGGCTATTCTGACTTGATGCTTCGGGTAGGGACTGAGGAGAGCCTGCTGATTTCTTCTTTATTTCGGCTCGGCGACAATGGCAGAACCACCATTCAGCTCGACCTGTCGTATCCGATCCGCAAACGCATTTTCGAACGAACGGGCGGTTATCTGTTTCTGAGGACTTTTAAGGGCTATGGCGAAACGCTCGAAACCTTTAATCGAAAACAGGACTTTCAGATTCGGTTTGGATTTGCCATCGTGCGCTAGGCAAATGCGGAACATGATAAAAGCACCAGCAGCTGCCGTGAGTCGGACGCTTGAATTTTTTTGAGCAATTAGTCAGGGTTGGCTTGGTCCCTGCTGGGCTATGTCTTCTTTTAGAATGCGCTTGATTTCCAGAATGGTGCCTGCGGTTTTCTGTACACTGTGGCCGGAAATAATGGCTTTTTCTGAGTAAGCGCCGGGAAGGTGAGCACTGCGGTAAGGTACAAGGCCATCGTCAGAATCGGCGAGTGCCATGTCGGGATCGGAGCGAGCCACGATCGAATGATAGCGTACCCGGGGAGAAATCGGGAGGTCTGCAGCTGTTCTGACGAAAGGATCTTTTTCACTCAGGTTGTCTAAGCTGTTAGATAAGTCGGGCAGCTTTCCCTGTCTATCAATGGCTGCTGCGCGGGGTGCCAGTATGTGAGTGAGTTCTTCGAGCACTCTAACGGGGAAGCGAATCAGTCCTGCCATCCAGCGCCCAAAAGGTTCTGCGGCGACCTTTGTGCCTCGGTGTGGAGTTGCTAGAAAGATGGCTCTGTTAACAGAAGGGAAGGGCTCGAAGCGCAGTATCGGCTCAATGCGTTTGATCTGCTGCGGCGTAAATTGGCTGTGATTCTCGGCCAGTTTCACTAGCGACTGATCGGTTGTTGAAACCATCAGCCGCGCAAGAACACCACCCATGCTATGGCCTACCAGTACGAGGTTCGAGGACGCCGGTGCCTGGCCCGAGGGATCAAAGTGTGCGAGCGTATCACTGAGGGCTTTGCGAATTGCAGCGTGGTTTAATGCAATCGGCAAATTGGTGGGGTAATAAATCTGCCAGATTTGGAAATGCTGACGCAAAGTTTCATCACCCAGAACTTCGTTGGCGAGGTCCACCCAGGCTTCAGGACTGCTTGCTAGTCCATGCAGCATAACGATGATTCGTTTGTTTGGGTCATATCGCTGCATCAGATAAACATGGGGACGGTCGATGCTGCCTTTGCGACCAAACAGACTTCTAAGCGACTGTCGGCGAAAATCTGAGCGCGCCAGCCACAGCCCATAGCCTGCTGTGAAATTGGCGGCCAACGGTGTCCGCTGTCCCTGTATCACGATGGCCGACTCTATATAGGGATTGTGAACTGTCAGATAGGCTTGCTGGGTGTGCAGCACGCTTTGCAGGTCTTCGCCGTCGGGGCGTAGCGTGATCGTTATGGAGGGGGTGGGCATCTCACTCCATGACGGCAGCTCTCTGTCACGCTTCGGTTGCTGGTTAGCACCTTGAGAACGTGTCTCAGCCAGAGACTCATCCGGCATAACTGCCACCATTTCAGCGCCAATGCCATCTCGTCTATATACGCTACGCAGGCCTCGGAAGGAGAAAGCCGAGGCCGGTAAAAGTTCAGATGGGAGCGTGCTAACGGATGGAAAGTGGGGCTCATCTGTTTCAAGCTGTATTGCCCAACCAGCCGTTTGCTGTTGGCCAGTACCAGAGTCATGGCCAGTCCCTTGCTCCCGGGTTTCGAACAATTGAGTGGCAGCCTGTGCGACAGCATAGTTATACCAGTCTTGTATCTGGGTCTGTCGATACTCAAAAGCTCGCTCGCCAGGCTGGCGATTGCCAAAAAAAAGGTAGGCATAAGCATAGCGGACAACCTCAAGCCAGGCCGCCAATCGTTCGGGGTCTGAGCTTATCGTTTGCGCTCGCGCCAGCCAAAGCTCAGATATGGCTGCCAGTTGCTGGTCTTCAGAAATGTCCGCTACCTTGGTAAACGCATCGACGCAGCCCGACGAAATCGGGGTTGCACATGCCTCTTCCTCCAGCCCAGCCGCCCTAACGGTCTGAACGGTGGCATTGCTGAGTGTGCCACGAGTCAGAATATCGCCACGCTTGAGCTTGAGAAATTCACCTGGGTGAAGGGTGTCAGTTTCAACCGCTGGGCTAAGCTCCCCTAGAATGGAGCAGCCACCCATCAATGGTGAGACAATCGCTAAAAATACCAGTAAGTGGTGAGGGTGAAGAAGCCTCATAGAGGCGCTCTTTCAAGAGACGTGCCGGGGTCTCCTCTTTGAATCGACTGTAAGAGATCTCCATTTTTCTCGTCGGAGGCTAGTGCGTGTTCGTTGCCAACGACTGCTTGCATTAGAGGACTGATTCTGTGCATCGACCAAGTCACCTCGGGTGCAAAAGCTCAAACAAGAGTTGTCGATGCGTTTCTTTTACATCCTTGAGTGATATTGAAGGGGTGCCCTGGGATAGCATTGAGGAGTTCATCCACAATAGTGCGGGAGCAAGTGCCAGCGGGAAAAAGTGGTCGGTCAAGACGCTGGGCCGAACAACGCCTCGGTGTATGTAATGTTGGATGACGGACTGCGATCTCTCCTGTAACTGGCGCACAATTTTATCGTGCCAGAACTGCACCACCTCCGTCGCACGGTCGCTTTCCGCCAAAATTAGCCGGTAGATCGAAATGGTACCTGGAGAGTCGAAGGTTGCGTAGAGGCGTTCAAGATAGACATCGATGAAGTCAGACAAAGACAAGTCTTCATCAGGAAGCCAACCCTCGAAATCATAGAGCTGTCGTGTCGTCCGTTCGAGCAAGGCATGAAAAATTTCGTCCTTGCGTTTGAAATGAGCATAGATCCCGGCCTTGGACAAGCCAGCACGTTCCGCAATTTGCTCCATGGACACCGCATTGTAAGTCCGGTCCGAAAACTCTATCAGCGCGGCCTCCAGTATCTCTTCTTTTCTGGCTTCAGAGGACAAGTAGCGGCGTTTGGGCGATGCGTCCTTATTTTTGGGTTGCATTGAAAGACCCTGTTGAAAAGTTCTATGAATGTCATTGTAGGCCCTCTCGCCAGTGAAGTGATCAGAAGCGAAACTGGCTGAACAACTTTAGTTGCAACTGCTTGCGTTCAGCAGTGACGGTGCGGTTGCTTGCAGTGTATGAATTGTACCGTATAATTTAAAATAACCGCCCAGTCGTTTTTTTGTTTATGCGAAAAAGGGGGCGGTCTCGGCGCGTGCGTCTGATCCTTCGAACCAACCCACTGAGGCTTCCCCGGATTGATGACTACCTCATCTTCTCTCATGAAAAAGTTACTGATTGTTAGTCTTGCAATAGGCGCTGCCGCCCTGGCATGGTGGGGCTGGTTGAACTATTCCGAAACAGGGCCCGGCGAAGGCTTCGTCAGTGGTAATGGTCGAATTGAAGCCACCGAGATCGACATTGCCACAAAGCTGCCCGGGCGCGTTGAAGGCATTTTTGTTCGCGAGGGAGACTTTGTAGAGGCCGGCCAACCATTGGCCCAGATGCAGCTGGAGACGCTCGAAGCACAGCGCGACGAGGCCGAGGCCATGCGCCAACAGGCGGAGTATATGGTTGCGGCGGCGCAGGCGCAGGTGGCCCTGCGCGAAGCTGACGTTGTTGCTGCTTTGGCCTTTGTGGACCAACGAGAGTCTGAGCTCGATGCTGCGCAGCGCCGTCTGAATCGTTCTCAGACGTTGTCGGACAGGGGGGCCGCATCGATACAGCAACTAGACGATGATAGAGCGCAGGCCAGCGGCGCCCGAGCCGCAGTCTCCGTCGCTAAAGCCCAGGCGGCAGCCGCACGTGCAGCCGTTGAGGCCGCCAAAGCCCAACTCGTTGGTGCGCGGTCGACCGTATCCGCTGCCACCGCCACCATCGACCGTATCGAAGCAGAAATCCGGGATAGCGAGCTGCGAGCACCGCGTGATGGTCGGGTTCAGATACGTGTGGCGCAACCTGGCGAAGTGTTGGGCGCGGGAGGTCGAGTACTGAACCTGATTGATCTGACGGATGTCTACATGACTTTTTTTCTGCCCGAAACGGTAGCTGGTCGCGTAGGTATCGGCTCGGAAGTGCGTATCGTTTTGGACGCCGCGCCCGATTACGTTATTCCGGCGACGATTTCCTATGTGGCTAGTGCTGCACAGTTCACCCCCAAGACTGTAGAAACTGCTAGCGAGCGACAAAAGCTGATGTTTCGTGTACGAGCACAAATCTCTCCAGAGTTGCTGCATGAGCATCTCAGGCAGGTCAAGACAGGCCTGCCCGGTGTGGCATGGGTCAGGCTTGATACTGATGTGGAATGGCCCGGAAGTCTTGACCTTCGCGTGCCGGAGTAAAAAATGAATCAGTCCTCGCAGTTCGCGAGCGTTGCCAGCGTTCACCAGGTACGCTTACGTTATGGAGATGTCCTGGCTCTGGATGGAATTGACCTGGAGATTCCTGCAGGACAAATGACCGGCCTGATTGGTCCGGATGGAGTCGGTAAGTCCAGCCTTTTGGCATTACTGGCTGGCGTTCGCGTCATCCAAGAAGGCTGTGTCGCCGTGTTGGGCGCAGATATGGCCAGCAAGGCCCATCGCAAGCAGGTATGCCCGCGCATCGCCTACATGCCGCAGGGACTGGGCAAAAACCTGTATCCGACGCTCTCGGTCGAGGAGAATCTGCAATTCTTCGCGCGCCTGTTCGGTCATGGCGCCGCAGAGCGCCGCCAGCGGATCGATGAGCTCACCCAGGCCACTGGCCTGTTCAAATTCCTGGAGCGCCCGGCAGGCAAGCTGTCCGGGGGCATGAAGCAAAAACTCGGCCTGTGCTGCGCGCTGATTCATGACCCGGATTTTCTGATTCTCGATGAGCCGACGACTGGCGTGGACCCGCTGGCGCGCGCGCAGTTCTGGGATCTGATTGACCGTATCCGCGCCGATCGCCCCGGCATGAGCGTGATTGTGGCCACGGCCTACATGGATGAGGCCCAGCGCTTCGACTGGCTGGCCGCCATCGACGACGGCAAGGTCCTCGCCACCGGCACGCCGAAGGAATTGCTGGCAAGAACAGGCAGCCCGAACCTGGAAGAGGCATTCATCCGCCTGCTCCCGGAAGAGAAAAAGCGTGGGCACCAGGCGGTGGTCATTCCTCCGCTGCCTGATGACGGAGCGGATGACATTGCCATCGAAGCCCAGGAGCTCACTATGCGCTTCGGCGACTTCGTCGCTGTCGACAGTGTCTCCTTCCGTATCCGGCGCGGTGAGATCTTCGGCTTCCTCGGTTCCAACGGGTGCGGCAAGTCCACGACCATGAAGATGCTCACCGGCCTGCTGCCGGCGAGCGAGGGCCGGGCCTGGCTGTTCGGCCACGAAGTCGATCCGCATGACCTGGACACCCGCCGCCGCGTCGGCTACATGTCCCAAGCGTTCTCGCTCTACAGCGAAATCACGGTACGCCAGAACCTGGAGTTGCACGCCAAGCTCTTCAGTGTGTCCCCGGAGGACATTCCTGCTCGCGTCGATGAGATGGTGGAGCGCTTCGGGCTGGTGGACGTCATCGACAGCCTGCCGGCCAGTCTGCCTCTGGGCATACGCCAACGCCTGTCGCTGGCGGTCGCCATGGTGCACAAGCCAGAACTGCTGATTCTGGACGAACCGACTTCGGGCGTCGACCCGGTGGCGCGCGATGCGTTCTGGCGACTGCTCATCGAGCTGTCGCGGCGTGACCGGGTGACGGTCTTCATTTCCACCCACTTCATGAACGAGGCAGAGCGCTGCGACCGCATGTCGATGATGCATGCGGGCAAGGTGCTCGACAGCGACGTGCCCGCCAGACTGGTCGAGAAGCGCGGCGCCAAAACCCTTGAAGAGGCCTTCATCGGCTACCTCGTCGAAGCCGAGGGCGGCACGGCGGCGCCGGCCAGCCAGCCCGGGGCCGCCGATCACGAGGAGCAACCATCGGCGGCGCCCGCTGAACACGGCGGGCACGGCTCTGGCGGTTTCAGTCTGCAGCGAATGTTCAGCTATCTGTGGCGCGAGACGCTGGAATTGCAGCGGGACCCGGTACGCGCCACGCTGGCGCTGGGCGGTTCGCTGCTGCTGATGTTCGTGATCGGCTTCGGCATCACCATGGACGTCGAGGACCTGAGCTATGCGGTGCTCGATCGCGACCAGACCACGCTTAGCCAGAACTACACGCTGAACTTGGCCGGATCGCGCTACTTCACCGAGCACGCGCCGATCATCGACTACGAGGACCTTGATCGACGCATGCGCAACGGCGAACTGTCGCTGGCCATTGAGATCCCCCCTGGCTTCTCTCGCGATGTGTTGCGAGGCCAGAACGTGCAGATAGGTGCCTGGATCGACGGCGCCATGCCGCAACGCGCGGAAACCGTCCAGGGCTACGTTCAGGGCATGCACCAGCACTGGCTGCTCGTACAGGCCAGCGAACGCAGCGGTGCCAGCGCCGCAGGAAATGCGAGCGTCGAGACACGCTTTCGCTACAACCCCGATGTCAAGAGCCTGCCGGCCATGGTGCCGGCGGTGATCCCTCTGCTGCTGCTCATGCTGCCGGCCATGCTGACTGCGCTGGCGGTGGTGCGCGAGAAAGAAACCGGGTCGATCACCAATCTGTACGTGACGCCGGTCACGCGCATCGAGTTCCTGCTTGGCAAGCAACTGCCCTATGTCGGTCTGGCCATGGTGAACTTCCTGCTGATGAGCCTGCTCGCGGTCACCGTCTTCGGTGTGCCGGTCACGGGCAGCTTCTTCACCCTGTCGCTGGCCGCGCTGATCTTCTCCTTCGCCGCGACAGGCATGGGGCTGCTGGCCTCGGCCGTCACGCGCAGCCAGATCGCCGCCATGTTCTTTGCCATGATCGGCACCATCATTCCGGCCACCCAGTTCGCCGGCCTGAGGGATCCCGTGTCCTCGCTTGAAGGCTCCAGCAAGTTCATCGGCGAGATCTACCCCGCCACGCACATGATCTCCATCAGCCGTGGCGTGTTCAACAAATCACTCGGCCTGGCCGACCTGACGGGGCCGCTGTGGTCGATGCTCATTTCGGTTCCGGTCATTCTCGGCGTGGCTGTTTTGCTACTCAAGAAGCAGGAGCGTTGAGATGCGCAGAAGAAACCTGGCCAACATCTACGACCTTGGTGTCAAGGAGCTGTGGAGTCTTTGGCGCGATCCGATGATGCTTGTGCTCATCGTCTATGTGTTCACCGCGTCGGTCTACACCAAGGCCACGTCCATGCCGGAGACGCTGCACAACGCGCCCATCGCCATCGTCGACGAGGATAATTCGGCGCTGTCCCAGCGGGTTGCCTCGGCCTTCTACCCCCCGCAGTTCACGCCACCGGCCATGATCGACTATGGGGACGTGGACCCGGGCATGGACGCGGGGCTGTACACCTTCGCTCTGGTCATTCCGCCCAACTTCCAGCGCGACGTGCTGGCGGGGCGATCGCCTGCCGTGCAGCTCAATGTCGACGCCACCCGCATGAGCCAGGCCTTCACCGGCAGTGGCTATATCCAGCAGATCTTCACCGGCGAAGTCAATGAGTTCGTCAAGCGTTACCGCGGCACCGACGCGCCACCCGTGGATCTGGCATTGCGCGCCCGCTTCAACCCCGCGCTCGACAAGGCCTGGTTCGGCTCGGTGGTGCAGATCATCAACCACATCACGCTGTTGTCCATCATCCTGACCGGCGCAGCGCTGATCCGGGAGCGCGAGCACGGCACCATCGAGCACCTGCTGGTGATGCCGGTTACACCCGCGCAGATCATGCTCTCCAAGGTCTGGTCGATGGCCCTGGTCGTGCTGATCGCCTCCTTCCTGTCCCTCAATCTCATGGTGCGCGGCGTCCTGGGCGTTCCCGTCGAGGGTTCCATTGCGCTGTTCTTCGCCGGCGCGGCGCTCAGCCTGTTCGCCACCACCTCGATGGGCATCTTCATCGCCACCCTGGCGCGCAACATGCCCCAATTCGGCATGTTGATGATGCTCACCATCATGCCGCTGCAGATGCTATCCGGCGGCGACACGCCCCGCGAGAGCATGCCCGAGATCGTGCAGAACATCATGCTGATCGCACCCACCACCCATTTCGTGGAGCTGAGCCAGGCCATCCTTTACCGGGACGCGGGCCTGGAGACGGTATGGCAGCCGTTCCTGGCGCTGGCCCTGATCGGCACGGTGCTGTTTTTCCTGTCGTTGGCACGCTTTCGCAAAACGATCGGCCAGATGGCCTGATCGTTTGATCGCCTCAGCCGGCCTGAGGAAATAGCCGCACTGGTGGCAATTATCGCCAGCGAGTCTGCAGGGTTTATGACCTGCAGTAATGCCTCGATGCCTGGCAGCGTCCCGCTATTGGCTGTCACCCCCTTGAGCCGACTTGTCAGCAACTTGACCACCCCTATGGAGGAAACACCATGCAGTACTCATTCTCTGGCCGCGTAGCCCTGGTCACCGGTGCGGGGTCTGGCATTGGCGAGGCCATCGCTCGGCTTCTTGCGAGCAACGGCCTGAATGTCGTCGTCTCGGATGTCAGCGCCGACAATGCGCAGCGCGTCACCAGCCTCATCAATGCCGAGGGTGGCCATGCCGTGGCCAATGTGGCCAACGTGGCACGCATCGATGACGTTGAGGCTGCAGTGGCTTGCGCGGTCGATACATTCGGAGTCCTTCACTTTGCTGTCAACAACGCCGGTATTGGTGGCGGCCAGAGCCCGGTAGGGGAACTGGACCCTGCCGCCTGGAGTCGGGTGATCGATGTCAACCTGAATGGCGTGTTCTATGGCCTACGCCATCAGATTCCTGCCATCCTGCGCTCCGGGGGCGGAGCCATTGTCAATATCTCCTCCATCCTGGGGGTGGTAGGTGACGCAGCGAGCCCCGCATACGTCGCAGCCAAGCATGCTGTGACCGGTCTGACCCGGTCGGCAGCGCTGGCTTATGCGCCCAAGGGAATCCGGATCAATTCGATCCACCCTGGCTACGTGCTTACACCCATCCTGGATTTCCTGGATCAATCGGCCCTCCAAGAGATCGCTGGTCTGCATCCAATCGGTCGCCTGGGTACATCGGACGAAATTGCCCATGCCGTAGCGTTTCTGCTATCGGAAGGAAGCAGCTTCGTTGCGGGCGCCCAGCTCATCGCGGATGGCGGCTACACTGCGCGGTAGGTCTGACGGCGATGAGACTACAGACATTCCACACGCCGCGCTCCATGCCGAACAGGTATTTCCGCATGGGAGGGGAGAGTGCGCGATGACGATTGATGCCTTCCATGGTTTCACGCTCGCCATCCTGCTTTTGTTCGTGGGCAAGGGCTTGGTTGCGCGTTGGAGCATTTTGCGCAGATACAGTATTCCGGAAGCCTTGGTGGGCGGGTTAGCCTGCGCCTTCGTTGTCTTCATCCTGCACTACGGGATGGGGATCACGCTCAGTTTCGATCTCGAAGCGCGTAATGCGCTGCTGCTGTATTTCTTTGCGGGCATTGGCCTGAGTACCGACGCCCGCACGCTGCGCCATGGTGGGCGGCCCTTGCTGATCCTGTCGGGGTTGGCCATCGGGTTCATGGTGCTGCAGAACCTGGCCGGGATGGAGATGGCACGCGCCTTCGGCCTGGATCCGCGCGCCGGGCTGATGGTGGGATCGATTTCCCTGACCGGAGGCGTGGGCACCACCTTGGCCTGGTCCGATCACTTCGTTCAAAACCTCGGCATTGCGCAAGCGCAGGAACTGGGATTGGCAGCGAACATGATCGGCCTGATCGCGGCCTGCACCATCGGTGGCCCGATCGCAAGCCTGCTGATGCGCAGGCATCGGCTGCAAGCCTCCGGCGACAGCGCTTTGGAGATTGGTACGCTACATAGCGATGAGCAGCATGCCCAACTGGACTATTACGGAGTGCTGCTGGCATTGCTCTGGCTCAACTTCGCCTTGATGCTGGGATATGGAATCAATGCCTTGGTCGCGTACACCCCCGTCACGCTGCCTGACTTTGTAGGCTGCCTACTGGCGGGAATCTTACTTCGTATGATCGGCGACTGGGTGAGGCCTAATGGGCACGGGCGCTTATGGAACTGGCCGAGCATGCAGCCAGGTCTCGCCCTGATCTCCGACATATCATTGGGCCTGTTTCTGACTATGGCGTTGATGGGGCTGCGGCTTTGGGAGCTGCAACCGGTGCTTGGATTCATCACGGTGGCAATGCTGGTGCAAACTTTTCTGGTTATCGCATTTGTTCTTCTGGTTGTGTTTCGGGCAATGGGTAAGGATTACCAGGCTGCAGTGATGTGCTCAGGCTTCGGCGGAATCGCGTTAGGGTCCACTGCCACCGCAATCGTCAACATGACGGCGGTCACTCGGGAGCATGGCGCTGCACGGGAGGCGTTCATCGTGGTGCCGTTGGTATGTGGGTTGGTCATCGATATTGCGAACGCACTGATAATCAGCCTGATGGCCGGTTAGGCAAAAATCGTGGAAGAGGAAGTCATCGACCCCGGTTTACTTCGTAGCCTGGTTCGAGACCTTAATAAGTTCATAGCGGGCGCGCTTGCCGTCACCACTTACGACTCTTGTGCCAGACCTTCCGTTGAGAATTGCCAAGAAATCTTCGAACTTGCCACAAATACCGCCAACTTCGGCGACGGTCAGTTTAGGTATGGGTTCGGCGCTGGCCGTGCCGAAATCACGGTGGATGGCATACACGTCGGTGAGTAGCAGCGGCATGAATGTTCGCTTTGCGACCATACCGAGTACCAATAGCTTGTTCCGATCTCATCCAAAGGGGGCTCATCGAACGGTCACTCTTTTGCGGAACAAATACGTTGTTCCGTTGAATGGGCGAGGGGTCGTGAAATCAGTCGCTGGTTTTTTGCGGACAGGGTGCGATTTTCTGCCAACCAGTTAAACCTTCCGCACCCGCCGGGGCCAGGCTTAATCGATGTAATGATTCGTATCCCAATGTTTCACCTTGCGAAGTGCGTTCCAGGATAGCGGTTGGGCAGCTATACAGACTTGCTCATAGCATATGAGCGGTTTCTTCTGTGATCACACTTTTTGTAATTGTTCTACAATACGGCGTTTCAGTGGATTAAGCCCCGTTGACATTGGGATAGCTTTAGCCGATAGTTAATGTACGGTTATTTTCCGTACATTATGGCTTCTAGGTTTAAGCCAGTAGTGCAGCATAATGGAAAACACCAAAACAGAGGTTCTGGCCGATTGGCCAGCCAGTTGAAAGAGGAACACCGCATGTCAAAGACAAGCGCGCGGCTGGATTTACGAATTGATCCGGCTATTAAAGAATTGGCGGCGCGCGCTTCAGCTCTGACCGGGAGTCACAGTCTCTCAGAGTTTGTCATCCAGGCAATCCGGGAGAAGTCGGTTCGCGTGATCGAGGAGGCTGAGGTGTATCGCCTGAACAGCCAGTCGTTTGATGCTTTTGTAGCAGCCTGCGAAGCAGCTCCAGCACCGAACGAGGCATTGCTGAGGGCGAAACGTCGCCGGAGTAAAAGGATGGAAAACGGTGACCTTGAGGTTAGAGCCATTAGATAAGAAGTCGCATGACCGGAAATCGTTTGATTGTGGGCTGGAACGGGTAAATGAGTTCCTTAGGCGAGAAGCTCGCAAGCAGATGGACAAGAAAATTAATCGCACCTGGGTGCTGGTGGATGATGAACCTACAAATGTGTTGCCAGTTCCGGTCCTGGGGTATTTCACCCTGACCAGCGCAACCGTAGTGCGTGATGAGCTGCCAGATCAGGAGACCCGTAGCCGATACCCGGCCTATCCCATTCCAGTGATCAAGCTTGCGTGGCTGGGTGTGGATAGCAAACTACACGGATCCGAGCACCGATACGGTGAAACGATAGTTCTTGAGGCGTTGGAAGAGGCGTATCGGATTGTTCAATACACTGGCATGGGAATAGCGGTTGTAACGGACCCTCTTACCCAGAGCAGTGATCGTTTTTTTAAGCGCTACGGCTTCCTGCCTATGGGAAGGCAATTCGGAGATCTGCAGTCGCTTTACTTGCCTATGGGTACAATTGGTCAGCTGATTGATCTTCCATCTTGAGAATGGTCGCAACCAGGAATTGTCGCCCGAACGAGCGTTCAAAGTTTTGGATAACGGGCCTGTAGTGAGATTTTGGTTCCATTCATAAAATGAATGCTCTCGCTGCCAGTCCGTCATCAGCATAAGGGGTATGAAGTCTGGCGGTGCTCTCAGGCAGGGCTGGAGCTCCTTTCCACATACCAAACCGCCGAGTCCGCGATCTCTGGCGGGTGAGTCAAGCCCCAAGAGAGCTGCAGGTGGCATTCTACCTAACCTTTATACAGTGCTGCCGCCCCTCTTAGCGCTGCCAATACCAATTGCTCGTCGTCACAAACGGACTGTTTCTTTAATTGTGCGAGAGCCAGTGCGCCAAGCCGAAAACTTTGTGAAATGGGCAGGGGTAGGGCGTATCCGGTGCCTGATCCTTGGCTTGCAGTCAGGTAAATCCTGCCGGGCTGGCGCTCAATCGTTATCCCCTTTGTTGGCCTCTTAAACTCGGCCTTGGGTAGATAGCCCAGACACACACAACAAAGAAGTGGTAGGTCGTCCTCGCCCAATTGGAGAACAATCTTCCTCTTCCATTCAACGCGTTCACCTTGGCGTGGTGCGACTTCCAAATTCAGTGCAGCCAGCGGCACGCCACCCTCTTGGGTGATGTAGGTCGCCTCTGCAGTGAGAGCCGCCTTTGAACCGAAACAGCGTACCTTTGCCTGGAGAGCAGGGTGTTCAGGCTTGACCGTCGACATAGCGATGAATGCTCAATGCTTGAATGACAGGTTCTGGCTCTATCTTGGATTCGCGCTGGAGTCGAACTGGAACCTCATTACGAAATGCTGGATTTTCACGCCAAGCCAACCTCGGGAGAGTCTCCTGCTGTGCAATAACTACTCCCGAAATCGGGCAACTCTTCCGGAGGACCTTGCCCGCCTCGCGATAGGCGTAGTTTGCTCGCAATTGATTCGGCAGAGTGATTCGGCGGACCAAAGGCTGATCGGGTGAACATTTTCGCCTCAGGACATCTACGGCGGTGTCTGCCAACTCCACATCGCGATCCCTGAGTCCTTCGGCAAGCGCCATGGCCTCATCAAAGCTGAGTTTCTGGATCCGGGCGTGACTGGTTGCCCAGGTCCAGGAGATTGAATCCAAATTACGAGGCATGATCCGGATCTGTCGGTAACACTCCCGCAGATCAAGCGTCTGAATTCCGGCACTTTTCAGAGCGTTCTTTAGCACCGTTTCTCGTGATACCCCGCGCTTCTCAAGGGAAAGGTTCCGGATTTTCAGAACAGTTTCCTTGAAGTGACTTTTAGCTGCATTTAGCTGCTCGACCGCCGACACTGTCGCATCTGAAGCACAAATAATGCCCGCTTCGTATTTCCTGTTGTGAGTATCGTCAATGGTCAGCCCAACCGCATCTATAATCGCAGCTCTGCGCGCATCCGCGGTATAGCGCTGTTTTTCAGTGGCGCCAAAAGTTGGGATATACACTTCAAAATTTCTGGCATGATCCGCTTCTGATAGCTTCTTTAGCCCCTCACAATGATCGACGAGGGATTGATAAGCAGTCGAAAGCTCCTCGATCAAGTCACGCGGGACAGGGACATCGCCAACATCAGAGTTCAACATGTTTTGGATCTCCCAATATCAGAGTACGGCACGGACACTATGTGAACACAAACAAAATCAAAGACCTGATTTATTATACCATATATTCCTGCAGACGAATCTCTTCATTAGCCAATACCAGACTCTGACGGTATCTTGGTTGCACCTAAGCAAAAGATCCTTGAGATTGCCTGAACTCACGAATTGGACACCATGACGAAACTTGCGATCCCACTAAGCCTTGAGACGTTACAAGAGATGGATAAAGACCGGACAAGACTCTCCGGCTTAACCAATGCTGAGCTGGCGGGTTTGTTTACCCTGTTTAAACTGGCCAACTCATCAAAACCCTTTAATGGCCCTGCGAGTGAACGTCTCCTTGCGGAAAGCCTCCAGCTGATTGGTGATTCTCAAGAGGCCAGATCAGAAATTGAGGACCTGGTACAGGATCGAGTGGAGCACTTTTCTGACCTGGCTCCGGGCAACAGCGACATGTTCTTTCTCATGTCAGTCTCGGACGTTGCCAACAAAAGTTACCTGGAACAAAAAAACCGATGGCGTTACGGTTGCTCGAAAGAGTTCAACCAGGTGTTCATCAAACGTAACATCCTAGGTCTGCAGCGGAATGTGTCACTGTCGACTGAGCACGACCGTTTGATTCGAGCCATCGAGGCCGAGCCGGACGAACCCATGGCCATTCAAGGCTTTGCCGGCGTGGGTAAGACTTACCTCATCACAACTCTTGCGGCCTCCTTGAGCGCCAAAGGTCTCTCTGTTGTAGCTCTGGCTCACACCCGTCAGCAACTCACAGCGCTCATGGAACGCACGCAAGCCGTTCGGGGATTGACGTTAGCGGAATTGCAGGAACGGCAACGATTCTGACGAAATCCTCCAAAAAGCCCGTTAACCATCTGTTTTACAAACCCTAAACTATCGCAGCCTGCTAAAGATCACTGTAGACATCTAACTTCTCCTTGCGCGATTGGCATTACTCGCAACTCTCAGGGATGATCAGGCCGAGACAATAGCGGGCTATTTAGCCAGG
>OLID01000137.1_pt1 | contig 43664 bp, 34 predicted proteins | sample 1609361 | NCBI WGS metagenome assembly OLID01 (sample SAMN05416778, study PRJEB24817) | seawater metagenome | isolation source: Sea water | place: Canada:Atlantic | collected 2013-07
GATTTCTGCCTGTCTCGTGGGCTCGGAGATGTGTATAAGAGACAGATATAAAACAAAAACGTATAAAATAGGAGTGATTTTCTCCGTATTGCTCTTTTATTCATTCTCAATTTTAAATGTTATTAAATGGGAGTCCTTCAACGATTTTAATTCAAATCAATTTGCCTTTGAAGCCGTTTTAATATTTTTCTATTGTATTGGATATTATACTGAATTAATGCAAAAACCCTCAGTAATTCATTTAGAAAAAAGTCCTGAATTTCTACTGGTATCTGGATATTTCATTTATTTTTCAGGAACGTTTATGTTATTTATTTCAAGTAAAGAACTTTTAATGACCAACAACGAAGGGTACTGGATATTGAACTCGGTACTCAACATAATGTTAAACACAATTTACACTATAGTTTTATGGCAGGGGAAGACAAAATCGACTTTATAATTGTCACCGGTACAGGTGGAATGCTATTACTGGCTGTAATTGTTATTGGATTCATCGTCGTATACCAACGAAAAATGTATTCAAAACAAAGGGAATTGGATTTAGTTGAACTGGAAACCCAAAAAAAGTTGGTCGAAGCAGAAATCCTGGTTAAGGAAAGAGAGCAAAAAAGGGTTGCACAAGAATTGCACGATGAAATTGGCGCATCCTTAACGGCAATTCGTTTTCTTTTCGAAGAATTGGACGATGAAAGCTCAATCAAACCCAAACTAAAAAGTTCACTCAAAGACATTACACAAAAAGTGCGACGAATTTCAAATGACCTATTGCCTTCGGTCTTGGAAGAATTCGGACTACTTGAAGCAATAAGAGATTTCGTTAATCAATTTAGTTCAACAAATAATATCAGCATCAATTATGTATGTAAAGATTATTCTTCAACTTCAGTAAAAAAAGATGTTGAATTATCACTTTATAGAATTGTTCAAGAGCTTACCAACAATATTATTAAACACGCTGAAGCCACTAAAATTGAAATCTCATTAAAAAGTGTGAAAAACAGCATCATTATCACCATCATCGATGATGGTAACGGGATTATTCCCTCGTTAGCAAACACCACAAAAACTCTGGGATTAAAAAACATTGAAAGTAGATTGCAATTTATTAGCGGCAGCATTAAACGTGAAAAACATCAAACTAAAGGAACAATTGTAACAATATATAAACCGAACTTATGAAAACAACTACAATTGGAATATCTGAAGATCACCACATTTATAGAGATGGCTTAATTGCTATGTTAAATAACAAAGCCAATTACTCTGTAATTATTGAAGCTGAAAATGGTAAAGAATTAATTGAAAAAAGCAAACTCAACCCACCAGATTTAGTAATTCTAGATTACCTGACACCAGAAATGAATGGCATTCAAACAACAAGAAAACTTAAAAAAATACATCCAAATACAAAGATTCTGATATTATCAATGTACGATTCGAATGAGTTTATAGTGAAGTCTATTGAATCCGGTGCAAATGGTTATTTACTCAAGGATGATGATCCAAGCGAAATAATTATGGCCATCGAAAGTGTTATGTCCATTGGATACTACCTCAATGACCGCACTTCCAAAATTTTAATAAATCAGTTAATTACGAGTGGGGATCTAAAACCAAAATTTAGCTATAATGATATTGAGTTTTCGGCAACAGAACGTCAAATAATAGAATTACTTTCTAGAGAGTATTCAACTGCCGAAATAGCAAAAGCGCTTCATAAAAGTACGCGAACAATTGACGGTTACAGATCTGGAATTATGAAAAAAACAGGCGCGAAGAATGTCATCGGCATCGTTATGTACGCTATAAAAAACGAGTTAATTACTATAGATTAACATCCTTTTTCAACTAAATTACTGTTTTTTAAATAGCTTTGTGCAAAATTAAGCTGCATGAGTGAGAACAGAACGGAATTAGAAAGTCTAGGTGAATTTGGATTAATTGATCACCTTACGAAACAATTTGAAAATCGGAATTCAAGCACATTGGTAGGTATTGGAGATGATGCAGCGGTTGTTTCTATATCTGAAACAGAAGCTCAGCTCATTTCTACTGATATGTTGATTGAAGGTGTACATTTTAACCTAATGTATATGCCTTTGAAACATCTAGGCTATAAAGCAGTTGCAGTTAATGTTTCCGACATATGTGCGATGAATGCTGTAGCCGAACAAATTACCGTTTCAATTGCAGTTTCTAATCGTTTTCCAATTGAAGCTTTGGAAGAATTATATGAAGGAATAAATACGGCTTGTAAAGTCTACAATGTCGACCTAATTGGTGGCGATACTTCGACATCGATGTCTGGAATGACAATAAGTATAACGGCTATCGGGCGTAGTAAAAAAACAAATATATCCTATCGTTCTGGAGCGAAGGAAAATGATATTCTAATCGCAACTGGTGATTTAGGAGCTGCCTACATGGGACTGCAAGTTCTAGAGCGTGAGAAAGAGGTGTACAATGCTAATCCGGCTATTCAGCCCGATCTAGACGGTCATGATTACGTTATTGAACGCCAATTAAAGCCTGAAGCGCGTGTAGATGTTATTCGCTTTCTAAAAGAATTGGATGTAGTTCCAACTGCTATGATTGATATTTCAGATGGATTAGCTTCAGAAATCATGCACATTTGTAAGTCAAGCGAGGTTGGTTGTCACATTTATGACGAAAAAATTCCGATTGATGCCAAAACTTCCATGACCGCGATAGACTTCAATTTAGATCCAGTAACATGCGCGCTAAATGGAGGGGAGGATTATGAATTACTTTTCACAATTAAGCAGGAGGATTTTGATAAAATAAAAGGAAATCCACATATGACGCCAATTGGACATATCACTCATAAAAATGATGGTATGTATTACATAGATAAAAGTGGTTCTGCGATTGAACTACAGGCGCAAGGATGGAATCATTTTTAAAGAATCAAGAAGCGGAACGAATGCTTTTTGAATACTTTTCTTGAATAACGACATTGAATGATTTTTGAGTAAGTTTGGATTCTGCCCATGATTTAAAATCAAAGTATTCCAAGACTATGCTCTCAAATGTATTATCCGTTATGGTTGCCAAGTCATTGTACAACTCTTCCCATAGGTTTTCAATTTCAAATCGATCTTCACATTTAATCAACTTCCCGATAAATTGGAGAAACATCTTTTCAAAATTATAAAGTCTGTTGCGTGTTTTAAAAAATCGCATTGTGCTTTTTAATGAATAAGGCAATAATTTATCGTGATTCAACTCAATATGAATCAACAAATCTAATAATTGCGTGAAGCCAACGATATCTTCCGTTTTGTCTAACTCTGCATTATTTAGTATCTGATTCACCCAAAACAAAGCCTTCGAATAGTCTTGACTACCGAATGCGGTTACGGCCAGCTTAAACTCCAAAAATGCCTTTCTAAGCGGTGTGATTTTTGAATCAAATTGCTTCAATTGTGTTTCAACTTTCTCTGCAATTTTCTTTGCACCTTCAAAATCACCTTTTCGAATAAACAAACTAAATTCAATACTACTTATGCTCGAAAATAGTTTAATCGTTAAGTCTTCATTTGGTTCAATTGAATTTGCAAATTTCTTCAACTGTACCAAGTACTTCATTGACTCTTTGTGGAAGCCTAATCGGTCAGCGACATAAATTGCATTCGTAAAAACAGAAACTTGTTTATTGGCTTCAATATTTATCACCCCTTTCTTGTTTTCAAAAAGGTTTAAATTAGCTTGTAATTGACCAAACGACTTTTCCATATCTCCAATTGCATAATAATAGGCGCTTAGCGTATGGAAGAGAAGATACTTTATTTCAGTACTTTCTTCAATTTCATAATTCAGGTCTTTTAATATAGGTTCGCATATTCGCGTAAATGCATCTATTTCTTCTTGGTTTCTCGCGATTCCTTTTTTCGATAACAATACAAATAACTGACTTTTAACATTCCACACCTTCTCCAATAGAAGAACAGAATTAATCGAATTATTGAGCTTTGCTGAAATTTCATTGATTCGTTCGATAGAAACAAGTTCATTTCCTTCAGTTTCGATCAATTTGCGTTCTTTTTTTGCGATTAAAAGCACTATTTCATGCATTTCATTTTTCACCGCCAATTTTTCTGCGCTTCTTAATATTCTCCGACCTTGATCATAGAGCGACTTTTCAAATAATATTTCAAAGGAGTGAAGCATTTTATGCAGCTGAGCTTCTGTGGAATTAATCCGATGAAATGCATCTAGTGAAGAAAGGATATGGTCGTACAGTCTTTTTTTAGTTATCGAAAATCTATTCAAAAACGCTTCCCCTTTAAACGTTTTAAATAATTTATCTTCGTCGTAACTGGATTGCTTGTCTATTGCATCAAATAGTACTATGTAATTGTTTTCACCACCAATAGCATGGCGTGTAGACATTAGCTTAAAATATCTTTTTTCAGACTTTGTTAAAGAATGAATTAAATCAAACAGTGCATTATTTACTTTACTAGACATGTATATATTTTTTCTTCTATACACAAGATAATGAAAGGAATGCTGTCTTCTGAAAAAAAGACTTGAACTGTATATTTTATTTAGTTAAGTGCAAAAAAAAAATCCCACATGATTCACATGTAGGATTCTATTTATATTATTGAATAAATTATAATCTTTTCTTTTTTCCGTCTGGATCATTATTCGGATCTGTAATGTCACCTGGTACTGGTACAACACCACCAGTTGGTCCAACTCCTGACTGACCAGCCGATCCTGATTCTCCCGTTCCTTCTCCACCTTCAACTTGACCACTCTTCTTTTCTGAAGAAGAATTATCCCAAGTTGGAACAGAATTGATTGAATCATCAGCGATTACCACTTCCTCTTTTGAACAAGAGGTAGCAAAAACGCCTAAGGACAACAACGATATGTAAATAAAATGCTTCATTTCTAAATACTTACTAACAAATATAGGATCTTTCTCTCAATTTTCCAAATCTAACATCAGTATTTTGATTAAAACCTTCGTTCCATTGATTAAACCGTTACTATCAATGATTTGATCAGGACCTTCAAGTGATATATCGTCATCTGAAATTTTTTGAATTAATTCTATACGTTTAGATGTGATTTCCATTCCCTGAGAGCGATGATCTCCCGAATTATCTTTCTTCCCCTTTAAACTTTCTGTAATTCCAATCCCGTTATCTACAATTAAAATATTCAAATAACCATTTTCTATATGAACATCCACTTTTATCAATCCTTTTTGTTCTTCTCTCGGCAGAATTCCATGGATAATACTGTTTTCAATAAATGGTTGCATAATCATTGGAGGAATCATAACCGATTCAACATCAACATTTTCGGCTATGTTAAATTGATATTCAAATCTGTCATTAAACCTCATAGACTCTAATGATAAATACAACCTTAATCGCTCGAGTTCTTCCTCTAACGAGACAACATTGTCTTTCGCGGTAGAGGAGTCAAGATTCTTACGGATTAATTGCGCGAAATTGGTTAAATATTTATTGGCTGATAATTTATCTTGAGTATTAATAAAATATTGAATTGAATTCAAGGAATTAAAGATGAAATGTCGATTCATACTTGCATTCATTGATTGCTGTTCTAAGGCAAGTAATCGCGATTTTAGGTTTAATCTTTCCTTTTCATTTTGCTCAGCAATTCTTCTAATTCTATATCTGAAAAGTAAAATTATTAATCCAACTAAAAGTAAAATTTCAAGTAAAATGAACCACCACGTTTTATAAAAAACTTCATTAATAACAAATGGGAAATGGATTTCTTTGGACAGTCGACCGTCGATATCCATAACTCGAACATGCAAAACATATTCACCGGGCGGTAAACTGGTAAATGTAATAGTTGGATTTTCAGTAATTGTCGACCAATCATCTCTTAACCCTTCAAGCTTAAATTGGAAACCGAGCGCTTTTTGATTAACAAGTGAAACACCATCCATTTCAAAAATCAAATTGTTTTTAAAGCTTGGCAGAACAAGGTTGTATGGAATGCCATTACCATCCAATGAATCTGCATACTTCTCATAATCAAAGCTTTGGTAATTCAGCAAAATAGATAAAAGATGAACTCTCGGCTTAGCCTCTACAAGATCTTCATTGTCAAGCTGATAACTCACAAGTCCAGAAGCTGTTCCGAACCAAAAACGATTGTGTGAATCAAAAAAACCAGAATTTAAATTGGTTTCCAAATCTATAATCCCTTCGCTGATTCCGTATCTTTTAAAACTTGGTTTATCAGCCTTCAAATTTGACAAAATGAAAAGACCGTTATTGGTACCTACGTACATTTTACCATCTCTGAAATTCAAGAAATTAGTGTAATTAGACCCTAAGTCATTCAACAAGTTGACTTTCGTAACCTTCCCATTTTTGTATCGATATAGGCCGCTTTCCGTCCCATACCAAAGAACGTTATATTGGTCAATTTCAATATTATAAACGACTTGATTTGGAGGGGAAACCAATTTAAAATTGTTGTCGGTGTAAATAAACAATCCCAAGTTTGAAGCGCAATACAGCGTGTCATGTCGCATTTCAAAATCTCTAACAGTTCCAATATCTAATTGTTTGTTGCCGAGTCTTTTAAATTCACCATTTTTATATAGGGAAACTCCTTCATTGCCCCCAACATACATACTATTATTAGACAATTTAAAGAGGGCGGTAATCTTTGATCCCGGAAGACCTTCGTTCTTTTCATCATTATAGGAGTTAATTCTCCCTTTCATATCCACAGAAACAAGTCCGCCGCTCGCCCCAAACCAATGTTTTTTGTCACAATTCGCGAGTGATGACCAAATGGTCATTTCCGATGTCATCAGTTGTGATAATTGACCTGATTTTGATTGCTTAACAATTCCTTTGTCGTATGTTCCAAAATAAAAATCTCCCGAATGATCCTCGAATCCTGTTATGAATAAATCACTAGGAAATCCATTTGATTGATCATAATATCTAAAATCGGAAGATGGGAATCGAAAAATTCCTTTTCCTTGTGAACCTATCCAAATATTGTTTGCATTGTCGTTGAAAATACAACTTGTCATATTTACGGGCATTCCATTTTCTTCATCGAAAAAAAATCGCTTCCCTTTTTCATCAATTCGTATAACTCCATCTAGTGTGTTAAGCCAAATTTCGTTTGAATGATCTAAATAGCACCCGTAAATACTATATTTTAATTTTTCTGCATCATAATACGTTTGCTTAAATGTTTTCATGTCTCTAATAAACAATCCATCATTGTATGTCGCAAATACCAACTTATCATCTTTCCCGTCTATGCCTGAAAAACTGCCGGCACCCAAGCCCTGAACAACGGTAAAGTTTCTCAAGTCTTTTGACGCCAGCACACCTCCTTTTGTAGCCAGATACAGCTGGTTATTATAAACGTAAGCATCTCTTATTCGTTCAAAGTCTTGATTTTTGAGCGCAATTTTTTCTAAGCGATTGTTTTTAATTTTAAATAAGCCTCCACCATTCGAACAGACAACAATTTCACCGTCAAATCGAATAACTTTTGAAACACCTCTAGAACGTTCATTGCCGTTTCCTTCAAATGCGATACTTTTTATCACTCCATTTTTGACATATGAAACACCGCCATCATGTCCGACCCACAACGTCTCATCAATAAAATCAAGTGATTCCACTCTATTATTTAGCAAACCGTCTAGAGATGAATAGGTTATGAATTTACTACCGCTGAATTTTGCAAGACCGCTTAAGGTTCCTATCCATAAGTATCCGCTATTGTCTTGATGAATTGAACTGACTTGAGAGTGAGGAAGTCCTTCTTCTGTACTGTATTCTACAAAGGCATATTTTTGACCAAAACAAAAACTTTGAAATACGACCAAAAAGCTAAAAACAAGAGTTTTTATCATTAATGAGCTTTTAACATCTTAACAAATTCAGTTACTCTATTTCTCGCTACTGGAACGCGAATTCCTCCCTCCAACACAGCAAAATGTCCATCTTCATTCAGGTACTCTTTAAGAATTTCTAGATTGATAATATGCGATTTATGAATTCTGCAAAATTTTGATGGATTTAAAAGATTTTCGTACGTTTTAAGTGTACGTGTGTCTAGATAACGAGTACCATCTTTAAAATAAATTGTTGTGCAATTTCCACTTGCTTCCAAGTGAGTAATTGTATTATCCTCTATTACCTTTAATCCTTTTGTATGACTTATAGCAATTCTATTGCTCAATTTATTGTTCAATAAATTTGTTGACAAATCCTTCAATGATTCAAAATACGTTTCATAACTACCTGGTGACTCTGAATACTTTGTTTTTGTCTCAACCAAACGTTTCGTTGCTAGCATTAATTCCTCAATATCAATTGGTTTAAGCAAATAATACACGGCACTTGCATTGAACGCTCTTACTGCATAATCTTTAAACGCTGTAACAAAAACCACTAAAAAATTCTTGTCTTCGATTTCATCCAAAAGCTCAAATCCCTCGGCTCCAGATGGCATTCTAATATCTAGGAACACGACATCAGGATTTTTTTCATTGATGCTTTTTATGGCTTCATTTTTACCAGACGCTTCTCCAACCACCTCTATTTCTGGACAAAATTCATTCAACAACATGGTTAAATTTTTACGAGCGAACTCCTCGTCATCTACTACTATTGCCTTAAGTTTCATAATTGTACAGTTTAAGTTTGGTTCAATTCAATTCTAATATAGAAATAATAAATTCATTCTTTGATGGAAACTTAACAGTTCGTTTAAATTAACATCACTTAACATTCGATTAATTACCGTTTAATAAATTTGAAATGCAGTTCACATGTTTTTTTTATTTCGTTAAAACAAACGGCGTAACTTAGAGGTAAACATCACTAAAACTGCACAATTATGATCGCAAAAGTACAATCTACAATCCAATACATTTGGATATTTAACGACAACGGAAACTAGCAAGTTTCCGTTTTTTATTTCAAAAACGCACCAATTAAACCTTGTGTCAATTCGGTTTTCTCGATATGGGCCATGTGTCCGCATTCAACAATGTGCACAGCTAATTCCGGGAAATCTGAAAGTGCATCTTTCATTTTTTGCAACGGAACAATTTCATCAAATTCGCCTTGAATAACCAATATATTATTTTTTAAACTTGGTAGAGCATCTATAAAACTTGATCTATTGGCCATTGCTTTCGAAATCGCACCAATAGCTGACGCCTGCATTTTTTTTGCTGTTGCTATAATTGATTTAATATCTTCATTGTATTTCTCAGGATGATTAAATAAATTGGGGATTGCTTCGTATAAAAAGAGGTTCTTGTTCTGTTTCACAATCTCTGCAACGCGACCTCGGTCTTCTTTTTTTAATTCCGAATCTTGCCAAAAATTTGAATTCAAAAGAACTAATTTCTGACATCTTTTGTCCATGTGTTTTAATTCCAGTCCAACGTATCCGCCCATTGAATGACCTATTACTGAATACTCGGTTATATTCAATTCATCCATCACTTTTCGAACCTCAATCGCCATTGCCTTCATTGAAATCATGGAATTCGAAAAATTAAGTGAATCACCATGTCCCGGTAAATCGATTAACACGCAGAGAAATTCTTTTTCAAATGAAAGATATTTCCACATATCAATTGACTCAAGAAAACCGTGTAAAAGAACTACAGGGTAACCTTCTCCGATTACCCTGTAGTTCAATAGATCAATATTATCCATTCATTAAATCTTCAATTTCATCTGCTTCAATTGGAATATCTGCCATCAAATTTAATGGTCCTCCACTTTTTTGAACCAATAAATCATCTTCTAATCGAATTCCCAACTTTTCTTCTGGAATATAAATTCCTGGTTCGCATGTGAATACCATTCCGGCCTGAATAGGTTCATTCCATAAACCAACATCATGCGTATCTAATCCAATAAAATGAGATGTCCCATGCATAAAGTATTTCTTATACGCCGGCCAATCAGCCTTTTGATTTTTAATATCTGTGGAATCGATTAATTTCAACTTTAATAATTCCGCTTCCATTAATTTGCCCACTTCTTTATGGTATTCAACCATCAGGGTTCCAGGAACCAATAGCTTTTCAGCCTCCTTTTTCACGTGAAGCACTGAATTGTAAACTGCTTTTTGACGGTCAGTGAATTTTCCGTTCACCGGGATAGCTCTGGTTAAATCAGAAGCATAATTTGCATACTCTGCACCAACATCTAACAAGATCACTTCTCCATCTTTACATTCACAATTGTTTTCAATGTAATGAAGAACACATGCATTCGCTCCTGAAGCAACAATTGGGGTGTACGCAAATCCCTTTGAGCGATTTTTTACAAATTCATGAATTAATTCTGCTTCAATTTCATATTCAAAAACACCTGGTTTAACAAACTTCAAGAGACGTTCAACCCCTAATTTGGTAATTGAACATGCCTTTTTCATCAATTCAATTTCAATTGGACTTTTAATAGATCTGATTTGGTGCATTATTGGTGCACTTCGCATTACTTGATGTGACAAATAATCATTTTTTAATTTCTTAATAAAACGATCTTCACGCGTTTCAACCTCTGTATTCGCTCGAAGATGTTCATTCGTATTTAAGTACACCTTATCCACTTCACACATCATTTGCTTAAAAATAGTGTCAAATTGACTTAGCCAATAAACAGTTTTAATCCCAGAAGTCTCAAATGCAGCTTCTTTAGTTAATTTCTCTCCTTCCCAAACAGCAATATGCTCATTGGTTTCTTTTAGAAATAGCACTTCCTTGTGAGCTTCATTTTTCGAATTTGGCGAAATAACCAAAATACTTTCTTCTTGGTCCACCCCAGATAAATAAAAAATATCGCGGTGTTGTTGAAACGGCATTGTGCTGTCAGCGCTAATTGGATAAATGTCATTTGAATTAAAAACAGCAAGTGCCGACCCCTCCATTTTTTTAACAAAATTCTTTCTATTGGAGATAAACAACTCCTTATCAATTCGTGTATACTTCATTCTAGTTTGTTTTTCGAAAGAATGAAAGTACATTTTTTAAGAGCAATGAGCGAATAAAATCGAATATTATTCTATAAATCTTACAACGTAAATACTTTACGTACTTATAGAAGATATTTGTATCGAACCAATAATTAGAGAGATATGTCTTCAAAAGGAAAAGTACTAGATATTAAACATGTTTTATTTGAAACAAATGACAACGAAGTTTTAGTGAAAGGTGAAATTCATAAGGGTCACATGAAATTTGAAACTGATATCATCATCACTCACACTCAATTGAATCAGGTGATGAATCAACTGAGTAAAACAAATCAATTTTTTGATTTTTCAAATTTATTTAAAACTGAAAAAATGTACGATGGAGAAGTGTTGTATACTGCGCTTTTTACAGACAATACAAATAATAAAATTGACATGAGTTTACTTACTATTAGTGCTCCATTGCGTCAAATTAGAGCCTAATTTATATTTATTGGCAACCATTTAGTATTTTTTTACGTACTTTAGATGTAATGTTTTTACATTTGAAAGCATTATATTATACTTTAGGCAATTAAAATCTACTAAAAATATGAATCGCATTAATCTACTTTTCGTCGCAATTATCGGTTTGACACTTAACTCATGTATTGATCATGAGGTTATACCAGCACCTGAACAAATGGTTGACTTGAAAGCAAGCTTTGAAGGAGATATAGGAGGTCAATTCACTCAATATACTCAATATGTGAGTGGTTATGAAGGTGTTTCAGATATTTCAATCCAATCCTCTGGTGGAACGAGCAAGGCACAATATACTTTTGGATTAATCTCAAGTCAAAACAGTGCAATGGTTAGAATCGGTGTTGGAAGTATCTCTTGGAGCTCTTCACTTGGAACTTACCGTCCGGAATTAACGCCATTTAACGATTTTTTCTTGGCAAACACACTTCCTGTGTATAAAGAATTTGCATTCGACGGGTTTGAAGTAGTGTACAGAACACAAAATGACTCCATTTTCGTTTCTAGAGAAAATAGTGTTTTCGCTCAAACTGTTGAATTTGTTCCATCAAGTATTATTCAAGGTTCTGATTCATCTGGAGATTACTCTAAATTCATCTGTAATTTCAAATGTTATGTGTATAACGATTGGACAGATATGTCAGGTGGACTACCAGGAGTGCCGATGACAGATTCTATTTTGATCAACAACGCGGTTTACGAAGGCTGGTTCAAAAGATAAAATATAGCGGTAAATCCGTATAGCTTAATGAGTCAGAGTTTAAAGATAGCCATAATTGGTGATTACAATTTCACGTATAACTCTCATCACGCGACCAATTTGGCAATAGATCACTCTGCTCAATTTCTTGACATTGATGTAAATTATTATTGGGTAAAATTGAGCGAAGTCATTGGGTTTCGATCGCAACAATTTCAACAATATGATGGTTTCTGGATTGCACCAGGACCAATTCAGAATCCATTTTTCTTGTATGGAATCATGAAAGAAATTATTGGTAAAAACATTCCTACTTTAATTACTGGTGATGGGTACAAAACTCTTTTGGATGTTTTAATCAGCACTTATCAATTGAATGGTAGAAATGAAAAGTTGATTTCGGACAATTTGGTAGATGGTGAGCAATTTGAAAAGTTGATCATCGCCCCTCACACATCGTCATTTCGAAAGTTGTATGAAAACTATTCGAATATTGAGTTAACCTCGACACGCTATAGTTTATACCCACAACTTATTCAACAACTCCAGGATAATATTGCGGATGTTGAAGCCTATAATCAATTCGAAGATCCTGAAATTATTAGCTTGAAAAACAAAAAATTCTTTGTGGGCTGCGGATTTTGTCCTCAAATATCATCCACAAGAGAAATTCCTCACCCTATCATTTACACCTTTATGAAGGCGTGCTTGATAAAAAATGGAGAATGAAAAACAAGCTCTCCTTTTGTGCTTTACTGGTAATTTCTCTGATTTTTATTCAGTTTCGTTTTGCCTATACTGACTTCCAGAAAGGCGACCCATTAAAAGTTACAACATGGGATGCATTTGGATATTATATGTACTTACCAGGTACAATTATCTATAATGACGTTACAGAATTGAAATGGCTACCGAAAATTGAAGAGGAATATCAACTAACCGGAGATCAATTATATCAAGCAAATAAAGTTGAAAACGGCAACTATGTTTTCAAATATTTAGGAGGAATAGCGATTATGCAAGCACCATTTTTTATGATTGGTCATGCTATCGCGAGTTTTAGCCCGTACAAGGCAGATGGCTTTTCACCTCCTTACCAGTATAGCATAGCCTTTGGTGCAATAGTTTATTTTATTCTTGCTTTATTCCTATTAAGGCATATATTACTTCGTTACTTCAGTGATAAAGTAACTATGTTAACTCTTCTTTTTATCACTCTCGCAACAAATTTAATTCAATACATATCAATTGACAGTGCGCAAAGTCATGCGTTTATTTTTCCACTTTATGTTCTCGTAATCTTTTGCACAATCAAATGGCATGAAAGTCCCAAACTTAAATGGGCCGCATTAATAGGTCTAATCATTGGTTTGGCAACTATTTCAAGACCAACTGAAGCGATAATGCTATTTATTCCACTTTTATGGGATACGCATACCAAAGAATCCAAAGTTAAAAAATGGCAAAAAGTTAAAAAATACCGAAGTCACTTTCTGATTGTGGTTCTTTTCGGAATAATTGGTGTTTTGCCTCAACTTGTTTATTGGAAAATGGCATCTGGTTCTTTTATCTATGATGTTGGAAGTAAATGGTACTTCCTAAACCCTTGGTTTAGAGTCTTATTTGGTTTTGAAAATGGGTGGTTTATTTATACGCCTATCACCTTGTTTTTTATCCTTGGGTTCTTCTTTATGAGAAAAATGGTTTTTAGGAAATCTGTTTTAATTTTTTGTTTATTAAACATCTGGATTATTATTGCTTGGTCAGATTACAAATATGGCGCAACATTTTCTACCCGAGCAATGGTTCAAAGTTATCCCGTTTTTGCACTGGCATTTGCCTCATTTATTCACTATGTTGAACAACAAAAATGGCGCTATTTATTCCATTTGCTCGGAATCTATTTGATAGCAGTTAATTTTTTCCAAATTGGTCAATATAATACGAATGTTATCCATTACAAAGGAATGAACGCCTTGTATTATAGCAGAATATATTTGGACAGCAACCCTTCTGCTTTGGACATGAGTTTATTGGATACCGATGAAATAATTGATGATGAATCACAATTTAATAAGCGTATTTTATCTTTCTCGTCCAAAAGACAAAAACTTCACATCGCGAATTCTGTTCCTGCAATTATTGTGGATACGAACATTGGAAAAGGTAAAAACAGATGGATTAAAATTAATGCTGAATTAAAAGCAAATTCAGGGTTTCATAACGCTCAACTTCATGGTAAAATAGTCCAAGGTGAAAAAGTAAAAGAAATTCCCTTTAGAGTTCGCACTCCAATTTGCAAGCCAAACAAATTTAATTCGTATGCTTTTTACGTTAAAATTCCAGAATCAAAGGAGGAAACCACTGTTGTTTTTCTAATTACATCAGAGGAAGAATTTAAAACTGAATTGAAATCACACAGCGTCTTACTACTCGAATGATTACAACTCTTTACTCTGAACTTCCTCAAAATAGGAGTCAATCAATTGATTTTTAGATTCAGCCCCTTGAACGGCCAAAACATCACAACGCTCATTTTCTGGATGTCCATTATGACCTTTGACCCAAGTGTAATTGATCTTAAATTTTGGATGCAATTTTAAATATCGTTTCCATAAATCAATATTCTTTTTTCCTTTGAAATTCTTTTTTTCCCACCCAAAAACCCAACCTTTGGTTATCGAGTCTATAACATATTTAGAATCTGAATATATACTGATTGGATGCTTGTCTGTTTTCAAACTTTCTAACGCCACGATAACCGCCATTAACTCCATGCGATTATTCGTTGTCAATCTATACCCTTGAGATATTTCCTTTTCTTTCTCACCAAAACGCATAACAATGCCGTAACCACCTGGACCAGGATTACCTTTTGCAGAGCCGTCTGTGAAAATTTTTATTGTTGACATCTTAAACGAAGATACTAAGAAAATGACGTTATAATAATATCATTCAAAAAACTTTGGAAACTTTTTATCTGTTTATCGTTTCCTATGTGTAATAATTATATACCTTTGCCTCATGGATAAGAAAAAACTAGACATAATTGAACGTTCTTCCTTGATATATCTCAAGTACGGCATCAAGAGTGTGACCATGGATGATCTTGCAAATCATTTAGGTGTTTCCAAAAAAACGATTTATAAATACTTCGAAGACAAGAATGACTTGATTGTAACCATGATCAAACGAACGTTGGAATTTGAAGAAAAAATGTGTCAGAAAATTCAAAGTCATACCGAAAACGCACTAGAAGCTTTAATTCAAATTAGTAGGATGGTTGTCGAGCGTGTAAACAACGTAAACCCGGCAATTTTCTACGATTTAAAAAAGCATCATAATGAAGCTTGGCAAATATTAGAAGACCACAAATGGAACTTTGTACTTACGGCCATTAGTCGAAATATTAATCGTGGAATTGAAGAAAAATATTATCGGGATGATTTAAATGTAGAGGTGATTGCAAGGCTTTACGTTTCAACTTTTGATACTATTATGAATACGGATGTATACAAATGGCCTGATTTTCAGTTCCAAGATCTTTTTAAGGAAATCATGCGTTTCCAATTTCATGGACTTGTAAACGAAAATGGAAAAAACTATTTAAAAAATAATTTTAATAATGAATACAATGTATAAATATGCTAGTGCATGGTTAATTGGAATACTTTCCTTTTCTTCCTTTGCACAAGAAACAAGGTCTTTTTCATTAGAAGAAGCAAAGTCATTCGCGTTAGAAAACCACTTGACAATTCTAAATTCACAACATGACATAGAAATCGCGCGTCAGCAAATTGTTGAAACGCGAGGAATAGGATTGCCACAAGTTGGAATCACGGGATCATTTAATCACTTTATCAACCTGCCGGTTCAGGTTGTTGGAGCCAACTTTATCAATCCAAGCGCACCTGAAGGTGAAACTATTTCATTTAAAGCAGGTACGGATTTCACCTCTGATGCTTCGCTTCAGGTTAATCAGATATTATTTGATGGTTCCTACATTATTGGATTGAAAGCTGCAAATTTCTTTTTAAACTTTCAAAAAACTGCAGCAAATCTTTCAAACGAAGATATTGCATTTAACGTAATTCAAGCGTACGAAATGGCCTCTGTGGCAAAATCGAATAAAACGTTTATTGATTCACTTGTATTTACAACCGAAAAATTAATACTTAAGCAATCAAATTACTTCGAACTTGGAATGATTTTGAAGGAAGATATGGATCAATTGAACTATTCTCTATTGACATCAAAAAGTGCCCAAACGATTGCCAATATCAATTATGAAAACTCACTGAATATGCTCAAGTTATCTATGGGCTATCCGATCAAAGAAGCACTTGAAATAGTTAATACTCCAGAAGAATTAATGGCAAAATCGTCCTTAAGCGATGGAGAGGATATCTATCAGAACATTCAATATCAAATATCCGAACAACAAGTTCAACTTTCTAAGTACAATGTAAAGCTAAATCAATATAAAAACCTTCCAACATTAAATGCGTTTTTTAAGCACACTTATTCAGCATACAGAAATGAGTTTAATTTTTTCGCCAATGAAAAATGGTTCCCGCAAACTCTTTGGGGTTTAAGCTTAAATATTCCTGTTTTCTCTGGACTTTCTCGATATGCTCGAACAGCTCAAGCTAAGGTTACTTTAATGAAGAACGAAAACAATTTAAAACAGCTAGAACAAAGTCTTCAATTCCAAGAATTGCAATTCAGAAACAATGTACGGGGAGCCAAAAACAAATTGGAACTTCAAGAACAGAATGTCGCTTTAGCGAAATCGATTTATCAAAACGAAATCATAAAGGAACAAATAGGGAAAGGAAATAGTATAACAATTACACAAAAACACAATCAACTTATGATGGCTCAATCGCAGTACATTGGATCTATGGTTGAACTGTTCCAATCTCAATTATCACTAGACAAATTATACAACAAAATTTTACCAAATAATTAATACGATGAAAAGAAAATTAATCGGAATACTAGCAATTTTACCGCTTTCATTAACAATTGCGTCATGCGGTGCAGAACCAGAAGTGAAAGAAAACAAAGCTGACGCTTTACCTTTGGTAAAAATTAGTAAAATAGAAAACAAGCGTTTTACACATGAAATTCGAGTACAAGGAAGTGTAGAAACCGATAAAGACGTGCTTTTAGGTGCAGAGATGGGAGGACTGATTACGGCTGTTAACGTGAAAGAAGGACAAAAGGTAAGTGCAGGTCAGGTAATCGCAATAGTTGATGCTTCCATTCTTTCTTCAAATGTTGAAGAGATTAAAACCCAATTAGAATATGCGGAATACATGTATTCTAAACAATTGGAATTGAACAAAAGAGGAGTTGGATCGGAATTCGATTTGGAAACAGCTAAAAATCAAGTTTCTTCATTGAAAGCAAGCATGAATTCATTAAATACTCAACGCGGTAAAGCACTAATCAAAGCACCGTTCTCTGGTGTTATTGACGCCGTTTATGCAAAAGTTGGTCAAATGGCAAGTCCACAAGCGCCGATCGTTCGTTTGGTAAACAATTCAAATGTTGATATTGTGGCAACGCTCTCTGAAAAGCATCTTCCAAACGTAAAAGTAGGAACAGATATTTCAGTTCGACTTCCAAACTATTCAGACACAGTTTTTAATTTGAAAATAACGAACGTTGGAAACTATATTGAAGAAACAAATAGAACGTTTAGAATCATGTCTTCAATCAAAAACAACACGCTTCTATTACCGAACATGTTAACAGAAATTAGTGTCACTGATTTGGAAGTAGAAAATGGTTTGGTTATTCCTTCTATCAGCATTTCTAAAGATCAAAACAATAATGATTATATCTATATCGCTAAAAAGAATTCCAAAGGAGAATTAGTCGCTGTTAAAGTAAACATTGAGGTCGTTGACAAATTCAATGGCGAAGCACTAATTGTTTCTGATAAACTCAAAGCGGGTCAAGAAGTAATCGTTGAAGGTGCTAGAGGTATTGCAGAAAATGATGTCGTGAGAACGAAATAAGACAAAATTACAAACAAGATGGAAAAAGAAAAAAAAGGATTTCCCCTTTCTACACTTGCGGTAAATAACCGTAAAACAGTATTCTTAATCGCGGCTATTATTTTTTTAGGTGGATTTCTCTCGTATAACTCTATGCCGAAAGAAAACTTCCCGGAATTACAAATACCTGAGATTTATGTCGGTATTGCTAAACCAGGTTCTTCTCCGAAATACATGGCAGAGAAAATTGCTAAATCAATTGAAAAAGAGATTGGTGGAATTAAATTACTCGATGAAGTAAACTCAAACGCTGTGAATGGTTATGTTACCATTCGCGCAAAATTCGACTTTAAAATGAGCGTGGATAAAGCGCTTCAAAAAGTAAAAGACGCCGTTGATAAAGCGCGAACAAAGGTTGACTTCCCAGAACTTCCGGTTGAACCAAACATTTTTGAAGTTGACCCTTCTCAAATGCCGATAATGAATATAAATTTACGTGGAAATAATGCATCTCTACTTAAAGAAGTCGCAGAAGAATTAGAAGATCAAATTGAAGATTTAACGGAAATTAGTGAAGTAGATATTCGCGGTATTCAGGAACAAGAGATGCGAATCGAAGTTGACCCAATTAAGGCACAAAGTGTCAATGTTACATTAAGTGATATTCAAAATGCCGTAGGTTCAGAAAACCAAACTATTCCAGGCGGAGAAATTTTAATGGACGGGGTTCGAAAAACAATTCGTATCGAAGGTGAATTTAGAAATGCCGAAGAGCTTGGGAGAATTATTGTAAAACAGGATGATTACTTTCCTGTAAAGCTAGAGGATATCGCAAAAGTAGAATTCGGAAACGGAGACACTACTTCATATGCACGTGAGTTTGGTGAACCTGTTGTGATGTTGGATGTTAAAAAAATGGGAGGTAAAAACCTGTTGGATGCATCCGACAAAATTGCAGATATCATTTCGAATGCAAAAAAATCAGGAGTAATTCCAAGAAGTGTTACTGCTTCTATAACCAATGACCAATCAAACAATACCAGAGAAATGGTGTCCAATTTAGAAAATTCCATTTTACTAGGAATAATACTGGTTGTAGGTGTTTTACTTTTCTTTCTTGGATTGAGAAATGCATTATTCGTCGGAGTCGCGATCCCTCTTTCGATGTTAATGTCTTTTATGATTCTTCAAGCTATGGGCGTGACATTAAACGTAATGGTATTGTTCTCCCTTGTTTTGGCTTTAGGAATGTTAGTGGATAATGGAATCGTAATTGTTGAGAATATTTATAGACACATGGACGAAGGATTGTCCTCAACAAAAGCAGTTATTACCGGAGTTGGAGAAGTTGCCATGCCAATTATTGCGTCAACCGCTACAACCTTGGCCGCATTTTTACCTCTGGCAATTTGGCCTGGAATCATGGGGGAATTTATGAAGTATCTCCCAATTACCTTAATGATCGTTCTTGGTTCATCTTTGTTTGTTGCATTGGTTATTAACCCAGTTTTGGCCGTGGTTTACATGAAAGTAACAGAAGACAAACCAAATCGCAAGAAGGTAGTTAGAAATGCTCTAATCATTAGTGGAATTGGTATTCTAGCATTAATCATGGGTGGAATTGGAATTGGCAATTTATTGATTTTTGTGGGATTAATAATGCTTTTAAACTTCTTTGTATTGTATCCAGGAACAATTCGTTTTCAAACGAAATTCTTACCAAAATTAGAGGTAGCGTATGAGCGTTTATTAAAATTCGCATTAACTGGAAAACGTCCGCGCAAGTTCTTATTGGGTACTTTTGGGTTACTTATTTTATCATTCGTTTTGATGGGTGTTTTTCCACCAAAAATCGATTTCTTCCCAGTGAATCAACCCAACTATGTTAATGTTTTTATTTCGCATCCAATTGGTACTGATATCACAGTTACTAATGCAACAACACTTCAAGTTGAGGAGAAAATCAATGCTATTCTAGCGGAATACATGGATGAAGATGATACAACCGGCGTTCCAGTGGATGAGCGATTAATTCAATCCATTATTGCTCAAGTTGGTGAAGGGACAAGCGATCCAGCTCAAGGAGTAACAATGAACAGTACTCCAAATAAAGGGCGTGTTTCAATTAATTTTGTTGAGTCACAATTTCGTAACGGAATAGAGACATCAGATATTTTACGTAAAATTCAGGATGGATTAAAAGGTCAATTTACAGCAGATATTGAGATAACTGCTTCTAAGGATGAGCAAGGACCACCTCAAGGAGCCCCAATAAGTATTGATATTACAGGAAGAGGCGAATATGGTAAAATTATTTCTGAAGCGGAAAAAATTAAGGCTTATTTAGACAAACAAAATATCAAAGGAGTTGAAAAACTAAAACTTAATGTTGAATCTGATCGACCTGAAATTCCAATTTCAGTGAACAGAGAGCAGGTCCGAAAATTAAATGCTTCGACATCACAAGTTGGTAATTCTATTCGCGCAGCTCTTCTTGGTCAGGATATTTCAACATTCACCGAAAAAGAAGAAACATACGATATCGTTGTTAAATTTGACAAAAAGAACAGAGAAGACCTAGACGCTCTTTTAGATCAACGCTTAATTTTTAGAAACAACCAAGGGGTTCTTTTAAATATTCCTATCCGCTCTGTTATTGAAGAGCCAAAAGAGGTTAGTTCATACTCGGCTGTTGTTCGAAAAGATCAAATACCTTTAGTGAATATTTCATCCAATGTCAACGAAGGCTTTAATCCAACTCAGTTAGTTGATACGTTAAGAACACGCTTGGAAAAATTCCAAGAAGAAGGTAACATTTCGGACGGCGTTTCATTTAAATTTTCGGGACAACAAGAAGAACAAGAGAAAGAAATGGCTTTTTTAAGTAAAGCGTTAATGATTGCAGTCTTCTTAATTTTATTAATTATTGTGGCACAATTTAACTCTTATTCAATGCCTACAGTAATTATGATAACTGTTGTTCTTTCGCTTATCGGTGTTTTACTCGGTTTAGTGATTACGCGACAAAACTTCGTTGTAATGATGACCATGATTGGAATTATCTCACTCGCCGGAGTTGTTGTTAACAATGCAATCGTTTTGATTGATTATACAAACTTGTTACGAAAAAAGCGACGCGAAGAATTGGGAATGGGCGAATTTGACGTTCTTCCATATGATGAAGTTGTTAAAGCGACAATTGAAAGTGGTAAAACTCGTTTAAGACCTGTACTATTAACTGCAATTACGACAGTACTCGGATTGATTCCACTTGCGGTTGGATTCAACATTGATTTCTTTAGCTTTTTTACCTCATACGATCCGAAAATATACATTGGAGGTGACAACAATGTTTTCTTCTCGCCAATGTCGTGGGCTATAATTTATGGATTAACCTTTGCTACCTTTTTAACCTTGATCATCATACCAGTATTGTACTTGTTGATGTTCAAATTAAAGGTTTGGATTTATAAAACATTCAAATGGCAAATGAAAAGCAATATCTGATAGTTCGGATAATTTAAGTTGAAAAAAGGAAGGGCAGAAATGTCTTTCCTTTTTTTGTGTCTGCAATATGCACCTCTTTTCATGTTAAACATTATTTAAATTGCTTTACATTCATCGATAATTTAAATGCTTATGTCGAATATTGTACTTTTTTTTAATAAATAGGAATCCAAGGATTAAATTGTGGTTATTCTATGAATACATACTTTTTCCCCATGAATGTGATAATTTCAAACTTGAAATCCTATTATTAAAAAATCCAAAAAAATGAAGTTATTATAATTCCAAAAATGTGGATTTTAGAACTTTCCTATTCAAATAAGTGTCTGTATATTTGTAGAGTAAAGATTGATTCTAGCATTGATTGTATCATTCTAGAAATCTTTTTCAGTGAATAGTGGTTAGGTTAGGTTATGATAAAGCAGCTCTCTCGAGCTGCTTTATCTTTTTAGTGAATAATTGAAGATAACCAACGTTCCATTTTATCCAGTTCTATTCCCTTTCGTTCCGAAAGAGACTTCACTTGATCCATTCCGATTTTTCCGACTCCAAAATATTTTGATTGTGCATTTGCAAAATACCACCCTGAAACACTCGCAGCTGGAAGCATTGCTAAACTGTCCGTCAAATTAACCCCTGTCAAGTTCGTTGCATCCAACAAGCTAAACAATCCAGTTTTTTCCGTGTGATCAGGACATGCTGGATAACCTGGAGCGGGGCGTATTCCTTTATAGCTTTCTTTAATTAAATCTTCATTTGACAACGATTCTGAAACATCATATCCCCAAATTTCCTTCCTTACTTTTTCATGAAGGTACTCGGCAAATGCTTCAGCCAACCGATCTGCTAAAGCCTTTAATAGAATCGAATTGTAATCGTCATGGTCTTTTTCAAATTTAGTCACTCTGTCTTCTATATTCAGCCCTGAAGTGACAACAAATCCACCTATAAAATCTTTTTTTCCAGAATCTTTTGGCGCAATAAAATCGGATAAAGCATGATTTGGGATTCCTTGAGCTTTCTTCGTTTGTTGACGAATTGTATGTTGAACATGAATGACATTCTCTCTTGAATTGTCCGAATAAATTTCAATGTCATCACCTACAGATGCTGCGGGGAAAATTCCCACTACTCCCTTGTAATCCAACCAAGATTCATCGTGAATTTTTTCCAACATTACTTTTGCATCTTCAAATAACTTAGATGCTGCTTCACCAACAACGTCATCAGTAAGAATTGCAGGGTATTTACCATGTAACTCCCACGTTCTAAAAAACGGTGTCCAGTCGATATAATCAAACAAATCAGTTGCCTTAACAAAAACCTGTTTTACACCTAAGAAATTCGGTGTAAAAATATCTTCATTCTCCCAGTCAAGATTAAGTTTATTCGAACGCGCTTCCTCCAAGGTTAAAATCTCTTTCTGAGCTCGATGTTTTGCATGATGCTCCCTTAATTTGAGGTAATCAGCTTTCACTTCAGACACAAAATCACCTTTTCGTTGTCCCAATAATTTTTCAACTACCGTAACAGAACGCGAGGCATCTAAAACATGTATAGTTTGATCACGCTTGTAATGTTCTTCTATTTTTACGGCGGTGTGCACACGAGAAGTTGTGGCTCCGCCTATAATCAACGGAATATTTAAGTTTGCACGTTCCATTTCCTTGGCTACAGTAACCATTTCGTCTAATGAAGGAGTTATTAATCCGCTCAAACCGATAATATCAACATTCTGTTTAATTGCCTCTTCGATAATGCGCTCTGGCGGAACCATTACACCTAAATCAACAATTTCATAATTATTACACCCTAAAACTACGCCAACAATGTTTTTCCCAATGTCGTGCACATCACCTTTAACAGTCGCCATTAATATTTTACCATTGAATTGACTGCCACCTCCCTTCTCTTCTTCAATAAACGGCAATAAATATGCAACTGCCTTTTTCATTACTCGAGCGGATTTTACCACCTGTGGCAAAAACATTTTTCCACTACCGAAAAGATCTCCTACCACGTTCATTCCGTCCATTAAAGGACCTTCTATGATTTCAATAGGTCGATTATACAAATGGCGACATTCTTCAACATCAACTTCGGCATAATCCGCAATACCTTTCACTAGTGCATAAGTCAATCTTTCTTGCACAGATTTCTCTCTCCAAGACAAATCAACAACACGTTGTTTTCCCTCTCCAGTAACTGTTTCAGCATGTTCCAACAATCGTTCTGTAGCATCTTCCCGTCTATTTAATAAAACATCCTCAATTAACTCAAGCAATGTCTTTTCAATATCGTCATACACCTCTAGCATTGATGGATTAACAATGCCCATGTCCATTCCATTCTGAATAGCATGATACAAGAATGCTGCATTCATCGACTCACGGACAATATTGTTCCCTCTAAATGAAAAAGAAACATTTGAAACTCCACCGCTTACGTGTGCCCCTGGAAGATTTTGACGAATCCATTTAGTTGCTCTAAAGAAATCAACTGCATTGTTGTTGTGTTCGCTCATTCCTGTTGCAACTGGAAAAATATTTGGATCAAAAATGATATCATTTGGATTGAACTTTACCTCATCAACCAAAATACGATAAGACCGTTCACAAATATCAATACGTCGTTGGTAAGTATCAGCCTGCCCATCTTCGTCAAACGCCATAACAATTACGGCAGCTCCATAGCGTTTCACCTTTTTCGCTTGGGCAATAAACGTTTCTTTTCCTTCTTTCAACGAAATTGAATTAACAACTCCTTTACCTTGAACACATTGAAGACCAGCCTCGATAATTTCCCATTTGGAGCTATCTATCATAACAGGTACGCGAGCAATATCCGGTTCGGCCGCTATTAAATTTAAAAATTTAACCATGGCCGCTTTTCCATCGATCATACCTTCATCCATGTTCACGTCGATGATTTGAGCACCCCCTTCCACTTGCTCACGAGCAACTGAAATCGCTTCATCGAATTTTTCTTCTCGAATTAAACGCAAAAACATACGAGAACCTGTTACATTCGTGCGTTCTCCTACATTGACAAAATTACTCTCCGGGGTAACAATTAAGGGTTCTAAACCAGATAATTTTAAAGTTGCTTTAGTTGACATGAACAGGAATTTTACGAGGTGAATATTTTTTTGCCAAATCAGCGATTGCTTTGATATGATCAGGAGTAGTTCCACAACATCCACCAATAATATTGACTAGGCTTTCGTCTAGATACGCTTTAATTTGTTCACTCATTAATTCAGCTGTTTCGTCGTACTCACCAAATTCGTTGGGTAATCCAGCATTCGGATGAGCACTTACACCAAACTCACATTGTTTATCTAAAATTTGTAAATACGGGCGCATCATAGAAGCTCCAAGCGCACAATTCAACCCAACAGAAAGTAAATCCATATGTGCAATTGAAATTAAAAACGCATCTGTTGTTTGACCGGTTAATGTCCTTCCACTCTGATCTGTAATTGTACCAGAAACCATGATCGGTAATTTCATCTTTCGTACTTCAAAAACTTCATCAATGGCATATAGTGCGGCTTTGGCATTTAATGTGTCAAATACAGTTTCTACCAATAGAATATCGACCCCTCCATCTATTAATGCATTAATTTGCAATGTATAAGCCTCAACTAACTCGTTAAATGTAATTCCTCTAAAACCTGGATCATTAACATCAGGAGAAATGGACGCCGTTCGATTGGTTGGTCCAATTGAACCTGCCACAAATCGCGGTTTATTGGGCTCTTTTGCGGTAAACTCTTCAGCGACCTCCCTGGCAATTTTAGCGCTTTGGAAATTTATATCATAAACGGCAGATTCCAAATCGTAATCAGCCTGTGCGATTGTTGTTCCAGAAAAGGTATTCGTCTCAGCAATATCTGCTCCTGCTTCATAATATGCAGCGTGAATTTCTTTTATAATCTCAGGTCGAGTTAATGACAATAAATCATTGTTTCCTTTAAGTGGTTTATTGTGGTTCTCAAACCAACCTCTTCTGAAATCTTCTTCTTCTAGATTATAGCGCTGAATCATGGTTCCCATTGCTCCGTCTAGCACTAATATTCTTTCTTTTAAAATGGATTTTATATCCTTCATAATTGCATCATTTTTTTTGACTTTGAAGCTTGAAGGAAATCGAGCTAAACTTATCTTTTCCCGTAAAAGAGATCGGATTTGGCACCTTTTTCTATACGAACAGGTTGCCAAGGTTTCAAAGGGCCTATCCCTCCACCTTTCTTCATAAGTCTATTTGAATGAACTGCTGCAAAGATAATTTAAATTTTGCGGGAACAAAAAAAGCAGAAACAAAAAGTGCTGACTTCCCACTTTTTTTTAAGAAAATAATGAAACTACTGGTTTTTCATTGTTTCTTCTACAAACTTTAAATTGTACTTCAAGCCTTCATTGTCTGGATATTTTGAAAGCCCATCGAGCAATACATCTTTACTTTTTTGATAGTCTTTCAGCAGGAAATAACCACGAGAAAGACCTCCGTATGACTCTTGATTTTCAGCCAAATCAAATAAGATTTTCGCATGTTTCAAATACGTTTCGTAGTCTCCTGTTTTTTCCAAAAGACTTAAAGAGAAATAATACGAATACTGATTTTTAGGGTCAATCTTTATTGCTTTTTCTATAGCTTCAATTCCAATTTGATATTCGCCTGTAAGTAGTGCCACTCGAGCCATGTCCACATAAACATTAAAATAGTCAGGATAAATTCTAACAGCCTCTCTAAAGTGATGGACTGCTAGTTTTCTCATATCCAACACTTCCTGTTGGGTAAGTGTTTTATTTATATTCGTTTCGGCCATTAAATTCATCGCATACATATTGTTTGCTTGAGATGAATTCTTTAAATGCCCAATGTCATGTCCCATTAGCGTAAGCGTGTTTTTCCAATCCTTATTTCTCGTTATTGTTCGACCTGCAAACAAGATAACTACAACAATAACCATGGATCCAACTATTCCCGGTTTTTTAAAGATTAAATCTGGTTTTAACCAGAAAAGTACACCTGTAATGAAGATACAAAAACCCGCTGATGCTGTAAATGCGAGTCTCTCACCTACCATACCTGCTACCAATTCAACCCAATTGCTAAAAAGTAAAATTGAGAGTAAGTACCAAAAAACTCCAATTGTAATCAGTGGGTTTTTTCGAATATGAAAAAATGCTAAAAACAGCATTCCCAAGTGTATTATTATAATTAGCCAAACCCATCCGCTTCTTAAATCAGCACTATTCGTTTTTGCAAAGCCATAATAAAATGATAATTCATAAGGGAACACCATCAACCTAATATACTCTCCCAAAGTTGCAAATCCGGTTCCAATTTTTTCACCTTTTGAATGCGGTTCAATTAAAGTGTTTTCCACATAAACAAGCTCACGACCTTCTTTTAGAATGTTTTCGTTTTTAACAAATTCCTTTTTTGTCGCTGCAATTTGACTTTTCTCTTTTAGATCTTTATTCACATTCAAACCTGAAAACACACTTTGCGCGAGTGACATTCCAAAAACGAGACCAACCATTAAATGGAGAGTAAATTTCGAATTTGTTTTGGAGTAAATAATCCAAAAAACACTTATAAAGACTAAAATAAGAGTACTAAAATCCAATTCTGATTTCAAGAAAAAAGAGATCGCCAAGGCTACGACACTGGCGATTAATCCCATCCAGCCTTTATAGTTTGTTAAAAGTATGAACCCAAAAATCCAAAGCGCATAAATTAAACTTCCTATCCAATTGTTTTGATAGATAAAATACACAATTGTCACCAGTCCAATTCCTATCCAAAATAAATTTAATTTTTTTGTTTTTAAATAATGGTAAAGATCATAACCTATACCAAACAACATCGCAGTAAATTCCAAATTTCTATTTTTAAACCAAATGGCATCGAGAATCACTGTTAACCCAATCATTAAGAATAATCCAATTTTGAACTCGTGTCTAAACAGCCAAATGAAAAAAGGTATTGTAGCGAAGAGAATTAAAGAATTCGCGGAAATTATGGCGACTAAAGTAACGACAAGCACTAAAATCGTTGGTAAAATGATCTTTTTTAATTTCGACCACTCTTCTGAAGATTCGGCATTGTTCAGGTAGTTTATTTTTGATAAATACAAAATCGATAATGCAATTAGCGGGAGTGAAATCATTATACCCATTCGCTCAAGATTGAGTTCTGAACCAATAACTGCAGCAGGTACAACAAATCCAAGTGTGATGAGCACAATTTGTTTTACAGTGATGTTTTTCAACAATATCAATATAGCGGGTAAAACAATTGCCATTGGATAAACACTTTTTTTAGAAAGCATGGCCATTGAAAAAAGCAAAACAATTGAAACAATTGACATCCATTTTCCTTTCTCTATATATTTGATTGACGATAGGCCTGCCCAAATCACAAAAAGAAACGCCAATAGTTCATCTCTATTTTTTAAACTGGCAACAACCTCTGTGTGAATTGGATGAACGGCAAACAAAAGGGCCGCTATCCCAGCAAATAAAATGTTCTTCTCACCAATCCATTTTATCAATAATTTAAAAAATAGAACTACGCTAAACGCGAATAATAACACATTTATAAAGTGACCCGCACCTGGTTTTTCTCCAAAAAAATGATGTTCAATTGCAAAAGATAGATGCACCATTGGTCGATATCCAAAAGCATATCCCATCGCATCGCTATAATAATTTGAGGTAAAAATTTCTTTTATCGCACCTAAACCTTGCGAAGTCAGCTGATTTCCTCTTGTTACAAGATTATCATCTAAATTATAATCATTCCCTATAGAATTGGCGAAAATGAAAAATGTCAAAATCCCCAAAAGGTAATAATACTTCCTAATTGACGGCTTTTTTTCTTGCGCTATGTTTTTACTTTTTGCCAAAATTTTATACTCGAATTAAGTGAAGGTAAAATAATTTGGATACTTACTTTCAATGATACCTCTGATTGCTTCACTGTTTTTTACTATCACTTTTTTACCAGCATCAACCAGCTTTGCTGCTAACAAAAGTTGCTGTGATTCTTCTATAATATCTGTGCCTTTTTTATACGTCACTGAGTCAAAAATATACTCCTTTCTGTTCTCTTTAATAAGTTCATTCAGTTGAAAATCAAGATGTTTTGAATTTACTTCAATAGTTGCTTTTGACAAAGGGATTTCCTGATTCAAATGCGAAGCAAACGCAACAAGAGCTTTATTGTCTCTCGGAAAACAAGGGCCTCCAAATCCAAAACCATAATTCAAATATTTACCCCCGATTCTCGAATCAGCACCGATTGCTTTTAATATTTTTTCGGGCTCGCCGCCGTTTGTTATTGCCAAATCACCAATTGAATTGGCAAATGATATTTTCATTGTTAAGAAGCAATTTGTCGCAAGTTTCGTTATTTCAGCACTTTTGCGACTCATGACATGAATTTGTGGATTAGAATCACACATTTTTCCATAAATGGTTCTTAAATGTTCAGTAGCCAATTCACTTCCTTCTCCTATCAGTATCTGATCTGGATTTTGCTGATCACGAATTATCGTACCTTGAGCAATAAACTCCGGATTGTAATTGACGCTGTAATTGTGTTCCTCTAAACGTTCAGCCAATAAATCACAATAACCTGGCATTGTTGTGCATGCAATTATCAAATGCTTTCTGTTTTTAGGCTTGGGTGATTGAAGAATTAAATTCGCAACATTATCGATATATTCATGCGAAAAGCTTCCGTCTTGTAACGATGGAGTTGGTACAACACAGAAAATCATTTCTATTGTCTCCTCAAGGACTAAATTAAAATCTATTGATGCTTTAAATTTAGTTGATTTATTCAGGTAGCTTTCTAAGTCTGGTTCAAACGACTTGAATGATTTAGCGTTAAGTTCGTCAATATAATCTTGATTCAAATCAATGCCAATAACATGATATCCAATTCTTTCAAGATTCAATGCGAAACATAAACCCAAACGACCAATACCTATTACTGCAATTCTATTCATGTTCTAAATATACTAATCATTTAATTTAAATCAATGTTCAGGTACAAACGAATGAACGGGACCAGAATTCGAATAGTTGTATTTACCAAAAGGGGCAACCGGTCGTTTTATAAATGAGCATTGAATGGAATCCATACCTCTTAATTCGGGATTATATCCAACCCAAATATTCCAGTAATTTTCTATCCTTTCATCCACATTAACACCATTTTTAAAGTCCATTATTATATTGTTTTCGACCCAACCATAATCTTCCCATCTAAAATTATTCTTAGCACCTATTTCATGAACGTTTAGATCTTTTGAGAATGTTTTAAAATGAATTAGTTCAATTTCATCCGGTATGGTTGCTGAATATTTTGGGTAAGCCGAAAAGGGATACGTATCAACATTGAACATTCCAGCGAGAAAATTCATTGATAAAATGAAAAAACCAGAATAAAGAGCCCATTTTGAAATTTTTTCGTTCGCGGCCTTTTTAATTTTGGCTTCCCTTTTTTTAAAGAAAACATTAAAATCAATGAAAAAAACGTAAAAAATTACAAAATTGATGAAAAAGGAGATATACATAAAATAACCAATCAACTCATGCATAATTACACCTCCTATTCCAACAATCCAGCGACCATATTTCGTGAAAAGAATAAATAAGAAACTCAATTCAAATAGAATAACACCTAATCCTGACAAGTTCAACAACCATGGGAAATTATCTATTCTTATCATTGGAACTCTATCATAATTTTGCAGCCATTCCAATTGAATTTGATTGATCATTGTTTTATTTAACGCCCAATCAAATCCAGCGTCCCATAATTTGTAAAAACCCGCCCAAAAATAAATGATTCCAAATTGGAGCCAAATAAACCGAACTGGAAACGAATAAGCTATTGACTTTTTATGTTCTTTTTTTGAGAGGTACGAATCGATGGAAATGGCGTCGTAGCATTTCGAAAATGTTAAAAACCATGAAATCCAAATTAATATTTGAAAATGCCAAAGCTTTCCGAAAAAATTAGGAGTTGCAATTAAATAAAAGCAACAAATTGCATTAATAATTAAAAAATACTTCGTCTTGTAACCTACAACTATAAATAAACACGATACAACTCCAATTAATGTGAAAATTCCGTATAGTGTTGTATTGACGGGAATTAATTCAATAATAGACCCTAAAAACGGTAATGCTGTTTTTTCGCCAAATTCGATAGTTGGAGAAAACTTAAAGTTAAAACTTATATAAATTCGAGCCAGATTCAGGAAAAAGAATATCCTTAAAATAGCAATATTATAAGGAAGAACAGGTTTAAAAAGATAGGTTTTAAAGAAATGTATTAACTCAATCTTATAATTTATTACACCTATGATTCCTTGAAGAATTACCTGAAATAAAAATCCTTTGGTTAGTACTGATTGGATAATAAAGAAGTCGGCTCTGTCGCTAAAATTAAATCGTGCCCAAAAATACAATCCCAAGTAAAAAACAAGGGTGCTAAAAAGAATGAGCAGTTGTGATTTTACAACTTTATTTAGTCCCGTTTTTCTTGATTCCGCTCTTTTTTTAATCAGCTGATAGGAGATGAAAATGAACAATAGTATCATCAAACCAAGTAATACCTTGGATATTACAAACGCGATTATGTAATGTTGGGTTCCTGAATTTTGAAAATCCGAAATTGAATTCGTCAAAAACGCAGACAATCCACTTTCGATAAAACACGTTAGATTAAGCTTAAAAATACTGAGTGAAAGCGCAAGATAAGAAAGATGAAAAATGGAGTAAATTAACAGGATATTTATTGAAAATCTTCCAAAGTACAAGACGTTGTTTTTTTCTTTATCCTCATGCATCATACACCCACTTTTTAATTGAATTTCAACTTATTTCAATCCTCAAATGAGTTAAAAACAAATTCATCTAATTCACGATTTTTCATTCCCCAATCTTCTTCGTTTAAATCCCAACTTTTCTTTTTCTCAACCAACGTCATTCCTCCTCTGAACACTATACTGTAATCCAATGAAGGCTTATTCGCAAGAAACTTAATGGTCTTTATAGGGTCATCGGATTCCCATCCATCTTCGTGGTAAATATGATAAATACAAGCGGCTTTCGGTAAAATCACTTGCTTTTTCCCCAATGCATTTGCTGCCCACACACCCATACTATCAATATGAATTGAATACATGTCGAGTTCTGGATAACCTTGAATATCTTCCCAATCTGATTTTGACATAAGAGTGAAGTCTCCACAAGCGTTGAAATCAATAGTAAAATGCGGAAACTTTCCTCTGTGCGTGGCTTTCCATAATTTTAAAATACTAAAGTTTAAAAGGAATGCCAGTTTGGAAGAAAAGGTTGCAAACTTTGGCAAATGAAGTGCCTCATGCCCTTTCGTTTTGCCTAAACGTTGAATTATATTCTTCTCGGCATAATCGAGTTGACCTTGAATAGAATCAATTTCCATTACATCTTTAGGAATATCACAGCGATTTGAACGATAATACTTCCCTTTCTCCAATTCTCTTTTGGCAAAAAATTCAAAACATTGATTCGAAAATAAAATATCTATGTTCGTGCATAGAATAAACTCCCCAACCGCTCTTCTAATTCCCACATTTTTTGCTATCATTTGATACAAAGGAATTGTTGAGGCATTGTTATAGGTGTTGTGAATCTCGTTAGAAACAACGACATACTTTAATACCACAGGTACATCCTTCCCAGGTTTCGGAAGTACATCTTTAAGAAGCGGTTTGTCAATTGGCGGATTCCATTCGACTAAAATTAATTCTACACTCACCCCAAATTTCTTGGACTGTTCAAACACATTATTAACGAAAGCAGAAGTTCTACGAAGTAAATCTCCTCCGTGATTATCATTTCGAGTTGTGGCGATAATACTTAAATAACAGTCCATTCGATTAATTCGTATTTTTTAATTCATTCTCTATCCAGGCATATAGTTTTGAGACCCCAGTTTTTAAATCAATTTTGGGTTCCCAACCAATTGCCTTTGCGATAATCGTATTATCTGAGCATCTACCACGAACTCCGGTTGGCCCGTCGATATGCTTAATTTTCACTTCCTTTTTAGCTATTTCAGCAATTAAAAACGCGAAATCGTTTATTGAAATTAATTCTTCCGAACCAATGTTAAAAGGACCTGTTTCGTTTGATCTTGTCAATTTTATTATTCCATCTATACAGTCATCAATATAAAGAAAAGAACGCGTTTGGATTCCATCTCCCCAGATTTCTATTTCGCCATTTTTAGTCGCGGCTACTTTGCGACACAGGGCCGCTGGAGCCTTTTCCTTTCCACCGTCCCATGCACCTTCTTCTCCGTAAACATTATGGAATCGAGCAATTTTAACATTGAGGGAATAATTCTTTTTAAAGGCCAAAAATAATCGCTCACTAAACAGCTTTTCCCACCCATATTCACTATCTGGATCTGCTGGATAAGCACTGTCCTCAGAACATTTAGGGTTATTAGGGTCCATCTGATTGTATTCAGGATACATGCAAGCAGAAGAAGAATAAAAAATAGACTTTACGTTTTTTTGAGTTGAAATTTTCGCAACATTTAGATTTATTAACGCAGAATTATGCATAATATCAGCATCGTGACCACCTGTAAAAACATATCCTGCACCACCCATGTCTGCCGCTAATTGGTAAAGTTCATCACAATTTTCTGTAATTACCGAATCTGTGAATTGAAAGTCTCGTAGGTCACCTTGAATGAATTCATCAGCAGGCGAGATAGTAAATTCCGGTAGCTTTAAATCAACTGCAACGACATAATTCCCATCCAACTTCAACCGCTTTACAAGATGTGATCCAATAAACCCTCCAGCGCCAAGTACAATTGTCTTTTTCATAGGTAGTTCAATAGTAGACTAGTTCAGTGCACTAATTTACATTTTCTTCGGGAGTTTTCCAGTCAAATTTAGTTTTCATTTCAGTTTTCAGTCGAATTTTAATTCTTCTGATTTTTCTTTTTAAACTCTCCGTGCCATAATTTCCAGAAAAAAATCAAAACATGGCGAAAACGATTGTAGATGAAATCAATCGCATCTGCAATCACCCGATATTGAAAAAAGAATATGATTCCGGCTGCTATATATGGATCAATTATACCTAAAATCGAAATCGTTATTAAAAAGCCCGCCATAAATATATTGGAATAACAATTATCCAATACAATTTCAATTTTTCGATACCTGGTTCTAGAGCCATTCACTTGAATGAGTTGAAAAATCAGCACAACCAGAAGAAAATACGCGAAGTTAACTTCTATGATTATCAAAGAGACTAACCAACAAGTCAATAGTAACAATTCTAAAATCAAAAGTAATTTTTTGACATAAATAGTTTGACTTTTACCTATGCGTATAACTATTGATTTAACATCAGATTGCTCGTCGTATTCAACATCTTTCAACTGTCCATTTAAAAAGTTTCGACACTCCCAAAGGTAAGACCATATCAAGTAAAACAGAACGAAAACAAGCTTGTTAAGTTCAATTTGATACCAATTGGGAAGGGTACATAAAAAAATGATTATATACGGATTGGACCTCTCGTAAAATCCAGTAAGACCCAATGCTAACAATCCCCGTTCTTTGAACCTAAAAGGAGGTATGGAATACAAAATACTACAGAGCAATTGCAACCCTACAAACAATAGAACGTGAATAGAAAAATACCATAAAGAAATTGAAATCACTGAGATGCCAATTATCACTATTACTATTGGAGCAATTCGCTTAGGTATTGTGTTGAATATATTCGATTTCCCCGCAATTTTGTCTATTTCGAAATCGGAATAATCATTCATGAAGTGACCATAAACTGCTAACAAAATTAGCATGGAAAACAGAGTTAAATCGGAAAAGTTAAAAGTAACAGTCGAATCTGAACTATATATCGCTTTTAATAGGACTAAGGTAAATACACCACTTCCAATTTTATACACCCACCATTTATCTATTTTCAATAGCCGATTGATATTCGTGATGAGAAGTTTCGTCCGCATTTTTACATTCTATATTTTGAAATATACGAATTATAACGCTCTAGCCCTTCTAACTTACTAGAATTCAAGGAAAATTGTTTTACGAAAGCTTCGCTTAAAACAAGTTTCTTCTTTTTCCCATTAAATACTTTTGCAAAATTTGAGTCCTTAAAATGATGCACCTTTTCAAGGTATTTTTCAAGTTTTGAATGAGCTGTTTGCTTGTGGAAAATGGATAGATACTTTTTGTATAATTTATTGGTGATTCGAATTGAAAAAATCAAGTATTTTGCAATGGAACCATGAACAATGCTACTTGCATAATTAATGTTTTCAACTCCAAGTTCTCGTTCCAATTGAATTAAAAAGAAATTGGGATCTTCAACCAATGCCTCGAACGGCATTATACTCACTTGTTCGGCCGAAAATACTTCCTCATAGATCTCTATAACTCTGTTGTAGTTGTAAAGTCTAATGATCTGACTTTCGCACTCCGGTTGAAATTTTCGGATGGTTTTGGTTCCACCAGTTAAAAGATACTGGGAATAAAGTGAAGAAAACAAACTTTGATACCCTCGAGTTATTATTAAAACATTTGCATTCGGAAAAAGTTCTTTTAAGCCCTCAGCCGTTTTCCGTTGTTGGTCTTCAATATCGTAATCCAAATTGTAGGTTTCAAGGTCGGTATTCTTCGCTCCAGACCAAATTGAAAGAAGCTCATCACTTAATACATCAATTTGTTCGCCCTCTTCCAGCTCCTCAATTATTTCCTCAGTAATTTTACCAGTAGCAACATAATTCTTAAAACGACTTCTGTTATGATGTATTGAAGGGTGAGCATCAAAAAATGACTGTAAAAGTGTAGAGCCCGTTTTAGGAAATCCGATATGAATTACGATTTTTTTCATTCTTTCAATCCGCCTTTCTTGAGTCTATTGATTAATTTGATCATTTTTGGTTTATTGTGATCTAGAGGTAATAAGTAAATATAAATGTGCTTCATGGGGAGCTCATTTTCTTTTAAACATTCTTTTAACCTTTTATTGTAATTCCTACTCGCTTTAATAAATTGTTTTCTATTCATACCCATCAATCGCTTGACTTTTAACCCATTGAACTTTGATTTAAATCCATTTTGTTTTAACGTTTGATTCAACCCAGTTGTATCCCAAGTGTATGTTTCATACGTATCGTAGTCTATTTTTATTTTTCGATGCTTTTTGTTTTGCAACAATGCTATCATTTTGCTCATTTGGATATACTCCTTTGTTTTTTTATCATAAAATGAAACGTTGTGGAAAGCATCTTGAACATAATAATCATCCGATTTTTTACATTTTACTATGGTTACTTGATGTGTGTATTCTCCGGAACAGCCCATGTCATAAATTTCGCTTTCATACCCTAATTCGATATAGATTTTTTGCAGGAAAAATGAAGCTCCGCCACACCGCACTGTTGCTTTGTTGTGGTAAAACAAATGATAATACTCTTTTGCTCTAAAATTAGCCCAATTACTGGACATCAAAGAAACATCTTTTCCTCCTGCGCCAATATCAATTAATTCCGCAGCCTTCCTTCGAATAAAAACGAGTTTTTCAATCTCGGTATTCAACTTTTGCGTAGAGTCCCTCAGAAATTGTATAAACGTCTCATAATTGTTATGGTGTAGATACTTTAGCGAATCATTTTGAGAAAACGCAAGCTGCGCATAAAAAAAAATCAAAAATGTAAATGCAATTCTTTTCATAAAATACTAGCCTCTTTTTTCAATTTGTTTCTCAATATACTTCTTAAAGTAGTTATTTCTCTTTGATTTGGGTAGCAGAAGTAAAACATAATACACAAAACGATTTCTGCACATCATTCTATTTTTTCTGCTTTTGGTCAACGAAGGATTGACAACTTTTAATTCAGCTTCTTGAAAAGGGAAATCACAGGCATTGCAAACTTCTTTCAAATATGCTGTCGGATTGATACTCAATTCGTTCGAATTTAGCTGACAAACTTGATCGCTCCCAAATATTTCAGAGTATAAATTCTCAACAAACTTGTAATCAAACAGAACATCAATGTTTTTGGAATCCATCTTAAATTTTTCGAGAGATTTTCTACCCCCATTCAGAATGTATTGACTATGTAAAGAATTAATTAATTGATTTTTGTCTCTAAGAGTTATTAAAATCAAAGCAGAAGGAAAGCGTTCCTTTAGCTTCACTGCAATATCTCTTTGAATTTTCTTAACCTCGTCATTTGTTAACTTTTCCGAATTAATTCGTTCAATTTCTGATTGCCCCCAACTATTTACCGTTAATCGCATATCACTCAAGAAAATAAACTTCTCCTGCTGTTCATTTTCAAACTGTGGCACCTCTGAATTGTAATCATCGATGAATCTTGCCAATTTTTCTCTTGAAAAATACACCTCTGGATGATTTTCAAAATAGTTTTGAATCAGGGTAGAACCTGACTTATGAAAGCCAACATGAAGCACAATTCTTTTATTCTCCATAATAACTTCCAAAAACTCGTTTGCAATACATCATTAGAAACTCAATATACAATGAACATGTTATTGCTGGCGAACCGAAATAAGTATTTGGCTGTTCAGTTCCAGGTTGGCAATCCGTGCGTTTATTGCTTGAAAAGAATGCATTTGGCAACTTAAACTCTCCTTTGTCAATGGAGCTGAAGCAATCTTCAATTAATTGATTAAAATTGTCCATTTCGCGATTCAAGAACAACATAGAATTTACCACCAATAATCGACTAAATGAGTCGGTTGAATCATTCAGTGCTTTATGCAAACGTCCGAAGTATTCATCTTGTACAGTCTTTTTCAAAGTGATTTCAGCGCCTTCCCAATTGAACATCGTTCTGGAGCAGAGATAAAATGAACGAATCAAATCGATATAATACAATTGTTCAATTTTAAATTCATTTATTTCTTGATTTAACTGGTTCCATACCTTTTCATTTGCCTCACTTTTACCGAGATACAATAAATTGATACATGAACTAGCAAATTCGAAATCACTAAAACGCATATCATCGTTCAAAAGTGTTCTACTGCGCTTCATTTTATGATTATGCCAATTTAATTTCAATCGGACAGTTAACGGCAGGCGATTTCCACTATTCCTAATATAGAACGGATAATGATTGTGGTCATTAATAATGGAGTCTAGGAATTCCTTATTTTCAATTTTATGCCCCAAACTCGAGAGCACCAATGACGCTAAAGATGTACTATCCGTATCATACGGAATAATATAGTCCTTAGAAATTGGCGCGAAAGTCCATAACTTTTTTCCTAAACTTACTTGAACTAAATAAGGTTCAGCCCTTCGCACAATCGATTTTACAGATTCTGACTTGATTTTTAAAATTGGAAGCAATGCTTGAGCTGTATTGTAAACCACTGGTGCTGGATAGTTCATCCAAGATTTTTCAGGATGATAATGCGGTTGCAAATAATACATGTCAAAGCTTCCATTCTTTTTCTGATTTTCAGATAAAAATGAAATTAGATCACTGATAGATTCATCTATTTCTTCAAGACTTCTCATTAATTTCAACGTTGATGCATTTCATTTTTCGCATGGAATTATGAATAAAAAACTCCATTGGTTCGTTGTAAAACTTTAGTATATCGTTTCTTTCAGATAAATAATTAAAAACATTCATTGTTAACCTAAAGCTTGCAAATTGTCCTATACACGCGAATTTCCCTCCACTAAAAGACAAATGTTTTTCGGAACGATTTAAATCAATAGCATATGGATTACAAAACACTGAAGCGTCCATATTTGCCGCACCCAAGAACAATATAACCAAATCTCCCTTTTTAAAAGACGTATTAAACATAAAGGCATCCTCTCGGATAGTCCTAAAAATAAACGGAACAGGAGTATGAATTCTTAGCACTTCATTCGCTATTTCATGTAATTTTTCGGGGTTCGACGCACTCAATAACTCAGGATACTTTGTAAAAACAATAAAAACAAACGTTCCAAGAAAACTTGCAGAGCTCTCGATCGTTGTGAAAACAATGGACCTTAAAAATTTAGGCAACTCATTTTCATCTGGATTATCGTCAATTTCATCCAAAAGATCTTGCATAATTTTCGGAAGTTTACCTCCATTTTTTAGATGCTCTTTTAATTCGATTTCCAACGACTCTGTATCCGAATAGTAATCCGAAATACGTTTTATCGTTTCATCATACTCAAAATTTGAATCCAATGGATTGAGACCTGGATAAATTTCGAAAAAACCTAGTTCCTTAAATGCATTAATAAATACAATTGGATTTATTAAATGGTAATTCAAATCTACTTTCTTGTTTCGCGGTATGTTTTTAAACAAAATAGCAAAGACTTCATTTGTATAGTCATTTGCTTTACTCAGGTTTTCCTTAGCTAAAAATTCAAGATGTTTCAAGGCAGTCTTCTTGTTTTTTTGATGCCGCTTTTCATCCTTCGAAAAATAAATACTATTCAGAGCAAGGTGAATATCTGAAACTCCAAAAACATCACTTCGGATAAGCATTTCTTTTACTACTGGGTACTTAAATGCGGTGTACGAATTAAGTCCTTTAAAAAAAAGCACATCTTTATTCTTAACAAGCTTATCGCTTGAATCATACACACGAATTATACGTTCAGTAAAGTCACGCTTGGAAAAAATACATTTTAATTCTTCCAACCAATAAGTAATTTTCGATTTTAGATGATTACTCACAAATAATTTTTTTTAGTGTGTCCTTATTTGTCGAAAACGGTTTGCCATCCGCTGATGGAGAAAAGAAGTAAATGGATTTTTTCTCATGATTGTCGTACATGCCATATTCTAGGTTAATGAAACCATACTTATTATTAAAAAAAGTGATGATTTCCACTTCCTGTGAAGTGAAATTATTTCCCTTTTTATTTCCATCCATTACACCTGGGCTAAAAATATTTATTTTCGAAAAGGTTTCGCTTTCAGAATATTCTATTAAGCTCGTTTCTTCTGCCAGTTTGGTATTAAACTTCTCCTCAAAAACCCCCTTACAATCGTCTGGTTTAAAATAATAATATTTTTTGAACAATTTTTGACTGCCCTCGTATTCAAAATTAACTGCAACAGATTTGCACTTATCTTTTAAGTAAGCTGGAAGTCGATCAGGGAATCCAATAACCTTAGTTGCCTCAGGGATGTTTTTCAACATATAAAAAAAGCCGTTTCTAATTTCTGAACTTCCAATTTCCAATTTCAATTCTAGCGCAATTCCGACGTTGTTAACATTCAATTCTGAACCGGATTGTTTGAGTTGAACATACTCTTCAAAATCTTCCGTTGTTGGGATAAAATCCATTAATTCTTCCCTAGTCATTTCATCAAACAAATGCGCATAAAACTTAAGGGAAAACACTTCTTCATTTTTGAAGTTTACGCCCCAGTAGGAATAATTTCTAGTATGTGGTTTATTAGCAATCAGTTTTTCATAATTTGCGTAAAATTGAGCCAATCTCTCATGCTTAAAAAGACTTTCAATCTTTCTTATTTCGTTTTCAACGGCTATATTTTTACTCTTAGCGAACATTACTTTTTTTAGATTAACTAATTGTCATTACTATCACTGTAATCTCTTTCCCATGTAAAAATTGGCAATAAACCTCCACCTATGTTAACCTGACTATTGGCAATTTCTCCATTTGCCATTCTGAACTGAGGTTTAAAAGATATCACATTATCCAAACGATAGGCGTTTCCGACTATTTTTGATACATTATTCTCGGAAATCGCAATGGAATTTTCTGAATCACGGAAGGAGCCAATTGTATTTTTAGTAAAAAACAGACCTATGCTGTATACTTGAAATCCAAATATAAACGGAGGAAAAGTGCATGTGTATTTATAGATTCCTTTTTTTATACTTGTAAAACCACCCGATAACAAAGGGTTGGTTGATAAAATAATGCTTCCTTGCAGGTCATTAATCAATACAATGAGATCAACAGACTCATCGGGACTATTTAACTTCTCAAATTCAACTGAAAATTCGAACGATTTGTCAGATCGAAAGACCTCTTCTCCCAATTGCGTTAAATTAACTTTGCGCAATAAAATGTCCTTCGATAACTGAAAATTAGAGAAGTCCGAGATTTCTGTGTTTCGAATTGCTATTTTTCGATGGCTGAGCTCGATGCTGTTTTCGTAATAATTTGTCAATACATTTTCCTCTTCCTTTTTAGACAACAGTCGCCCGTTTTCAAATCGAAGGAAGGTGTCCATATTGTTTAATTCGTTCAAATTATGGCTTACAAAAAGTAGTGTTTTGTTCGACTGTAGCAGCGCTTGAAGCTTTGCTCTTGCCTTTAAGTTAAACTCAACATCTCCCACACTCATCACCTCATCGAATAGATAAACATCAAAATCCAAATGTGCCATTATACTGAATGCCAAACGTAAATACATTCCATTCGAATAACTTTTTACTGGCTCCTCAATAAAATTCTCGATTCCACTAAAAGTTAAAATTTCATCGTATCGAGATTGAATTTCCTTCTTTGAAAACCCTAAAATCTGACCATTTAAATAAATATTTTCCCTGCCACTTAATTCTGGATGAAAACCGGCGCCAATATCCAAAATACTGGCTACTCGTCCCCTTATCAACACTTCGCCAGAAGTTGGCTTTGTGACTCCAGCAAGAATTTTCAACAAAGTACTTTTACCACTTCCGTTAGGGCCTATAATTCCAACAGATTCACCTTTTTTAACTTCAAAAGAAACATCATTTAAGGCGCAAAGTCGATTTGAAACTACACCATTTTCATCTGTGTGTGGTTTTCTTAGGAAATATTCTTTTGATATTTCAACAACTTTTATTGCTATTTCATCGAGCATATATCAAATATACAGATAATTGTCTTAGAAAAAGTAAAGCAATTTTTAGCTCCTTCATTCATGTTAAATCTCAGAAAATACTAACGGTTTATTCTTAAACAATGGCGTTACAAAGCTGTCTTTTTTGCCAATAACAATTGAGTCCACCGTTTTTACGTATTTAATCTTATTTAATTCATTGTTTCTGTATAAAATTCGAGAAACGCGTATGCTATCAACGTTTTGTTCTGGCACTTCAACAAGCTGACCTATGATCTTATTTTTTTGAAAAATTCCATCGATCAATTTTTTCACCCATGGATCCAAATAACGCGTGTTGGGATTCAACTCCATTTGACCAGGTCTGAAATCAACTCCATAACCTTGATAAAACAAATTAAATTGGAGTCTATTCATATTTGGTGATGAAAATGAAAAATCGATAACTTCCTTGCCTTTAATAGGTTTAAGTTTTATCCACTTATCTTCATTCTCCAATTTAACACGAAATTCTACTTGTATTCGTTCCTTTGGAATTGATTTGAACACTCCATGAGGACATACTATTCTAAATCTTGAAAAAGTTTTACCAAGTTTAAAAAAATAATAATTTGGACTAAAAACCGAATCTTCCTTGTTCTTTGCAAGTGAATAATTGTTGAAGCTGGCTTGATAGGGCTGCTTTATGAACAGATTTACAACATAATACACATTAAAAATTATTGTGAAAGCAATGAATAGTTGAAACACTCCCGTTAACAATGTCCTTTTCCCCGAAGCCCCAGCAGCCTTCCATTCAATTCTTCTTTTAAAAAATTGATCATCTAAACACCAAATGCTTAGAACGATCGTCAACAAATTAAAAAATCCAAAATTGCCTGTAAGTTGTATAGAAACAGAAACCAATAAACTGATGAAAAACGCCAGACGCCTTCCTTTTCTGCCAAACAACATAAAAAATGGGATTGAAACTTCGGCAACCAAAGAAAGTAAAGTCATAACCTTATGAAACCAAAGAGGAAAACCGTAAAGAGCAGCTCCTATAGGAGTTGGACTAGGGACATTTAACCAGTAGTATTTCATGAAAGTAAGATTTTTCCATGTAGGATCACTCCACAATAACTTGGTCATTCCCATTGAAAGCCATTGTCTAAAAAACAGCAATAACACTACGAATAATAAATACTGCGGTAGTCTTTTTTTATTGTGAATAAAAAATGCCAAAATACACGCTAAAAATCCTATTTCAAGTAAAAAAGTGTCCCAAGGAAATTGAAACAAATCCCTTCCAAATGACACAATAGACAAGTAAAAAAACCATAGAATAAAAAAGAGAACCGGTCTGGGTTTAACTACAAGTAAAAATGCTGCTGTAAGAACTGAGATAATTAAAATAGAATATATGAACCAATTTGATTGATTTATCCAGAAAACAGATGGATAGATAAAAAAGGATGAAATCCCTTCGTTTTTGAATGTAGTTGAAGCGAACTCATCAATCGGGATTAAGCCTCCTTCGCTCAATAACTCAATCTGCCAAAATACAGACAAAAAAGCGATCAAAAAAAGTAGAGCAAGTGATCTGAAAAAAATACTCGCAATCACAATTCGTTCTGCATAAACATCACGTTGAATGTAACTATATAGGTTGGAAAATTTGATACCGCCCTCTTTTTTCCTGTGATAAAATCGTTTCAGAGGGTTGAGTAAATAGTGGAAAAATGCCACCAAAATAGCCAATGAAATATGAACGTAAATTAGATTATTTACATAGAGAAAAATTAGCCCTCCGAAAGTTTCATAACTGTCAATTAAATTTGATTTGGAGGCAGAGAACCACCAGGTTGGCAAGAAAAAAATTAGCACTAAAGAAAGATAAAGGCCGAACTCAAACAACTTGATTATAAAAGACCTTCTCATAATTATAGTTTAAACAAAATCTGAAAATTTACTTTCTTTCTTATTATACATAAACCTGTCTCTTATACACATCTGACGCTGCC
>OLID01000138.1_pt1 | contig 43318 bp, 41 predicted proteins | sample 1609361 | NCBI WGS metagenome assembly OLID01 (sample SAMN05416778, study PRJEB24817) | seawater metagenome | isolation source: Sea water | place: Canada:Atlantic | collected 2013-07
CAGAGTAGATCGTCGGCAGCGTCAGATGTGTATAAGAGACAGGTATGACAGCAGCAAAAATTACTCAAAAGGTGCAGACAATTTTAAATGACCTTCAATCTAATGATGAGAAAAAGGTTTCGAAGGCAATTAAATCTCTTGAATCTAATGGAAATGCGCATGTTATAAAACCATTAGTAAATTTACTTTTGAATACAGATTCGGATAAGATTAAAAGTGAAATAATGGAGCTGCTTAGCAGTTTGAAAGACACGTCAATTGTCGTTGAGATGATTGACGTAATTTCTGATCCTAATTATTTAGCAATTCGTCAGGACCTACTTTCTACTATTTGGAACATGAAAGTTGATTTCAGTGATTACGTGGATGATTTTGTTGAAATTGCGACAAAAGGTGATTTCCTTGAGGCACTTGATTGTTTGACGATAATTGAAAATTTGGAAGGTCCATTTATGGAGGAGAATATACTTGAGTGCCAATTGCATCTTAAAAATTATTTGGAGCAACCAGGCGCAAAAGAAGAAAAGAAAGCCGAAATTTTAAGCGAAATTGCAATTAAAATCCGTGAGTTTAACGAAGATTTACAGGATTGAAAAAGCGTTAAATTCTATTTTTTATAGATTCCAATCAAAGCGTTTTCTTAATATTCCATGTATGAAATCTAACACTTGTTCGTTTTCTACTTTATTCAGTACTTCACCGATGAAAGCCGAAACCATTAATTGACGAGCTGATTTTTCACTCAATCCACGTGCACGTAAATAGAATACGGCTTCTTCATCCAATTGTCCAGTTGTTGAACCGTGAGAACATTTTACATCGTCTGCGTAGATTTCTAATTCAGGCTTTGAATTGATAGTTGCATTATCTGAAAGCAAGACATTTCCATTTGATTGAAATGCATTGATTTTTTGTGCATCTTGACGAACGTACACCTTACCGTTAAAAACGCCTGTAGAGTTGTCGTCAATTACACCTTTGTACAATTCAAACGATTCACAATTGGGCACCTTGTGATCAACGATAGAGTGATTGTCAACATGTTGCTTGTTTTTCAATAAATAGGCTCCGTTTAAATGACTTTCACAATTCTCACCGTTAACGTTAATGTGTAAGTTATTTCGAACGATTCCACCATTCAATGTAAATGTGTTGATCGTGAAATTTGAATTCTTCGCTTGTTGAACTTCCTCAGTATTGATGTGGAAAGAGTTCTCTGATTCGTATTGTATTTTATCAATTGTCAAGAAAGCATTGTCCTCAACAGAAACTTCAGTGATGTTGTTGCAGAAGTTCACCTCACCTTCTTCGCTAAAGAACCCTTGAACAATAGCCGATTTTGAGAATTTCTCTGCTTTTATGATTGTTCTAAAATTAGATATTACGTGGTCTCCTTTTAAAACATGAATGATTTGAATAGGAGATTCGACAACCGTTTTTGCAGAAATGGTAATGCGAATACCTCCAGTTAAATGCGCAGTATTGGTTGCATTGAATAATTCATTTTCTAAATTAACTGATGTTCCAATCTCTTCGTTTAATTCAGAAAGTAATTCGCAAGTTACACCTGCTGGTATAACACGACTTGAAAGCTCTGCCGAAAAATGCCCGTTCACAAAAACAAATGTACAGGCTGATTCCACAATTTTATAGGGATCGATTGAAGCAATAGTCGCTTTCGTATTTTGAAATTTAACCTTACCGATTTTAACCAAGCGTGTGTATTTCCATGCTTCGTTACGTGTTGTTGGTAAAGGTGAGTTTTCTAAGGTATACATTGCTTTCTCAATATTCGACTTGCTAACCGAAAGTGAGGTTGGGGCCAATGCTTTTGTAAAGTTGACTGTGTTTTCTGCAATAACTGCCATGTTGTTCAATTTCTTGTGTTGTGAAAAAAGGTTTAATGTGCTGCTGCCAATTCTTCCTTGATCCAATCGTAGCCTTTTTCTTCTAATTCTAAGGCCAATTCTTTTCCACCTGTTTTTACGATTTTTCCGTCAAATAACACGTGAACGAAATCTGGAACGATGTAATCCAATAATCTCTGGTAGTGCGTAATGACGATAGTTGCGTTGTTTTTGGTTTTTAATTTATTTACACCATTGGCAACAATACGCAAAGCATCAATGTCCAATCCTGAATCTGTTTCATCTAAAATCGACAACTTAGGATTCAACATCGCCATTTGAAAAATCTCATTACGTTTCTTTTCACCTCCAGAGAAACCCTCGTTTACACTTCGTGAAGCTAATTTAGCATCTAATTCTACTAAAGCAGATTTTTCACGAACCATCGCCATGAAATCTTTCGCTGAAATTGGATCTTCGCCCTTGTGCTCACGGATTTCGTTGATTGCTGTTCGCAAGAAGTTGACGTTTGAAACACCTGGAATTTCAACTGGATATTGAAAAGCCAAGAATAAACCTTCTCTAGCTCTTTCTTCCGTATCCATTTCCAATAAATCTTCCCCATCAAAATCAACTGAACCTTCGGTTACCTCGAAATCTTCTCGACCTGCTAAAACAGAAGCCAATGTGCTTTTACCAGCACCGTTTGGTCCCATAATTGCGTGAATTTCACCAGCGTTCACTGTTAAATTCAATCCCTTAAGGATTTCCTTCTCCTCAACTCGTGCGTGTAAATTTTCAATCTTAATCATAATGTAAAATTTTCAAATTGGCAGATTGCCATTTTAGTATTTTATTGTTTCAAACCTTCTCGCCTTCGACTTCGCTCTGTCATCGGTTTGGTTTAATTCCATCTTTTATTTTTAGCCTACTGACCCTTCCAAACTAATCGAAAGTAATTTTTGTGCTTCAACAGCAAACTCCATGGGTAATTGGTTTAGTACTTCTTTGCAATAACCATTAACAATTAGTCCAATCGCTTTTTCTTCACTTATTCCACGTTGTTTACAGTAAAATATTTGATCTTCTCCAATTTTGGACGTAGTCGCTTCGTGTTCAATTTTCGCAGAACTGTTTTTACATTCAATATAAGGGAAGGTATGTGCGCCACACTCATCTGTCATCAATAAAGAATCACATTGCGAGAAGTTACGCGCGTTGGATGCATTTTTATGTATTTGAACCAATCCACGGTATGAATTGTGCGATTTGCCTGCAGAAATTCCCTTAGAGATAATCGTACTCTTTGTGTTTTTTCCTAGGTGAATCATTTTTGTCCCTGTATCCGCTTGTTGGTAGTTGTTCGTAACTGCCACAGAATAAAATTCTCCAATCGAGTTATCTCCTTTTAAGATACAAGAAGGATATTTCCATGTAACAGCAGAACCAGTTTCGACTTGAGTCCAAGAGATTTTAGAGTTTGTTCCACAGATTCCACGCTTCGTCACGAAGTTGAAAATTCCTCCTTTACCATCTTTATCCCCGGGGTACCAGTTTTGAACTGTAGAATATTTAATCTCAGCACCGTCTTTTGCAATCAACTCAACAACAGCCGCGTGCAATTGATTTTCATCGCGTTGTGGAGCGGTACATCCTTCTAAATAAGAAACATAAGAACCTTCGTCAGCAACCACTAGTGTTCTTTCAAATTGTCCTGTTCCTCCTTCGTTGATTCTAAAATAGGTCGAAAGTTCCATTGGACATCTCACTCCTTTTGGAATGTAGCAAAATGAACCATCCGTAAAAACCGCTGAATTTAAGGCTGCGTAAAAATTATCTGTTGTTGGAACTACAGTTCCCATGTGCGCTCGAACTAATTCAGGATGGTCTTGAACTGCTTCGGAGAACGAACAGAATATAATTCCCAATTCATTCAATTTCGCTTTAAATGATGTCGCCACAGAAACAGAATCCATTACGAAATCAACTGCTACATTTGTTCCAGTCAAGCGTTGTTGTTCATCCAATGAAATTCCCAATTTTTTCATGGTCTCTTTCATTTCTGGATCAACATCATCCCAACTTTCGTATTTCTTACTTTGCTTTGGGGCGGCGTAATAGGTTATATCTTGAAAATCTGGCTTTGTATATTGAACATGTGCCCATTCTGGCTCAACCAAGCTTTTCCAAACTGCAAAGGCTTCAAGGCGGTGATTCAGCAACCATTCAGGTTCCTCTTTTTTTGCAGAAATGAAACGAATAATATCTTCATTTAGCCCTTTTGGCGCCTTGTCTGATTCAAAATTAGATGTAAATCCAAATTTATACTCCTGACTTTCTAGGTCTTTAGCTAATTGATCTTCCGTGTAATTTGACATGTTATCTTATATCGAAAATGATTCACCACAACCGCATGTTCTGTCAGCATTTGGATTAACAAATACAAATCCTTTTCCATTCAGTCCTCCTGAAAAGTCAAGTGTTGTACCAACCAAATACAAAAAGCTTTTTTTATCTACCACCACTTTGACACCGTTGTCTTCAAACGTTTTATCGTTTTCCGTCAATTCATTGTCAAATTTTAGTTGATACATTAAACCAGAACATCCTCCTCCTTCAACTCCTACTCGAATAAATAGTCCGTCTTTCGCGTCTTCCTCCATTAGCATCAATGCTTGCTTTTTTGCTGAGTCTGTGACTGTTATCATGTTGTTTCTATTTAATTTTAAAACGCTTTATTTAGACTAAATCTAAATTACAGCCATTTTACTCTGCAAAAATACCTAATTTGTGGTATTGATGCAAACAAAATAAAGGATTATATAGAGGAATTTTTTAAGTTGAATTGGAGTTTGCCAAAAAGAGTGTTCATTTTTCAAAGAAATTTCATCTTGAGCTTCTCTGTACGCTTATTTCAATAAATTTGTACTTGAAAGTTGAGTGAATGAAAGTTTTTCAAGGTTTTGACCAAATAAAGAAGATTAAAAATCCAGTTTTAACAATTGGAACGTTTGATGGGGTTCATTTGGGGCATCAGAAAATCATTGATCAATTAAATGATGAAGCCAAAAAAATAGGAGGAGAATCTGTATTATTCACGTTTTATCCGCATCCGAGAATGGTTTTATATCCAGAAAGTCACGGATTAAGATTAATTCAAACACAAGTCGAAAAAGTTGACAAATTGCGCCGAATGGGATTACAAAATGTAATAATTCACCCATTTACAAAAGAGTTTTCACGTTTATCGGCTATAGAATTTGTACGTGATTTCTTAGTTAATCAACTAAATGTGAAAAAGCTGGTTATTGGTTATGATCATCAATTCGGTAAAAATAGAGAGGGTTCGATTGATTTTTTATTGGAAGTTTGCGATACTTACGGATTTGAAGTGATTGAAATTGCGGCGCAAGAAATAGATGATGTGAATGTAAGTTCTACGAAAATTAGAAATGCAATTAAATCAGGCGATATTGAAACGGCAAATTCATTTTTGGGTGAACCTTTTTTGGTGAATGGAATAGTAGAGGAAGGTAGTGCATTAGGAAGAGAATTGGGCTATCCAACTGCGAACATTAATATTCAAAGCGAAATTAAACTAATTCCAGGCAACGGAGTTTATGCAGTAAAGGTAGAAGTTGAAGGCAGCTGGCATCTTGGAATGATGAATATTGGAATTCGACCAACGATTGATGTTGACAGTTTTGCAAAAATAGAAGTGCATTTGTTTGATTTTAATGATAACTTGTATGGTAAATCTCTAACGGTACAATTATTGTCAAGATGTCGAGATGAAATTAAGTTCAACTCACTTGAAGAGTTAAAAAACCAATTAAAGAAGGATGAGGCGATTATTCGTGCTTTTTTCAATAGTAACAATTAATCTTGTATTAGGTCAGGATGATATTATTCGTGTGTATACATGGGAAGAAGCTCAAGCTGCAAATCCAGACACTATAGTTGGAATTACTTTTGAAAAACTCAAATTGGAAAGTGTTCCTCCCGAATTGGAGCGATTTAAGAATTTAAAAATCCTCAATCTTCAAAAGAATAAGCTAACTGAAATTCCTGATTTTATTACTGAATTCAAACAGCTCAAGACGTTAAATTTGGAAAAGAATTTACTTGAGTATTTCCCGATTCAAGTATGTAGAATGAAACATATTACCCATTTGATTTTGTCACGGAATTACTTTGAGAATGTTCCAGAATGTATAGGCGAATTGACATCACTGGTTTATTTGGATTTGTACGATACTCCTATAAGAATTTTGCCCCAATCGCTTGAAAATCTGAAGAATTTAAAGGAAATTGATTTCTCAGGAATTAAGTTTAGTCCTAGTTTTCAAAAGTCATGGACGGCGCGCTTACCAAATGTAAAACTCATTTTTGATGCACCATGCGATTGCATGGAATAACAGCTCACAGCCAACCAAACAGTTAAATTTTACGTCTTTTTCATTGTTGACCTCAACGAAACGAATGAACTATTTGAAAATTTTGTACATTTGGACAACTGCACAATTGATATTTAAACGTCAATTGACTTATGAAATGAAAAAATTGAACACAACACGTAATTTAGAGTCGATTAAACTATTCGTAACACTTTGTGTTATTGTTGTTTTTTCGGTTGCAGTTAATGCGCAGCAAATCCCGCAGTACAGTCAATATATGAAGAATCCATATTTGATTAATCCTGGAGCTGCTGGTCAACAGAATTTCATAGATGTTACGGCAGGTGGAAGAATGCAATGGCTTGGATTTTCAGATGCACCTAAAACGATGTATGTGTTTGTGACAGCGCCAATTGGAGCTAAAGTGTCTAAATACAACCCTTCAGTCAAAATTAATTATGGAGCAGTTCGTAATCCAAGAGCAATCTACAATGCACAACAAAAACATGCATTGGGAGGTTCTTTGATTGTTGATCAATATGGTGCTTTTCAATACATTAAAGCCACAGCGACCTACGCTTTTCATTTGCCTGTGACAGATAAAATGTATTTATCTTTCGGCGCAAATGTTGGTTATTCTAACCGCTCATTTTTGAAAAGCCGAGCGCAAACGTTAAGTTCAATGACGGGTGTTGGAACTGACGTAACGTACGATACTTATGCTAGTCAAGGCGACTTGAATATGCTTGATATTGGAGCAGGACTTTATTTGTACTCTGAAAATCTTTTTGTAGGAATTACAGGAGATCAATTAACAAAAGACTTTGTTCGATTTGGTAATGGAAGTAACATTGATCCACGAATGCATTTCAACTTTGTTGCCGGATACAAGTTCAATTTAAGTAATACCATGACATTAACGCCTTCTGTTTTGGCCAAATACATCAAACCATCACCACTTTCAATTGAAGGGTCATTAATGTTTGAGTGGAAAGAAAGAGTATGGTATGGACTTTCGTACCGTTATCAAGATGCTGTGGTTGGTTTTGTTGGGATGAACATCACCAATCGACTTAGATTTGGTTATTCATTTGACTTCTCAACTTCTCGATTCAACAAACACAGCTTTGGTGGTCATGAATTGAACATCGGATTGATGTTGTAGTAAAATCGCGTATTTTTCATTTATTTAAGTAACAACGTGTTTTAAGTTGATTAATTTGGAGCGAGAGCATTATAAGTTCTGGAAGGTATTCGTTTTAAATTCTCATTACCTTGATTAAAACTATTTCTTGATCTAAATATACTTTCATAAAATAAACTCCTTCTTTATAATAAGATAGATCAATTCTATTGGTTTCAAATCCTTGATAAACGACCTCACCTAAAGAAGAGTAAATTTCAATTCGTTCAATTTTTAAGTCTGTCGATAAATCAATAATTCCGGTCGTTGGATTCGGTGAAATGGAAATTGAAGTTTCGGACGGTTCGGATACGCTTACGGTAGGATCATATTTCCATGTCTCATTCAATCGTGTATCATTTTCATTAATGCCAGTAGTGTAATACAACTTCAATCCATATGAAAAGGACATTCCTCCTCTTCTTCCAAGACCAGGAAGACCAGGAAGTGTGTTCCAACTATCCGTAACAATATTGTAACTCCACAAATCATTAAACGAACTACCTGAACCATCTATTCCGAAATTGATGTACAAATCATTGCCAGCTGAATTAAGAGCGGCGTAGGTGCGACCATTCGATGGGAAATTAGAAATTAAAGTCCAGGAATCTGTTAGTGATTCATATTGGTATAATTCATTCTGAAAAATGCTTGCTTCATCTTTCCCGAAAATTAGATAGCCAAGATTGTTCACTTGGGTTCCAGATGCTCTCCACCTATTTCCAAATGGGAAGTCATTTTTTTGAGTCCAATTGTCGTTGATGATAGAATAAGCCCAAACTTCATCTATTGCATTACCCGTCGATGATTTCCCTCCGATAATATAAGCTGTATCATTAATCACAAAACAAACCGCTCCACTTCTTCCTACTGAAGGCAAAGGTGCTTTTTCTGTCCAGGTGTCGCTATTTGGGTCGTACATCCATAAATCATTTAAGTAGCCAACTCCATTTACTCCGCCGAAAATATACCCCTTAGAATTGCCCGAAAAACCTGATGCATATTGTCGTTCTTCATCAATTGGTAACGATTCAATAGAATACCATGTTTCATTTGTTAAATCGAAGCCATAAAAATCCCTTTCGGAAGACCACCAAGGCGTCAAGCCAGTTCCACAAAAAGCGGTATCTCCAATAATAAAAGCGGTTCCATCATCACGTGCATTGCCCGGAAAAATATCAAGTTGTTGCCAAGATTGAGAATAACCATGTAAAGCATTGAAAGTGAGTAGAATGTGAAACAGGAATTTCATAAAATGGATGTACTTATTTACGTAACGAAATTTTAAGAAATAAATTTTGATGTCAATTCAATTAAACTTAATCGACTTCACAGGCTTAATACGCGTGATAACAATACTTGGGATTATTAACGATGTGATACAAATTCCCAAGGTTGCAAGATTAAGAATTACCCAGTGGATAAAATTGATTTCTATTGGAACTTGAGTTAAATAATAAACCTCTGGATTTAAAGTAAATGCTCCCGTGTACTTTTGTATAAAACAAATTCCCAAACCAATAATATTTCCCCACAACATACCGCGACTGATTAGGAAGCCTGCCTGAATTAAAAATATTTTTCGAATGCTCCAGTTTGTTGCGCCCATCGCTTTCATCATTCCAATGAAATTTGAACGAATAAGAATCAAAACAAGAAGTGCAGAACCCATATTAATAATTCCAATCAATATCATTAATGAAAGAATGATGATAACGTTAATGTCTAAGAAATCCAACCAAACAAAAATGTCCTTTTGATTTTCCATGATGCTCGTTGTTTTCAACAATTCATCGTATTTCGTGGGTATGAAATCAATTTTCTTTTTGACACGAATAAATACATCATCTAATTTCGTCCAATCCTTTATCATAATTTCGAAACCGCCTACGTAATTGTCTGAACTCCCTTTTCCCTGTGTGATCTCGAACGTAATTGTTTTTTGACTGGCTTGAATTGAAAACTTAGTGCCATTTTCATTTAAATAAGTGCGCTCAATTTCGCCGAATTCATTGAGTTTGAAGTCGCACGGCGAGTAGGCATTTCCTTTGATTGATATTTTCAAATAAGCTGTATCGGGAATGCTGGTGTCAATTTCATCTGAAGTAGGATTGCTCCAATAGTCAGCTGCTACTAATTGAATGAGAGTGTCTTTAAAAGGGCAAATTGTAAAACCGGTGTAGGTGTCAAAACCATCTCCCCAGTCGTATTTAAAGTTACCGTTTCCGCCAGCAACATTTCCACGAATGATTAGTTGATTATTTGTTAGCGTATCTGCAACCTCAATGGCAGCACTAATTCCCCAATCATTTAGTTCTTGAACAAGTTTTAAATCGCCAAGTATAAATTTTTTATCAAACTCTTCAAGACCGGTTTCATAAATACCTACTATAACAAACTCTCGTTTAACAGGTTGACTTTTTACGAAAAACGCGCCAATTGTGTCGTTCAAAGAATAATTTAAATCACGACAGATTTTTTTTGAAATTACGATGCGATTGTCTTTTTTATCTTTGGAATAATTCGGTAATTTTCCTTCAATTAAATGCGTTTTAAAGAAAGTCCAATCATATCCTTCATCAACTCCTTTTACAATGGCTCCAAGTACATCTTGTTGAATTTCTGAAGTATCTTTTCCATTGGCAAGTTTGTACTTTCGTTCGTTTTTATCAGATTGCAATAAAACAGGTTTGTAACCAACAGCTTGAATTGATTTAATTGACGCGTCTTTTTTGAGAAAATGAACAAAATCTTGATCTTTTCGAATGGCTTGACTTTCAAAAACACTATTCTCACCAGATGCCATAATGAAAAGGTGAGAGCCAAATCCACTTATTTTTTGGCGCACTTCTTGCTGAAATCCTGACACAACAGCAATGGTAATTAAGTTAACTATAATTGCTAAGGCTATACTGATAATGGATATGCGCACGATAGGTTTGGAAACTTTCTTACCTTGTGCTACACTTTTAAGCGTTTTTTTAGATATGAAGTATTCGAATGCCAATTTGCAATTTAGTTTTCGACTAAAGTACACAAAGGTTTTCTGCCTGAAAAGCATTTTTATTTTTTTGATTTCATCTTGTGGTTATGGGAATACGATTTCCGTAGCTACAGTTGATGATTCAAGCTCGACTATAAGTGGAAACGTCATACGCGTTGGGGCGCAAAACATGAGGAATATAGTGGCAGAATTGAAAGATAAGCGTGTGGGAATAGTTGGAAATCAAAGTTCATTAGTAGGAAATACACATTTGGTTGATACATTGCTGAATTCTAAGGTAAATGTAATTCGTGTTTTTTCCCCGGAACATGGTTTTCGAGGTGATGCAGATGCAGGAGAAATTGTGTCAAACGGTCAGGATGCTAGAACCGGTTTGACTATTATTTCGTTATATGGAAAAAATAAAAAGCCAAAAAAAGATCAGTTAGAAGGGATCGATGTGCTAATTTTTGATATTCAAGATGTTGGTGTTCGGTTCTATACATACATTTCTACCTTGCACTATGTGATGCAGGCATGTGCAGAGAACAATATCTCACTTATGGTGTTGGATCGTCCAAATCCAAATGGGCATTATGTTGATGGACCAATTCTGGACATGAAATTCTCATCTTTTGTTGGCATGCATCCTATTCCAATTGTTCATGGAATGACAATTGCCGAATATGCTCAAATGATTAATGGTGAAGGATGGCTTGGCGAGAATCTAAAATGTGATTTAACCGTAATTCCTTGCGAAGGTTACACGCATAATATGCCGTATTCATTGCCTGTTCCACCGTCACCAAATTTACGTTCGGATTTGTCCATCCAATTGTATCCAAGTCTTTGTTTATTGGAGGCAACAACCGTCTCGGTTGGAAGAGGAACTGATTTTCCATTTGAGGTTTATGGTCACCCAGATTTCCCTGAGACCGATTTTGTGTACACACCAAAGTCAGGATTTGGGTCTAAAGATCCGAAACAAGAAGGAAAGAGATGCAACGGCTATCATTTAACTGATTCAATTTACCAGCGCATGTACAAATTGGACTTTAGTTTTTTAGTAAACGCGAATAAGCAATTGAATGGTAAGTTATTCATTGATCGAGACAACTTCTTTAACCTGCTTTCTGGTAATGATGTTTTAATTGAGCAATTGAAACAAGGAAAGAGTGAACAGGAAATTCGCGCATCATGGGAACCAGGCTTGAGTGCGTTTAAGGAAAAGAGAAAGAAATATTTGCTTTATGATTGATTTTCATGATCAATTGAAGTTCAGTCAAAATGGAATTGGTATTTTAGTATAGAATTTAAGAACAAACAGATAAGAAATGGCAAAAGTTGGAATAATTATGGGGAGCATTTCGGATTTACCGATTATGCAGGAAGCGGCAAATATTTTAAAAGAGTTTAATATCGCCTTTGAAATGAATATCGTTTCGGCACACAGAACACCAGATTTAATGGTAGATTATGCACGAAACGCACATAAACGAGGAGTGAATGTAATTATTGCAGGAGCTGGAGGAGCAGCTCATTTACCAGGAATGACTGCTTCATTAACAGCATTACCGGTAATTGGTGTTCCTATTAAATCGGCAAACTCGATAGATGGTTGGGATAGTATTTTATCTATTCTACAAATGCCAAATGGTATTCCAGTGGCAACAGTTGCGTTAAATGGAGCAAAAAATGCTGGAATTTTAGCGGTTAAAATTATTGGAGCGATGAATGATCAAGTTCAGGGACAATTATTGGAGTACATGGAAGACATGAAGGAAGCTGTATTAAAAAGTGCAGAAGACTTAAACGACAATAATCGTAACTTGGACGTTTAGCGAATTAAATACATCTAAAATAAAAAAGGTTTCTCATTGTGAGAAACCTTTTTTATTAGACTACCACGTCCAAAATTAAATGGTCTTCAATATTGTCAATTCCCCAATTCTCTAGTTCATTTTCTGTCCATAATTCCGGAAAGAATATACGACGTTGGTAACGTGGATGCATGTATTTTTGCCATTCACTTCCTCCTGTCGCCTCGGCACTTGTTTCACCACTGTTAAGGTATTTTTTTGCTGCATTTAAATGATGCATCACCCATTTTACGTTCACTGTATGGTCATAGTGGCGCATAGCGTTCACAAGCTGTACATTCTTTTGATCTGCTTCTGGAAGTGACTTAAATTTAGTCCAAAGGTTGATTGTATTGTATTCTTCCATGAAGCTTAGAAACTCAACCTTATAGCGCTTGTCAAAATTGACCACTAGTTTATTTCGTTTGCCAGTTTTATGATCTATACCTGCAGCCTGCCAGTACAAATGGTCATATGCATGCGTGTATGGTGTATTTCTGTCAATCGTTTTTCTGAATCTAAAATCAATTAAATTGATTAATTCTGTTGATGCAAATTCAATTTTGCGGTATTGTGCACTTTGAAATCCACTTGCTGGAGTTAATGTATCTCTGAATTTCATGTATTGATCTACATCCATTCCATCACCCATAATGGTAAATGAATTCGATAGCATGTCAAAATAACGACTTACACGGTCTAAATGCTTCGAAAATTTTTCAGTTGAAATTGGATCTTCATGAGATACTTGATCAATTTCCCAAAGAATCATTTTAAACAATATTTCGTTGATTTGGTGGTACATAATAAATACCATCTCATCTTTTAAAACCGTTCGTTGAGCTTGAAGTCCTAAAAGTGCATCTACCTGAATGTAATCCCAATAAGTTATTGGTTCGGCGTGTAACAGTCCCGACAAATGTACGTCCGGATTTTGGCCCATTGCTTCGTACTTTTCATCTATTGCTTTTAGTAATTCTTCTCTGGTCATTGTTTAAAATTAAATGATTTGTTCAAAATTACGTAAAAAATGAAGCCCATTTCATGATTTCCATCATATTAAAGACCTAACGATTCTTTCAATTGTGCGTATGAATTGCGACTAATTGGAATTTTTGCTTGATTGGTGAGGGTGGCGTGGTAGCTGTTTTTTTCAAATGAGTCAATTCTGGTTAAAAAATTAACATTGATGATGTAAGATCGATGAATTCTCAGAAAATCCTTCGAGGATAGAGATTTCTCGTAAAAGGTTAACGTTTTTTTCTTCAAATAGTATTTTTCAGCGGTATAGATCTTTACATAATCATCATACGCTTCTAGGTATAAAACATCGGAGGTTGGTATAATATGAATTGTTCCTCCATCTTTAACTACAATACGTAATTTTTCATCTGGTTGTTTGTGCGCAATTTCATTTATTACAGAAGAAGTTGAAGAATTTGACTCGCTTAATTTCCACTTGTTAAATGCCAAATCAAAGCGTTCTTTTGAAAAAGGTTTTAACAAATAATCAATCGCGGACGCTTCAAAGGCTTTCAATGCATACTCATCAAATGCAGTGGTAAATATTACTGCTGGATTCGAATCTATAAGTTCCAACATTTCAAAACCATTGATTTTTGGCATTTGAATGTCAAGAAAAATTAAATCGGGTTGATGTTCATCGATGGATTTAACTCCTTCAAATCCATTGTTGCAATCTGCTACTATTTCTATTTCGGCGCAATTTGCTAAATAAGCACGAACGATTGATCTTGCTAATGGTTCATCATCTATTATAATAACCTTTTTCATTCTTGTGGTATGCTTAATTGAATTGTGAACAAATCTTCAGTTTTTTGAATTGTCATCAAATTATATTGATGATACAATATCTGCATTTTTTTCTCAATAGACACTAATCCATATCCTGTTCCTTTAGCAGATGAGCTTGTTAATGGGTCAAAAGGGTTGCTCATTGAAATAAGAAGTTGTTTGTTTTCAAATTCTGCCTTAATATCAATAGAAACATTATCAACGTTTCCATAAAGACCGTATTTAACAGCGTTTTCAATTAACGGCTGAAGAATAAGATGAGGTAGTTTAAGGCCGAATAATTCATCTGGAATGGTATAGTTTACGATTAATCGATCTCCAAATCGTACTTTTTCGATATCCGTATACAGTTTTAAATGTTTAATTTCTTCTTCTAAAGTAACGAGTTCACTCTGGTTTTCTTGAATGGAACCACGCATAAATTCAGACAATAAATGAACCATTTTTTGTGCTTCCTCGGGATTGCTTAGGGTTAATGCATTAATAGAATTTAAGCTGTTGAATAGAAAATGAGGTTGAAATTGTTGTTGTAAACTGTTCAATTGGATTTTAATTGAATCTCTTTCTTTTTCAATTTGTCGCTTATTGGCTTCATCAATTTCCATTTTTTGTTTTTGCGACCAATAAAAAATGAGGAGTATGGAAAGCAAAAAAAGAATAAACAACGCTTTTGGAATAAATGCATAACGCAGAATGTGAATTTCATATTTATCACCTGAAAAAAGCATCATTGAACTGTAATGATTTACCAATAGCACAATTGAGGAAAAGAGAACTATAGCACTAATGTTGGCAATGTTTAATGGTGAATTGGCATGAAAAAAGCGTTGAATTGTTGAGATTAACTGATTGGCAACTAGAAGCATTAACAATAACGAAAGCATGTCAATTCCTGCATTTAGGTTTGAAAGCCCGATGCCATCCATAAATAAATAATATATCACGCAAAATCCAGCAATTAGAATAATCACTGGACCTTGTTTCATAGAAATGATTGATTTCGACATTCTAATAGCTAATTATTTTTACTCCTGCCATAAAACATGTCCCTGTCAATGTAAGTACTCTAATGTTTTCTTGTTCGATATTGTTTATTGTAGAACGTTTATCTTCAACCGCTCCAAAAATACAGGTTACTTGAGATTCCACGCGCCAATTGGCAGGTACAATAAGTTTTAATTCGCCAAAAGCAGTTGAAGAGTTTATATTAATTGGCTTCTCCATATCCGCTTTTGTTAAGTTCAATTCAATTCCTCCAAAAGCAGTTGTAAAGTCACCTCCTTTAAATGTTTTGCTCACTACGTTCTTTTTAACACCTCCAAAATAGGTTGAGGTAGAAATGAAATCATCCGAAGAAATGTCTTCAACCTCTTCAAACATTACGTCATGTCCGCTGAACTTTTTTTTTTGAAATAAATTAGTTCCTTTTGAAATAGTCACAATCCCGAACAGAATAATCATTAACGGAAAGATTAAACCATCATCGATTCTTCCAGGGAAAATATCTTTAAATAGAAATACACCGCCAACAATAATTAATGTATAACCCCATATTTTTTTCCAATAGTGCTTATAAAGAGTCACAAAACCTATTGCAATAAGTGCTGTTTCCCATGAAATAAGCCATTTTGGTATTGCCGCTCCCATTCTTTCGGCTAAAAAAACCACACCAAATAGTATTAATAACGTTCCTGCTAAAACTTTTGATTTCTGATGACGCAGTGGTATTCGTTTGTTTCTTCTTTCCATAATTAGTTGTTTTGTTGAATCAAATGTAATGCGACAGTTTCGAGATTAAAAGAACAATTCGGTGAAGTGTATCTATTTTTCGGTGAATGGTATCTGCAGAAGCGTCATGTTCATCTATCAAAAAAAAATCCCGATAACAGCTTATCGGGATCCAATTTTAATTCATTAAAGATCTAGAGTGTTCCTCTTTTCTCTTGCTCTCTTTCAATTGATTCAAAAAGAGCCTTAAAGTTTCCTGCTCCAAAACCTCGAGCTCCCATACGTTGAATGATTTCAAAAAACAAAGTTGGACGATCTTCCAAAGGCTTTGTGAAGATTTGCAACAAATAACCTTCTTCATCTGCGTCAATCATAATTCCAAGAGCCATTAATTTCTCAATGTCTTCCTGTAATTCATGGTTGTGCGCTTCTAAACGAAGTGGAACTGCCTTATAGTATTCTTCAGGAGGTGTGGACAAGAATTCTATACCACGACTTCTTAAATCGGCAACCGTTTTTATAATATCATCTGTTGCAACAGCAATATGTTGTACCCCAGGTCCTTCATAGAAATCCAAGTACTCTTCAATTTGAGAACGTTTTTTACCTTCTGCCGGTTCGTTAATTGGGAATTTAATTCTCCCATTTCCATTCGACATTACTTTCGACATTAATGCAGAATATTCCGTGTGTATTTGTTTATCATCAAACGATAAGAAGTTAACGAATCCCATTACATCTTCGTACCATTTAACCCAAGTATTCATTTCGTTCCATCCAACATTACCTACCATATGGTCGATAAACTTTAATCCTGTTGGCGCTGGATTGTAATCCGACTCCCATTTTTGGTAACCTGGAAGAAATTCTCCCTTGTAATTTTTACGCTCAACAAACATGTGAACCGTTTCGCCATAGGTATAAATACCTGCTCGAACAACTTCACCATGCTCATCAGTTTCAACTGTTGGCTCCATGTAAGATTTAGCTCCACGCTTTATAGTTTCTTCATATGCACTTCGTGCGTTGTCAACCCATAAAGCAACAATTTTCACTCCATCTCCGTGTTTTTTTACATGTTCTCCAATTGGTGAATCGCTGTTTAAAGCTGTCGTTAAAACGATGCGGATTTTATCTTGTTTTAGCACGTATGAAGCGCGATCTCTCATGCCAGTCTCTAATCCTGCGTATGCATGAGATTGAAAACCAAAAGCAGTTTTATAGAAATGAGCTGCTTGTTTCGCATTACCTACATAAAATTCAACGTAATCTGTTCCCAGAAGAGGTAAGAAGTCTTGTGCTCCTTCAAATATTTTTTCCAAACCGTATTCTACGTTCTTTGGTGACGTTTTTTCTGACATTTAATTTAATTTAAAGTATTAATAGTTTTAATTAGTCGTGTAACCAAGATTGATAATAATCTGCAATCTCAAGTTCCATCGCTTGTTTTGTTAATTTTAAAGGTTTAAAAGTGTCGACCATTACTGCCAATTCTTCAGTAGATTTTTTGCCAATACTTCTTTCGTATGCTCCCGGATGAGGTCCATGAGGAATTCCACCTGGATGAAGCGTTAATTGACCTTTTTCAATATTGTTTCTACTCATAAAATCTCCATCAACATAATAAAGTAATTCATCAGAATCGATGTTGCTGTGATTATATGGAGCCGGAATTGCATCTGGGTGATAATCGTATAACCTTGGAACGAATGAGCATATAACAAATGCATTGGTTTCAAATGTTTGATGAACAGGAGGTGGTTGATGAATTCTACCAGTTATCGGCTCAAAATCGTGAATTGAAAAGGCGTAAGGATAATTAAACCCATCCCATCCAACAACGTCAAACGGATGTGATGCATAGGTGTATGAATATAAAATGCCTTCTTTTTTTGTTTTTACCAGGAAATCTCCTTTTTCATTGTGTGTTTCCAATTCAGAAGGCCCTCTGAAATCACGCTCGCAAAAAGGTGAATGTTCAAGTAACTGTCCAAACCAATTTCTATATCTTTTTGGAGTGTAAATTGGATGATGCGATTCAATAATAAACAATCGATTTTGTTCAGTGTCAAAGTCAATTTGATAAATAATTCCTCTTGGAACTACTAAGTAATCGCCGTATTTAAAAGGAATATTTCCGAGTTGTGTACGTAAGGTTCCACTTCCTTCGTGAATGAAAATAACCTCGTCGCAATCAGCATTTTTATAAAAATAATCGCGCAATGATTTCTTTGGTGATGATAGTACAATGTGACAATCGCTATTCACTAAAACCGGCACGCGGCTTTCTAAATAATCATCTTTGGGAGCAACTTTGAACCCGTTAAAACTTCTCATTTGAAGCTGTTTGTCATGCGCTATTTCCGGATTTATATCAACTTTACCAACAAACTCTTTCACAATTGTAGGAGGTTCAACATGATACATTAAAGTTGACATTCCATCGAACCCAATTGTGCCAAACAATTGTTCGTGGTACAATTCACCATTTTTCTTTCGGAAAACAGTATGTCGTTTTGGTGGTATAATTCCAAGTTTATGATAAAAAGGCATATCGCTTTATATTTAGTTAATGTTCTAATTGCTGAACCACAAAAATACTCCCCATAGAACGAATAAAAACTGATAGTTGTCATGAAATTAAGAATAACGATGAAAATTTTCAATTTCTTTTAGGAATTTCACTAAATAATATTTCTATTTGTACGAGAAGACATCTATATGAAAAAGACAATTGTAATTGGAGCCTGTGGGCAAATAGGAACAGAATTAGTGTTGGGTTTAAGAGGGTTGAAAGGAAGCGAAAATGTTATTGCAGCTGATCTACATGACCATTGTCCAGAAAAATTGGCTGGTGGACCATATACTAAGATGGATATTTTAAATAGAGATGCCGTTCGTAGCTTTATAATAGATAATTCCATTAAGGAAGTTTATTTATTAGCGGCTTTGTTAAGTGCAACTGCTGAGAAAAATCCTGCTTTTGCATGGGAATTAAACATGGAAGGTCTTTTTACTATTTTAGATCTCGCTAAAGAAGGTCATATTGATAAAATATTTTGGCCTAGTTCAATTGCAGTTTTTGGTCCAACAACGCCTAAAGTGAATACTCCACAAATGACTATTATGGAGCCATCAACAGTTTATGGAATCTCCAAACAATCGGGAGAAAGATGGTGTGAATATTACTTTAATAATTATGGAGTAGATGTCAGAAGCATTCGTTATCCAGGTTTAATTTCATATACGAGTTTGCCAGGTGGAGGAACAACAGATTATGCAGTTGATATTTTTTATCAAGCCAAATTGGGTAATGATTTTAATTGCTTTCTAAATGAAGATACTGCACTTCCAATGATGTTTATGGAAGATGCAATTAGAGCGACATTGGAGTTAATGGAAGCTCCAAAAGAAAAGGTTAAAATACGATCTTCTTACAACTTATCTGGATGCAGTTTTACTCCAAAAGAATTGGCGGAGGAGATAAAATTGATTCTACCGGAGTTTAGAATCCAATATTCGCCTGATTTTCGACAAAAAATTGCGGACAGCTGGCCAGATTCAATTGATGATTCAGCCGCAAGAAATGATTGGGGATGGAAAGAACAATTTGACACTAAGTCGCTGGTTGATATCATGTTAAAAAATGTCAATGTTAGTTTGCTGGAGCAAAATAACAATTAATGTTAATATATTAACAGTCCTTAAATTAAAATTGGTCGATAAAAAAGTAAAGTTTGCCGAATTTATTTTGATTAACAGAATCAAATATGTACTTTCGATTAGAACTGTGAACACTCAAAAACTTTTAAAACTAAAGGTAAGATGATATTAAAGAAAATATTGTTTATCATGCTTCTTGGATTTGTATCGCCTTCGCTTCTTTTAGCGACGGATGATCAAGGTGGGGAGACGAATAAAGTGGACAGTCAAGGTCGTAAACAAGGTAAATGGATTTATCTTGGAAAAGATAGACCAGAATCAGGTTTTCCAGTTAATGGAAAAATTGAAGAAGGACCTTATTTAGACGACAGAAAAGAAGGAGTTTGGATCAAGTATCACAATGACGGAGTTACTCCTAAGCTTAAAGGTGAATATCACAATAACCGACCAAGCGGAAAATACACGAAATTATATCCTGACGGAACAATACGTGAAATTGGTAGTTTCGAAAGAAACAAGTATTCCGATTCATTAAAACGTTTCCATGAAAACGGTGTCTTAGAATATGAGGCAGATTTTAATGATTCAGGAAAGGAACAAGGTGTAGTTAAATACTATTATCCTAATGGTCAAGAAGAATTCGTATTTGAATCACAAAACGGAATTCCAACTGGAAAAGCCACTCGCTACTATGAAAATGGTGATATTAAAGAAATTATTTATTACTCGGCGGATGGTTCAATTGAAAGAAGCGAACAACGAGAAATGAAAAATCCGATTGTTAATGTTGTTGACCCAGGTGTGTCTAAAGAGGCTGCTCCACGAGTTACTAATCCAAGAACGAAGGGAACACGTTTCCAAACAAATGGATACAATAAAGTGTATAACGATAATGATGAAATTTGGCAAGATGGTGACTTTAGAAATGGCCGCTTGTGGGATGGAAAAGTTTATGAATATGATTCAGATGGAATCTTACTTAAAGTAAAAGTCTTTAAGAAAGGTGTATACCATTCTGATGGACAGTTGTAAACAAACTAGAAAAGTGAAAAGCTCCAATTTGGAGCTTTTTTTTTGCGCCATTATGTTGTTATATTTGCTTATTAAATTGAGTGTAAATGCAAGACAAAAAAAAGATGTCTAATTATTTAATTCCTGACTTTACCCTTTCACCTAGGATAGATAAAGTTGGAGTAGAAGAAAGAGTTGCAAGATTTCAAACTCGAAGCATTAAATCAGAATCAAAAATGCAGGCCTTGAAAATGGCTTTGAATATGATTGATTTAACAACTTTAGAAGGAAAAGATACGCCTAACAAAGTGCGTCAAATGTGTTATAAAGCAATGCATTTACACGATGTTTATGACGGTCTTCCTACAGTGGCAGCTGTTTGCGTGTATCCTTCCATGGTTGGAGTAGCTAAAAAGGAAGTTATCAATTCAACGGTAAAAGTAGCTTCAGTTTCAACTGCATTCCCTAGTGGTCAGGCTCCACTTGAGGTTAAGCTAATCGATACAAAATTTGCGGTTGAAGAAGGTGCAGATGAGATTGATATGGTTATTTCAAGAGGTAAATTTCTTTCTGGAGAATATAATTTCGTGTTTGATGAAATTGCAGCAGTGAAAGAAGCGTGTGGAAAGGCAAGATTAAAAGTGATATTGGAAACTGGTGAATTGGTTACACTTGATAATGTTAGAAAGGCAAGTGATATTGCAATGTATGCCGGAGCTGATTTTATTAAAACATCCACGGGAAAAATTCAACCAGCTGCTACAATGCAAGTTACATATACAATGCTTGAAGCAATAAGAGACTTCAATGATGCAACCGGCATTCAAATTGGAATGAAGCCAGCAGGTGGAATTTCAAACTCTAAGTTGGCCTTGCATAACCTTGTAATGGTAAAAGAAGTATTAGGAAACGATTGGTTAACAAACGAGTGGTTTCGCTTTGGAGCAAGTAGTTTAGCGAATGATGTTCTAATGCAAATATTGAAAGCTGAAACTGGCGTATATCAATCATCAAATTACTTTTCAATCGATTAAAAGATGGCAAAAAAAATAAAAGAAATTAATTGGGATTATGCTCCTTCTTTGGAAAGCACTTCCCATATAGAAGTAAAAGAAAAATACGAATTATTTATTGATGGAAAATTTGTAAAACCATCTTCTGGAAATTACTTCAACACTGTTAACCCAGCAACAAACGAAGTGTTGTCGAGTATAGCTTATGCAAACGAGAAAGATGTCGATAATGCAGTTAAAGCGGCAAGAAAAGCATATAACGAAGTTTGGTCTAAATTATCGGGAAAGGAAAGAGGAAAGTACATTTATCGTATTGCTCGCCTTATGCAAGAACGTGCGCGTGAATTAGCAGTCATTGAAACTTTGGATGCGGGTAAAACAATTCGCGAATCTAGGGATATTGATATTCCTTTGGCATGCAACCATTTCTTTTATTATGCAGGATGGGCTGATAAATTGGAGTATGCCTTTCCAAATCGAAAAGTGGAATCTTTGGGTGTTGCGGGACAAATTATTCCTTGGAATTTTCCTTTGTTGATGGCAGCTTGGAAAATTGCACCAGCCCTTGCAGCAGGTAATACGGTTGTGTTAAAACCAGCCGAAACCACATCGCTAACTGCAATGAAATTGGCTGAAATTATTAGAGATTCTGGTCTGCCAGCAGGTGTTGTAAATATTGTGACCGGATACGGTGATACTGGTGCTGCAATTGTAAATCATGAAGACATTAATAAAGTGGCTTTCACTGGATCAACAGCTGTCGGTAAAATTATCCAAAAAGCGATAGCTGGAACAGGGAAAAAAGCAACACTTGAATTGGGCGGTAAATCTGCCAATATTATCATGGATGACGCACCTATCGATCAAGCAGTTGAAGGGATAATTAATGGTATCTTCTTTAACCAAGGTCACGTTTGTTGCGCGGGGTCAAGGCTTTTTGTGCAAGAAGGAGTTGCTGATGTAGTGATTAAAAAATTAAAAAGAAGAATGGATAGCTTGATAATTGGAAATCCATTAGATAAAAATACTGATGTTGGAGCAATTAATTCCAAAGAGCAGTTGGATACAATTAACAAGTACATAAAAATAGGAATCAATGAAGGGGCTGAAATGTATCAGGCTTCATGTGAGATTCCCAAAAATGGTTATTTCTGCCCTCCAACTATCTTCACTGGTGTGGCACAATCAAGTACAATTGCACAAGAAGAAATTTTCGGTCCAGTTTTAACAATTCAAACGTTTAGAACTGTTGATGAGGTAATTCAAAAAGCGAATAATTCCCCTTTTGGATTAGCTGCTGGAGTTTGGTCTGACAAAGGTTCTCGCGTTTTTAACTTAACCAGTAAATTAAATGCAGGAGTTGTTTGGGCAAATACATATAATAAGTTTGATCCAGCTTCACCGTTCGGTGGGTTTAAAGAAAGTGGATACGGCAGAGAAGGTGGAATGCACGGCTTAAGTGCTTACGTTAAATTAAAATAACAATGGAACGATTGGAAATTCTAAAAACATATAAGATTTACATAGGGGGAAAATTTCCTCGTACTGAATCCGGACGATATTACTCGCCTAAAAATCCGAAAGGTGAACTGTTAGGGAATATATGTTTGTCCTCAAGAAAAGATGTGAGAAACGCTGTAGTGGCTGCACGTAAGGCGTATGGAGATTGGTCGGAAAGGGCTGATTTTAACAGGAGTCAAATACTGTATCGAATTGCTGAAATGTTAGAAGGAAGAAAGGCTCAATTTATAGATGAGTTGATTGTTCAAGGTGTTTCCCAAAAGGCAGCAAAACAAGAAGTGGAATTGACAATCGATCGCTTGGTTTATTACGCAGGATGGTGTGATAAGTATAAGCAAATTCAAAGTTCAGTTAATCCTGTTTCTTCTTCACACTTTAATTTTTCTGTGCAAGAACCAACAGGAATTGTTGGAATAATAGCTGATGCAAACTCGTCTTTAATTGGTTTAGTTTCAAGTATCGCGCCTGTTATTGCAGGTGGAAATACGTGTGTTGTTTTAGCATCTGAGAAATTACCGCTTTGTGCAATTACGTTCGCCGAAGTAATTAACTCTTCGGATGTTCCAGGTGGGGTCGTCAATATTTTGACGGGGAAAAGAACAGAATTAATCTCTCCATTAACAACGCATATGGATGTGAATGCCATTTTCTATTCAGGGAAGGAAACTGAAATAATAAAAGAGTTGGAAGAAAGTGGAGCGTTGAACTTAAAGAGGATTCACTCTTATGATGAAGATTGGAACAAGGAAAGTTCGCAAAACCTCTATTTTATTACTGATTTTCAAGAGTTAAAAACGACTTGGCACCCGATAGAGAATGTTGGGGGAGCAAGCTCGAGTTACTGATGAAGTGAATTAAAAAGAAAAGCGGAAATTTTATTTCCGCTTTTCTTTTTACAATTAGTTCTGTAGCTTAATTTAAGGTAAAGTTGATAGGTAAACGACAACGTGTTCTCGCCTTTTTACCTTTCGCCTCTCCTGGCTCCCAATTTGGCATTTTTCGAATTAATCGCTTTGCTTCTTTGTCCAAGTCTTGACTTACACCTCGTTCAACTGCAATGTTTGATATAGAACCATCGGCTTCTACAACAAAAGAAAGATAAACTTTTCCTTGTTCATTCATTTCAATCGAAGTTTGAGGGTAATTAACGTTTTCGGCAATCCATCGCTGCATTGCCGCAGCTCCTCCTAGAAAAGAGGCTTCTACATCTGGGAAATCGATGATATCATCTTCAATCACAACATCTTTATTTCCAATTTTTATATCAGGAGGAAGAATGACAATTATTCTAGAGTCTGGAATGTCCTGTGAATTACTGTCAATAATAATATTCTGATCTGGAGGAAGTAAAAGTTGAGGTTGCTCAATTGTTGGCGGTTCGACTTCTGGTTTAACAGTTTCCTCTATATATTGAATTTCGGCAGAATTTTCAGCGGATTTAGTTCTTAAATCTCGTTCAATTCCATTTGTAAAGGAGAAAGAGGCTAGTACTAAACTTCCAATAAATAGTAATCCAATTGCAGTGATTGGACCTCTTGCTTTCTCGATGTTTGCTTTGTTTGTTTTTTTTGCTTCCATGATGTGTAGGGTTTAAATTTCATTGATTGTAAACCAAATCATGTGCCAAAAAAAAACGCCCACTAAAAGTAGGCGTTTTAAATATTCTGGTGTTCGTTTAGTTCAACGTAAAGTTGATTGGTAAACGACAACGTGTTCTTGCTTTTTTACCTTTTGCCTCACCTGGGGACCATTTTGGCATTTGACGTAACAAACGTTTTGCTTCCTTATCTAAGTCGTTACTTACACCTCTTTCTACAGCGATGTTCGAAATAGAACCATCAGACTCAACAACAAATGACAAGTAAACACGTCCTTGCTCATTCATTTCGATAGCCGTTTGCGGGTAATTTACATGTTCAGCAATCCATTTCTGCATTGCTGCCGCTCCACCAGGGAAAGATGCTTCAACATCTGGGAAATCAATAATTTCTTCCTCAACTTTCACCTCTTCAACTGGTCCAATTTTTACTGGAGGAGGAATAGGAATAGCCGCAACTGGCTCAACTTCTGTATTTTCTTCCTCTTTAATTTCTTCAGAAACAGGAGGTGGTGCATCAACTTGAGGTGGTGGCGGTGGCGGTGTGTCTTCTGGCTTCGCATCCTGCACAAATTGCACATCTGCAACATTTTCCGCTACTTTTCCTTTTCCTTCACGTTCTGTTTCTACTGTGTATGAAAAAGAAGCCAAAACTATACTACCAACAAAAAGTAGTCCCATCAAGATGATTGGACCTCTTAATTTTTCAATACTTGCGTCGTTACTTTTCTTTAATTCCATTTTAGTTGAATTAGTTTGTAAATATATAAATTTATATCAACAAAAAATATACCATTTACTCAATAACATTGAGAGTACAGTATACGAAAGCTAATAATTCCTATACAAGCCCCTAATATATCAAAAATTAAGTTCCAAAAGCTAAAACAATTCGAAAGTTTACATCCAAATATTGCCAGTTCTGAAACTACTGCTATTACCAACGCGGAGCTAAAAACGATGGTGAACGCATTTCTTTTTAAAAATTCATGTTTCAATTGTTTTTTCAACGCTGCTATCCATATGTGAACAAATCCCCACATCAACAATCCATGTATCAAAGATCGTGATGGTATTACATCAAAATAATACACCTGTGAATTTTGATTTGATGTAAAGAACAATAATGCCATTACAAAAAGCCATGCAACACCAAGAAGAACAATCCGAAAATTCAAAACAATTATCCTACTAAATCAGTGTAGGCAACTGCATCTAAAAGTGCATCTAATTCGCTTGCATCAGAAATCTCAATCTTGATCATCCATCCTTTCCCGTATGGGTCAGAGTTTACAAGCTCGGGATTTGCTTCCAATTCAGAATTGAACTCAGTTATTTCTCCCGAAAGTGGCATAAACAAATCAGAAACAGTTTTTACTGCTTCAACAGATCCGAAAACTTCTTCGTTATCCAATGTTTCTCCTTCTGTTTCAACTTCAACATAAACGATATCGCCTAATTCTCCTTGCGCAAAATCAGTAATTCCAACTGTAGCGATGTTACCGTCTACACTTACCCATTCATGATCTTTAGTGTATTTAAGATTTCCTGGTATATTCATTTTATAAGATTTTAGAAGGCAAATGTAAAATTTTTCCGTTCGTAACAATGCGTAAATTCAAAATTGTTCTGAACATTTTTACGCTACTTTTTAACTAAATTTGCAACCGATGATAAACCAAGAACAATTAAAAGTTATTCAAAAGCGTATTAGTGCGATTGAAGACTATTTGAAAATAAATGAAAAGCGATCACAACTATCTGAGGAAGAGTTGAAAACGCAGGATCCTGAATTTTGGAATGATTCTAAAAAAGCAGAGCTTCATATGAAATCAATTCGGTCGTTGAAGTATTGGATAGAAGCATTTGATGTATTAAAGTCTGAATATGAAGATGTAGAAGTATTATATGAATTTGCAAAGGAAGGGGAAGGTGATGAAGATGAAGTTGATAGACAGTTTGAATCGTTAAGTGAAAAAGTTGAAGAGCTCGAGTTAAAGAATATGCTTTCGAGCGAAGAAGATAGTTTAAGTGCTGTTCTTCAAATAACGGCTGGAGCTGGTGGTACTGAAAGTTGTGATTGGGCTTCCATGTTGATGCGTATGTATACAATGTGGGCGCAAAAGAACGGCTATAAAGTGAAAGAATTGAATTATCAATCTGGTGATGTTGCTGGTGTTAAAACAGTGACAATGGAAATAGATGGGGAATTTGCATTCGGCTATTTAAAAGGTGAAAATGGAGTGCATCGTTTGGTTCGAATCTCACCTTTCGATTCTAATGCGAAACGCCACACTTCTTTTGTTTCAGTTTATGTATATCCGTTAGTTGATGATACAATTGAAATACATGTCAATCCTGCCGATATTTCTTGGGAAACGTTTAGGTCTGGTGGTGCAGGAGGTCAAAATGTAAATAAAGTTGAAACGGCTGTTCGTTTGCGACATGCGCCAACGGGAATTATTATTGAAAATTCAGAAGGGCGTTCTCAATTAGGTAACAAGGAAAAGGCAATGCAATTGTTGAAATCACAATTGTATGAATTGGAGTATCGAGCAAGAATGGAAGCTAGAGAAGAAATTGAGGCGAATAAGAAAAAAATAGAATGGGGATCTCAAATCCGAAATTATGTGATGCATCCATATAAATTAGTCAAAGATGTTAGGACGGGACACGAAACTGGGAACGTTGACGCTGTAATGGATGGAGATTTAAATAAATTTTTAAAGGCATTTTTAATGATGTACGGAGGTTAATAATGGGAAATGAAATAAAAGTGTATCACAATTCACGATGTTCGAAAAGTAGATGTGCTTTAGCATATTTAGATGACAAGAAAATTGAGTATGAGATCGTAGAATATTTAAAGGATATACCAACAAAAAATGAGTTAGCATCATTGATTGAAATGTTGGGAATTAGTCCTGAGGAATTAATTCGAAAAGGTGAGCCTGATTTTAAGAATAATTTTAAAGGAAAAAAATTAACGAATAAGGAATGGATTGATGCAATGATTCGATTTCCGAAATTAATTGAACGACCAATTGTAATTAAAAACAATAAAGCCGTTATAGCTAGACCAACAGAGCGAATAGAAGAATTACTCTGAGTTTTATAGTTAAAAACTCGATTATTTGGCTGAAAGCACTATATTTGCGCTCGCTTAAAAAAAAGCAGTTTAGTTATGAGTTTAGAAACCATATATTTAAAGTCAGACACTACCTTCTCTACACGCATGTCAGAATGGGCTTCCTCAATGGGAATTCAAACTGAATTTTATGATTTTAAATCTGAAGATATTGTAACGGATGGTTTATTGCTAATCAATGAAAATCAAAATATTGAGAAAGATGTTGAAGAGATTCACGCTTTTTTTGATATGAAACATTTTCCAACTCAAAAAGTTGATATAAATGGAACCTTGCAAGTTGCGGTTTCTAATTTTCAGAATTGGATGCGAAACTTTAAATGCAAAACCATTTTAATTTTGGGTGCAGATGATTTGGTAGAAAATGAAAACTTGGATCGATTTTTACAACGAGCGAGTTCTATAAAGTTGTAATTTCCCTTATTTATTCTATTTCAACTTCTTTCGTAAAAAGTTCTAATTGAACTTCATTTCGAAAAATATCTTCTAATTCTTCTCTTTTACGAATCAAGTGTGCTTTGTTTTGATAGATCAATACTTCCGCTGGACGTAATCTGGCATTGTATTGATTACTCATAGAAAAACCGTAAGCACCTGCGTTGGCAATACTAAGAATATCTCCTTCTTTCACCTCTGAAAGAAATCGATCATATCCTAAAGTGTCACTCTCGCATATATTTCCAACAATAGAATATAGTTTTTGTTCGCCATCTAGATTCGAAATATTTTCAATTCTATGGTATGCATTATATAAAACAGGACGAAGTAAATGATTCTGTCCACTGTTAACCCCAACAAATACAGTAGAAGTTGTTTGTTTTACAACATTCGTTTTTACTAATAATTTACCAGCTTCACTTACAATATATTTTCCTGGTTCAAACCAAAGTTCTAATTCACGACCATAACTTTGGCAGAATTTCACAAATGATTCAGTTATTTTTTTCCCAATTTTCGCCATGTCGGTATGCATGTCTCCTTCTTTATATGGAACTTTAAACCCACTTCCAAAATCCATAAATTCAAGATTTGGAAACAATGATGCAATGTCGTAAAGTAAGTCGGCGCCCCTTAAAAACACGTCCGCGTCCAGAATATCACTTCCTGTGTGCATGTGTAAACCAATAACTTTCATGTTGTAATTGTCTACGATGCGTTCAATATGACGGACTTGATGTATAGAAATTCCAAATTTGGAATCGATATGACCAACAGAAATGTTGGCATTTCCACCAGCCATAATGTGAGGATTAATTCGAATACAACATCCTACCGAATGACCGTATTCTTGACCGAATTTCTCCAACATTGTAAGATTATCTAAGTTGATAAAAACGCCAAGTTTTACCGCCTCTTTGATTTCATCAAAAGCTACACAATTCGGTGTATACATAATTTTATCTGGTGTGAATCCTGCTCGTAGTCCAAGGTGAATTTCTTCCAAAGAAACAGCGTCCAAACCAGCTCCTTCATGTTTTAATAATTTTAAAATATTACTATTATTCAATGCTTTTAATGCATAATGCAGCTTCACATTTAAAGGTTGAAACGAGTTGTACAGTTTTTGGTATTGATCCTGAATTTTTTCAGCAGAATAAACATAAGTTGGAGTGCCAAATTTCTCGGAAATTTCTAATAGTAAGTTATTATTCATTAGATTAATCTTAAATTGAGGAACAAAAGTAATCCTTTTTTCTAAATAACAAAATGTTATAAATTTAACATTGAACGATTTTACCAGTAGAGTGTAATAGAGAGTAAACATTGAAATAAAAAAGAAATGAAACAAATTTGGATAGTATTTATGATAATGACCTCGGTCGTTAGCGCACAAAAAGTTGAGAAACAAATTATTAAAACGGAAGTTGACGAAGTAAAGTTGTTTCTAACCGCTGGTGAAATGGCTCATCATGAGAAAATAACATTAAAAAAGGGAAGAAACCGTTTGGTTTTCACCGGAATTTCTGCATTCGCAGATCCTCAATCGATTCAGTTTATGGGAGATGGCAAATACAGATTAGTTTCAGTTTCGACGGAGATGGATTTTTTGGCAGCAGAGCAGTTTAATCCTGAGATATCGGTTTTAAAGGATTCTTTGGAGTTTTTAACTGATGCACATCAAAACACCCAAGACATTTTGGATTCCTATTTGGCTGAACAGGCCGTATTAAACACCAATAAAGATTTGGGTGGTAATGGACAAAATGTTACAGTGGCTCAAATTAAAGAGGCAGGTGAGTTTTACCGTAAGCGAACATTGGAGATTAATCAGTCGATCACGAAGTTAAAAAAGGAAAAACGCAGATTAAGTGAAACAATAGAAACTTTACGATTTCAACTTGTTGAATTAAACTATAACGAAAATCAGCGAAGTAATCAGGTTGTTGTTTTACTTGATAGCGACGAATCAAAGGCAATTGATGCATCCTTAAAATACTTAGTCTCGGATTGCGGTTGGGCAGCAACTTACGACTTGTCAGCAATAGATATCAATCAAAAAATTAATTTGAAATACAAAGCACAAGTATATAACAATACTGGTAATGATTGGAACAGTGTCACTTTAACTCTTTCAACTGGTGATCCTAATTTATCCGCTTCACATCCAGAATTATCACCATGGTATTTGAATTATTATTCAGCATCTTATATTAATTCCAAAAGTGATAAAAAATACTATGCACCTAAAGCGATTCAGCAGGATTATAGACAACAGGTAACATCAAATATTAATATCGCCAATCAGCGTGCATATGACAATTATTATACCTTGGATGATGTAGGTAAAATGAATGAGCAATTATCATTTAATAAACTTGAATTGAGCAAGAACCAAATTGTAGGAAATGCTCCTGTGCAACTGAGGCAAATTGAAATTTCAGAATTAACTACTGAATTTTTAATTGAGAATAAGTTTTCATGTCCTACGGATGCAAAACCGTACACTGTAAACGTTAAGGAAATGGATTTGGATGCAACATTCTCTCACATAACAGTCCCAAAATTGGATAAAGCAGCATTTTTAATGGCGAATATTGTTGGTTGGCAAGATTTGGATTTAATTCCTGGTCCAACAAATGTCTATTTCGCTGGAGTATACGTAGGCATGTCAGATATCAATACGCGCAATGTATCGGATACTTTAAGTCTTTCATTCGGTCGCGACAATAAAGTTGTAGTCATGAGGAAATTGAAGAAAGAGTTAAGTTCGAAGAAAGTTATTGGCAATTCGAAGAAAGATTCGTACATCTATGAAATTGCAATACGAAATAATCGAACGTCTCCGATTAACATTAAAGTGTATGATCAAGTGCCGATTTCAAACAGCACTGACATTACGGTTACTGTTGATCAATTATCGGAAGGTATTCAAGACTTAACCACAGGAGAGGTTAAATGGAACTTGACAATTCCATCGATGGAAGTTCAAGCAAAAGAAATAGGGTACACAGTTAAATATCCTAAAACTTCTGATATTACCATTCAAACTTTCAGAACGGTTTCCGCACCTTCATTCTAATAATATTAAAGCAGTCACTAGAATATGTAGTGACTGCTTTCATTTAAATACAATTTTCTTGGTATTTTTGCGTTTAATCGACGAGAATGAAAAATGTCATTGCCATATTATTTGTTTGCTGGAGCTTTATAACTTTCAGTCAATTCCACAATGGAAAATCGCGTTCCGAGTTGGGAGTAATGGTTGGTGGTTCGTATTATATCGGAGATTTAAATCAATTTGCGCACTTCAGAAATACACATTTAGCATTAGGTGTTTTATATAGATATAATGTTAATCCACGATTAAGTGTTCGGGCAAATTTAACATACGGACTTGTTGGAGGAAGCGATGGTCGTGCTAAAACTGAGTCTTTAAAACAACGTAATTTAAGTTTTTCGTCTACCATTTTCGAATTGGGCGCTGGCGTTGAGTTCAATTACTTTCCTTTTCAATTGGGACATGACCGCTATAAAGGAACAGCTTATTTATTGGCTGAAATTGGTGTTTTTCAAATGAATCCCAAAACCAATTATAATGGACAAGAAGTTGAACTGAGACCGCTTGGAACAGAAGGACAGGGAACGTCAGAAAACAGTAAGGGATATTATAGTTTAACGCAACTATGTTTGCCATTAGGCGTGGGTGTTAAGTTGTCTCTTGGTAAAGTAGTTGGTTTAAATTTCGAAATTGGAATTCGTAAAACATTTACTGATTATTTAGATGATGTAGGTTCAGAAAGTTATGCGGATCCTGCAGTATTGGCTGCTGAAAACGGCCCAATTTCTGCGGCACTTTCAAATCGTTCGGGCAATGCATATGGAAACCGAGGGAATTCTTCTACGAAAGATTGGTATGTCTTTTCCGGAATGATGATTACCTTTCGTTTAGGTAAGCCATCCGTTTGTTTCAACGGATATTAAGGAACAAAAAAACCATTCGTTTTCACGAATGGTTCAAAATAAATGTTTTTTTTGTTTAGTGATTGTGTCCATCATGACTACCATGGTCGTGACCATCGTGCTCATTGTGTTGTTCCACAGTTCCTTCTTCAAGATTCACCATTTCAATATCAAATACTAAATCAGAGTATGGAGGAATCGCACCAGGTCTTCCTTGTGCTCCATAAGCTGCGTAGTAAGGAATAAACAATTTGGCTTTACCTCCTTTTGCAATCATTCCAATTCCTTCCTCGAAACCTGGAACCATTCGCTGAACCTTGTATTGAAAGTCCATTGGCGCATTTCTGTCGTAAGATGAATCAAATTTATCTCCCGATTTTCTAAAAGTTCCTTTGTAATGTACTGAACATTTTGAGCCTTCAGCTGGTTTTGCTCCGGTTCCTTCATTTTCAATAATGTAAACTAAACCTGAAGCACTTTGTTTAGCACTTGGATATATTTTTTGAATTTCAGCTAACATAAAAGCGCTGTATTCATCTTGTGACATAGCAGCAATTTTTGCCATTTCAGCTTTTGCCTCTTTATCAGCAATTTTTAACTTATTATATACGGCCGCAAATTGTTCTGTAGCATTCCATTTTTTTGCAATTTTTCCAACACGGATGATTTTAACAGTGGTCATTACATCGTCTTGTGTTATCGCATTTACAACGTCCTGTCCTGAAATTACATGACCGAAAACAGTATGTTTTCCATCCAACCAAGGAGTTTCTTTATGTGTGATAAAGAATTGACTACCGTTGGTATTTGGTCCTGAGTTTGCCATAGACAAGATTCCAGGTCCGATATGCTTTAAGGAAGCATCAATTTCATCGAAAAAACGGTGTTTTGGTCCACCCGAACCATTTCCTTCAGGATCTCCACCTTGGATCATAAAGTCTGGTATAACACGGTGAAATTTTAGTCCGTTGTAAAATGATGATGTGTATTTTATTGAATCTTCAACTGTAAATTTTCCTTCAGCTAACCCTACGAAATTCGCAACAGTCATAGGTGTTTTTTCAAATTCTAACTGAATAAGAATCACTCCTTTCGAAGTTGTAAATTCAGCGTACATTCCTTTTTCTAACTTTTGCTTTTTTCCTTTAGGAGCTTTTTCTCCAGCTTGGGCAGCGGCAAAAAACGTTAATGCAAATAGTGTAAACAATAATCTTTTCATAGTTGTTTTTAATTTATTCATTCAAAAATAGATAATTTATCTAACATGGATAAGCAATATTCTTGCCGTATCCAAAACTGGTTCTTTTAAGTCTTCAGGAATGATGACCTTTTGAATTGTGATGGTGAAGATATTTTTTCATTTCTAGACCTTCATTTACCTTTCCTAATAAAGGGTTGAATGAAGGAACCGCAGAACTAATTTCGTTTATCGCTACCCCAAAACATCTTATTTCGGATGGTATCTAAGAAATTATTGTCTTCAAATTTCACCACATTAATCATAAAATCGGCCTTATGAACGGTAACCGTTTCATCTTGTCGAATGTTTTTTGAGTTCCCATCAATACTGATGAGGTGATTGCGACTACGGCCTTCAATATCCAATTTAATAGGCATGTGATCAGGAACAACCATTGGACGAACATTTAAGTTGTGTGGCGCGATTGGAGTTAAAATGTGAACTTGACAACCTGGCGTAATAATAGGTCCGCCGCAACTTAAACTGTATGCCGTAGATCCAGAGGGCGTCGCGACAATCAATCCATCCGCCCAGTAGGAGTTTAGATATTTATCTTCTAAATACGTATTTACTGTAATCATTGAAGAAGTATCTTTTTTCTGAAGTGTCAATTCGTTTAATGCAATGTTTTCGTCACCAAAAATATTTCGCTCTGTTTCGACGCGAATCATTGATCTTTTTTGATGAACAAATTCTTTCCGATGAACTAAATCCATTGCAATTTGAATATCATCTTTTGAAATATTTGCAAGAAATCCTAAACGACCAGTATTTATACCCAAAACGGGTACATTGGAATCACGAATAAACTTGACATTTTGAATGAATGTTCCGTCTCCACCAATACTTAGACTCAAATCAATTCCAGACTTAAAATCCTTATATGATTCAAATTCATCTGTTTTTTCAGAAATTCCAACCTTTTTTACCAGTAAGTCTTTCAAATCCTTTTGCAAAACTGGATTCCATCCAAAATCTTTAAGAATTCCTAATATTTCACTGTAATATTCAGCGTTTTGCTTTGTAACTTTTCTTCCAAAAACGGCGATGTTCATAATTAAAGATTCAGGTAATTCATGAGTGCATCAAAACGAAATTGTAAATCATCTTCGTAGTTCCCTTTTTGGAAAGTTGCTTTTATGATGTAATCGTATCGCTCGAATGTGCGAATTATACGATCTAATTCTATTTTATTAATTTTTAAAGTCACTTCGATATTTGATGAATCGGAAGAAGACATAATGAATGAGCTTAAAATTTTAGCGTCATTGCTTTCAACTATTTGGGCTATTTGTGCCAAGGAGTAGTCAGGCATTGCCATTTCCAAAACAATAATTCCACCATGTTCTTTAATGCTTCCGGTGTTCGCTATCAATGTCATCAAATGTTGCGTAGAAGTACAGCCCAAGTATTTTTCAGTGGCATCTAAAACTGGAATAACACTCAACTTCAATTCAGAAATACGTGAAAGCACTTGATAAATATGATCTGTTTCTAGTGCATATGGACGAGGTAGATGCTGAAATAATTCGTGAAGTGTTTTTTCTAAATCCATTTTATCAAGAATGTCCGTTTCCGAAACAACTCCCACAAAAACGCCATTTTTTAAAACAGGTAAATGCGATACTTTAAATTCCTCCATCCAATTTAAGGCTCTTTCCCCGGTATCTTCATGGGTAAGTGATGGAATTTCGTCTGATATTAAATCTATTGCTCTCATTGTATATGCGAAAGTAGTATAATCCTTACTAAGTTCTTACTTTTGTTGATACGAAAAATACGGAAATTATGGTGAAATTGAGTGTAAACGTGAACAAAATAGCCACATTGAGAAATGCTAGAGGAGAGGATACTCCAAATGTGGTGCAAGTAGCGTTAGATTGTGAGCGATTTGGTGCAGATGGGATAACTGTGCATCCAAGGCCGGACGAACGACATATTACAACCAAAGATGTTTACGATTTAGCAGAAGTGGTAACCACCGAATTCAATATTGAGGGTTATCCGGATGAACGTTTCATGCAATTGATTTCTGATGTTTTACCAGCACAAGCGACAATGGTTCCAGATCCACCAGGTGTGTTAACATCTAATGCAGGCTGGGAAACCAAGGCGAATTTAGGAATGCTTACCGAGTTGAATCAAGAGTTGAAATTGAAAAACGTGCGTTCGTCGATTTTCATTGATACGAATTTAGAGAACATTGAATTCGCTGCGAAATCTGGCGTAGACCGAATTGAATTTTATACAGGACCTTTTGCGCACGATTATAAAACAAATCCTGAAAACGCCATTCGTGAATATGTTGCCGCAGCAAAATTGGCAAACGAATTGGGATTGGGAATCAACGCCGGACATGATTTAAGTCTCGATAATTTGAAGTTCTTCTCTGAAAAAATGGAAGGATTGCTTGAAGTTTCAATTGGCCATGCTTTGATTTCAGATGCACTTTACTTTGGATTGGAGAACACTATCCAAATGTATAAGCGTTTGTTGAAGTAAGGAGACACAAGGGTAAAAAGTTGATTGGAACTTCAAGTTTGAAAATCGAATAAATCCCAAAGTCTAGCTTCGGTTACCGTCCCATTTTCTTCGAAATAATTTGTTTAATTTGCTCCAATGTAACTTGTTGCGCCATTAACTCCATTATTTCATCTTCTGCTTCTTCTTTTATAGCTGTTGCCATTTTGCTTCTAATGGCAAGTATTTGCTTTTCAACCTTCGAAATTTTGAACGAATAAATTGACCCCATTACTGCAGCGAAAAGATTGTCTTGTTCAGATTTGGTATGAATTTTATGTTTCAGGATCCAATTGTCACTTAATTCATGTTGGTTCATCTCAATTTCCGAGGCGAATCGTACAATTTCCTGATCTTCTAAACGTCTGAAGTAACTTGCCTTTAAAAATACAGATTCCGCCAACGATTCGGCTATTAACTTATGCATACGCGAATAAACAGGGTGCTCAAAAACCAATTCGTCTATTGCCAATTCGTGAAGAATCAATTCGGCAACACTCGTTTCTACCGTTACATTTTTACCATTTTCATCCAATTGATTAATTGAAATGGCTAACGGTCCGTACGAAACCAAAATTCGCATTAAATCCGTTTCATTGTGATCGTTTTTGAGAGCTGGCGTCGTAACCGACTTTTCAGTTTCAAATGGATTTGGTTCATCGGCATAAGGATCTACACTTGACTGGATGGAAGAAGAAGATTGCGGTCTTCTTAATGCTTCTTGGTGACTTTTAGTAGAAGCATCATTTCTATCTTTAATGACTTCATTCCATATGACTTCTTCCTTAATGTTGAAGCGTTTAGCAACTTCAGGGACAAAAACATTCCGTGTAATTTGATCAGGAATCAAAGAAACGCTATGCGATATATCCTTAATTAATTGCGCTCGCTTAATTGGATCGTCACCATCGGTCTGCAATAACAAGTCGGCTTTAAATGAAATAAAATCTTGTTGATGTTCTTTGATGTAATCTTCTAATTCACTTGTCGTAGATTTCTTTGCAAATGAATCTGGATCTTCTCCTTCGGGAAACAATACCACTTTTACATTCAACCCTTCTTCAAGAATTAAATCAATCCCTCTAAATGATGCTTTAATTCCCGCAGCATCACCATCATAGAGAATAGTTATGTTTTTTGTATAGCGTTTTACAAGTCGTATTTGTTCTCGCGTTAACGATGTTCCAGAGGAGGATACAACATTCTGAATTCCCGCTTGAAACATACTGATAACATCAGTGTATCCCTCACAAAGGAAGCAATTGTCGTACTTAATTATATCTCCTTTTGAAAAATGAAGTCCGTAAAGAATTTCACTTTTATTGTAAATAATACTTTCTGGTGAATTAAAATACTTCGCTATCTTTTTCTCCGATGATAGCGTTCTTCCACCAAAGCCTAAAACACGTCCTGAAACGCTGTGTATGGGGAACATAACGCGTCCTCTAAAAAAATCAAACTGTCGATCGTCTTTTGACTTTGTCAATCCAACTTTTTCTAAATAGTCAAGTTTAAATCCTTTTTCTTTAGCTGCCTTAGTAAAATCATCACTAACATTTAAGCAGTAGCCCAATTGGAATTTCTCAATAATGTCTTGTCTAAAACCACGTTCAATAAAGTAGGATAGTCCTATTTTTTTTCCTTCGTTTGAATTAATGAGATTGTTGGCAAAATGATTTTTTGCAAATTCATTTATAATATGCAAGCTTTCCCTTTCTGATATCGCTTCAAGTTCTTCTGCAGTGGCAGGTTTGTCATCAGGGATTTGAACTCCGTACTTGTCAGCTAACCATCTCAGCGCTTCGGGATAAGAGTAGTGCTCTTTTTCCATTAAGAAAGTGACAACACTTCCACCGCGACCTGTAGAAAAGCACTTGAATATTTGTTTGGCAGGAGAAACAACAAAAGATGCCGTTTTTTCATCGGTAAAAGGACTCAAGCCTTTTAGGTTTGATCCTGCTCGTTTTAATTGCACAAATTCCCCAATGACTTCTTCAATACGAGAAGCTTGCATGATGTCATCTACAATATGCGGGGGAATAATTGCCATTAAATTTTATCGTAGTCTTTCGTGTTTACCAATTTACCTTGAGCGTCATACGTTTTCCAAAGGCCAGAAGGTTTGTCATTTGTATACGTTCCAGTATAGTGAATTGCTCCTGTTGGATACTTAACTATTGAGTGACCTTGTCTTACACCGTGTTCATAATTGGTCATTGATAACTCAATCCCTGTTTCAGAATAAAACAGCCAAATACCATCTCGATAGCCATCTTTATCTTGCCGACCTTGAAATTTTATGGCTTTTTTTCCTGGGTAATATTCTGTAAATAATCCGTCTTTGATTTCGACTAAATCCTCTTCTAGGACAACTGTTTCCTTCGTTTCTTTTTTCTCAACTGGTTCGTTTTCTTCTTCTTTACATGAGAAAACTAAAGTTGTAAGGACTAAAAATAAAAGTGTTTTTTTCATGTTTCCAGGTTTTTGTTGACATGCTCAATAAGCGAGTTCAAAAATACGATTTATAGAAAGAATTATTGTATTTGATTTATACAAGTCTTAAAATCATGATTCTCGTAATTTCACTGTCTGGTTATTTTATTTTTTTCTATTTGTAGTGTATTCGACCAATCCTAGAATAGCTTTTTTTGCTTCTGAATCGGGGATATCTGCTATTAATTCTAATGCTTTTTCCTTGTATTCAAGCATTTTTGCATGCGTATATTCAATTCCACCGTGTTTAATAACTAAATCAACAGCTTCTTTGACTTTTTTAGGGTTTTCGTTGTGATTTTTAACGATGTTGATCAAAGTGTTTTTAATTTCAACAGGCGCGGTATTTAATACATAAATCAGCGGTAAGGTCATTTTTCGCTCTCGAATATCAAGTCCCGTTGGTTTACCAATATCATTTGGTGTTCCATAGTCAAAAATATCGTCTTTGATTTGAAATGCGATACCAATCGCTTCACCAAATTGGCGCATTTTTTCAGAAACATCTTCTCGCCCCACGCTTAACGCCCCACCTTCACAACATGTTGCAATTAATGAAGCAGTTTTCTTTTGAATTACATTAAAATAGACTTCTTCTGTAATGTCCATTTTTCGCGCTTTTTCAATTTGAAGCAGTTCTCCTTCAGACATTTCTTTAACTGTTCTCGCAACAATGGCCAAAAGATCGGCATTGTTCTTTTCGATTGAAAGCGTCAATACTTTTGAAAGCATATAATCACCAACTAAAACAGCAATTTTGTTTTTCCAGAGCGCATTTACCGAGAAAAACCCTCTACGTTCATTCGCGTCATCTACAACATCATCGTGAACGAGTGTTGCCGTGTGAAGTAATTCAACCAATGTTGCCGCGTCGTAGGATTTGTCATTTACTTCTCCTAGCATTTTCGCAGTTAAGAAAATAAACATTGGACGCATCTGTTTCCCTTTGCGACGAATCACATAATGCGTGACTTTATCAAGCATTGGTACTTCGGACTTCATGTTTTCTCTGAAACGAACTTCAAATTCACTCATTTCAGCAGAAATTGGTTCCATTATTTCTTTGACGGACATCATAACTACAAATATAAGAGTTACTCCATCTTATTGTCTAATTTAAAGACAACAATACTTAAATGTTTACATGTTTAACCTAATCCAGCTAAATATTTAATTAATTGAAACAAAAAAAAACGTCCATCAAATTGATGAACGTTTTTTACAAGTTGTTGTGTTATTTTTTAATCTCTAATCAATTCAAGGAAACCGTGTCCTTCAACTATTTGACCTACAATTCCTGTAGCTACGTAGTTGTAAAAATAAGTTCCTTCTTCTGCATCTCTGCCACTAGGAGTCTTTCCATTCCAACCAATAGTAGCACCAATTTGTGTAAGATCTTGATCAGCCGTGTACATTATATTTCCCCAACGGTTTGTTATTGTCAATTGCAATTGAACTGTGTTTTCCAATTGTAATTCAAATAAATTATTACTTAAGTCACCATTCGGTGTAAACACGTTTGGAACTATCACGAAAGGTTCTGGATATTGACAATTTCCATCATCTAAAATAGCAGTTGGATCATAATTAACAGCTGCTTGATCTGTACAGCCACAAGTTACTACCGAAACTGAAGCATAAGTTGTATCAGCGCAAGTAGGAGTAGAATACGCGATCAGCATAATCGTTGCGTTAGATGTATATGTTTGATTTTGACTATTTGTATTTGAGATAGATAAAGATTGTCCATTTCCGAAATCCCAATAATAATTAGAGGCATTTTGACTGGAGTTGACAAAATTTACTTGTAGCGGTGTACAGCCAGAATTTGGATTGGCCGTAATTTGAGCGATTGGTGGGTCTACTGGCTCAACAAATGCGCTATCAGTGACTGTACAAACATCATCAGTTACAGTAAAATAATACCATCCTGAAGGGATATCTTCAAGTACAGATGCATCAACATCATAAGGTCCTGGATTAGTATTTGGTCCTGTCCAATTGTAAAAAGGCTGACCGCTGGTCATCGTTAAACCTATAGCAACTCCAGAAACAGCTCCATCAGGTTCACAAGCACTTGAAGGGAACGTATACATCGTGTCTATTTCAAGAGTTTGATTGACTATAACGACGACGGAATCTTGCCGTATATAATTACAGCCGTCGGTTATGTCTACATGATAAATTAATGTTTCCTGTTCCACTCCGCTAATTGGAAAACTAACTGGGTTGTTCGTACTTGGAATATCTGTCCAATTTACTCCCCAAGGTCCAAATGTACCACCGAAATTATTAATTTGAGCAGTAGGACTTGTCGTTCGGCAATACGAATACACAGTATCTACTAGACTGTATGTCATTACGTCTGGGTGAATATTAATAGTGATTGGTTGCGATTGACACTGGAAGTTGCCCATAGTATCATAAACAAGAGCGATGAAAGTACTATCACCTGTTGGTGTTAAGTAATATTGATTAATATCCATTAAACCATTGGACCAATTAACAACTGTATTATTCCCACAAGGTGTTCCCGTCGAGTTAATAATTATGTTGTCTAATCCCCAGTTATCATTTGTTGCACTTGATGAAGCGGTTTGTATCCATCTAAATGATGTACTCGCCGATTGCGCTGCTGCTGGAATCGGAACACTGTAACTTGCCCATGAAGTATAGGCATTGGTAGTTCCAGCAGGAACATATGTTGTTTGGCTAAAAGGAGCATTAACTCCTAACCAAGTACCTGAAGCTAACATTACTGCTTTTGATGGCCAGGAGTTTCCATCTGGTGCATAATAAATAATTGGAGTCCAAGGTCCACCACTTACAGAGTATTGAAGTTCAACACCTTCATCCCAAACTTCCATCCCTTCACATGGAAATGCTTGACCCTGAATTGCATAATCCATATCGAACATGATACTTCCACCACATGTAACGTCAAATGCTGCTGTCGCAATTTGAGGAGTAGCACCCGCAGTTGAAGCCCAATAATAAGGCGTACCGTCTAAACTTGGTTCGCAAGGAGATGCATATGCTCCCCCACCAGTTGTTGTCCAACCTGGAGGTAAAGCCCCACCGTTGAAATTAAATTGTTGTCCACTGTTTGTAATTAAATTGGCAACAGCTGTCATCTGCACAGAATCACCTAGGCAAATTGTTGTATCCATTGGAGTAACACTTATGCTACAAAATACTTGTGCATTCGTGTTAATTGAAAGTGCAACTGTACAGAATATGAAGATTAAATTTTTCATAGTTTACTATTATTTTATCGATAGAATATTGATTGAAACTGATTCAAACTTCCATGTACTAGTAACATTTGGGTTATGAATAGTAAGTGAAAGTCCTGCGTGACTGATTCGGCAATCTTCTTCAATTTGAGAATTACTTTCTAGTTCAAAGTTGAAAACTCGCTCCGGATTTTCGTTACAACCTTCACATCCTTGGTCGTATTGATGGATGTAATTGTAAGTGATTGACTTTTTATCCGATGTTTCGTTAACCAATCTAAGCATTGAAAAAACGACAGGTTTGCCATTTTTATTTAAATCGCAATGTTGTTCTTTAACATAGATTTTAACGCCATCTTGTTGAGAGATTAACTGCCATTCAGGAGTTAATTCTGCTCTTGTGTAAGTTTGTCCAAATGAATGTACACTGATAAGAACGAAGACAGTCAACAGACCGATTACTTTTGAAAAATTTGTTGCCATAATAGCTTTTTAATTATTAATATCAATTCAGTTGAAGACGCATCCAAATTAATTTTAGTTGCACTCTTACTTTTAAAATTTGAGGCAAAGTTAGGGTTAAATCTTGTGATTAAAAAAGATATTTAATGTAATATCTCCTTAGCAATAAACTTAACTTTTAAGTACTCTTTCTGATTTTAGAATAGCCTTGTTTTTATTGGCTAACTGACCACATGCTGCGTCAATATCTTTTCCGCGACTTCTTCGAATATTTACAACCAGTCCTTTTCTTTCTAAATAAGCAGCAAATGCATCGACTTTTTCTCTGTCTGCTTGTTGAAAGTCTGTATCATCTATTGGGTTATATTCAATTATATTTATTTTGCAAGGAACGCAACGAGAGAATTTTACTAATTCTTCAGCATCTTCTAATTCGTCATTGAAATCTCTGAAAATAATGTATTCAAAAGTTACACGGGTACCCGTTTTTGAGTGAAAATAAGTTAAAGCCTCAGAAAGTGTCTCTAAGTTATTGGAATCATTGATTTCCATGATTTCACTTCGTTTTTTATCATTAGCTGCATGTAATGAAAGTGCAAGATTAAATTTCACTTCATCATCACCAAGTTTTCGTATCATTTTCGCGATACCAGCTGTTGAAACAGTAATGCGTTTTGGTGACATTCCTAATCCATCTGGCGAACAAATAAGTTCAGTTGAGCGCAACATATTGTTATAATTCAACAAAGGTTCACCCATTCCCATGTATACAATATTACTTAGAGGAGTATTGTACCTGTTTTCCGCTTGATTTTTTAAATAAACAACTTGGTCAACCATTTCCCCAGCAGTTAGATTTCGCATTAATTTCAATTTGCCTGTAGCGCAAAATTTACAAGCTAAACTGCACCCAACTTGTGAGGAAATACATGCGGTCGTACGCGATGTTGTTGGAATTAGTACTCCTTCTATGATTTTTCCTTCATCAATGCTAAAGGCACATTTAATTGTTTTATCACTGCTGATCTGTTGATCTTTCAAAGTAATATGATCGATAAAAAAAGTTTCATCCAATTTGTCGCGCAAAGATTTTGATAAATTCGTCATATCCTCAAACGAGTGGGCATCTTTTTGCCATAGCCATTCAAATATCTGCTGTCTCTTATACACATCTCCGAGCCCACGAGACAGGCAGAAATCT
>OLID01000139.1_pt1 | contig 42965 bp, 40 predicted proteins | sample 1609361 | NCBI WGS metagenome assembly OLID01 (sample SAMN05416778, study PRJEB24817) | seawater metagenome | isolation source: Sea water | place: Canada:Atlantic | collected 2013-07
CCCCGCAGCCCGACGCGATTAGCAGGCGAGCCAAATTAACAAGTGGCGATGGATGAAAAGTTGTATGAACGAACGTAACGCAGTGAAGTAAGAGAAATACTACTTTACAGACAAAGAAGCCACGACTGAGAGAGGCACGGAGCGTGATGAACAAAACAAATGAATGGAAGTTGGTTTGAGGCACGAAAACGGACTGAAAAGAATGTTACTTGCAAGTGCGCTAATGAATATGCGTTAGCACTTAGAGCGATTTATTTTCACTTGCAAGTATGTTTTGTGAATAAAGCGAGTACTGAAAGAAGACCGCTTTTCCGACACAATTTATAAATTTATGGGTTAACAGAATATGGAAAAAGGAACATTAAATCGAAGTCAAAGGGATCGCAGTTTTTATAATGTTCTCTACAGGTGTGTATATGTCTACTCCTTGTTTTGTTGTTTCGATACTCAAAATTAAACTGTATCGAACTTCACTATTATATTTTTCCAATTTTTTACGAGTTCTGTACCAACCATTTTTTGGATAAACAGCTAAATAATAACGATCTGAAAGCTCCGCGCCTGTGGTTTCTAAAAAATCTTTTTTTATAGATCCTTTGCTTCTTATCCTTTCTTTGATTGTCCATTCTTCAGTAATGAGATTAGGTTTATCCTCCACTTCACTCACTTCTTCATCTTCAGAAGCAGATGATATTCTTCGAGTGAATTCTTCTATAGATTCACCTGATTTAATGAGCTTAAATTCCAACTCATGTGAATGGTAAGAGAAAGATCGAGCATATTCTTTTCCGCCTGGATTTGGTTCAATAAAATAGGATAATGTAATTGTAATCTTAGCATATTTTTCACTCACATCGTTTAACAAAATATCTTTAGGCCAAGGTAATTTATAAAGATGAAAGTGGTTGTATTTAACTGTACTGCCGACTTTTTTAAATGGAATAATGGACTCTTCGGCTATCATAGTAAGTGAATTATTTGCACTTAATAATGCATTCTCTAAATTAGGCACACCATAGCCAACTGAACGAATTAAAGCTCTTCGTTCATTTTCGTTTTTTATGTTGTATTCCTTGAGCATGTTCTCTGTCCAATCTGCTGAATGCACCATTAAACCACGTATTGTTTCTGGCCAATAGTTTGGATAAACTCGTCTCAACTCAGCCGCCATTTTTGAGCCGAAAGCAGTTGCACTACTTGTTGCATTAAACGGAGTGAATAAATTTGATTTAAAGTCACTATCTAGCGAAACTGGACTTAATTCTTCATGAGTTGAAAGTGTTCCAAATTGATCGATAATCATGTTGCCACCTTCAAAAACAATATCTGGTTTATTCGGCCATTGGGTTTCCCAGGCTGCAGATGTAGAATTAAAAGGAGACATCGTACCGTACTTTGCAACTGGAGAATGTTTTGAACTACTTAATTTGTCCATTAAAGTATAAGCTCCAATTGTCAGAGCATTATATGCCTGACCAGGATCTTGAATTGAAGCAATAAAATTCAAATTAGGGTATTCATCAGGCTTCGATAAAACAACATTTCCGCCACTAACCAAAAATAACTGAGCCTCTGATTCATCATGTAAATTGCCAAAAATAATCTCATCTAACCTAGTAGAGCCTGAAGATGGTCTTCCACTCTTTATAACACCATCATTCGTAACCGCTAAACAAAATACTCGCTTATTTTTTGGTCTGTCTGCAATCAAGGAGTCACAACCATTTTCATAAATAACACCATAAAGTTTAGGGTCTGTTTTTTCGCTAGGATGACAAATTTTGAAAGACTCAACACCATGATAAATATTAATATTTGAAGAAGTGGCAAGCGCTTCACTTAGATTTCCATATAAGATTAATCCAGCCATACCGGTTCCATGACCACCACGAGGTTCTGAATCTCCTTTGCCCCAATTAGGTTTCCAGGTTTCTAAATATGAATCAGGTATGACATTTTCCAATAATGGATGAACATTATTTATTCCTGAATCAAATACACTAACGAGCACATCATCCTCATCATTATTTATATTAATTCTTGTTCGATTCAATAAATCAGTCAACCATTCAGTACTGTCCGCGTAAGTTACATTAACATGAGTTATAAAATCATTTAATATTTGAGGTTTTCTTAGTTCTGATAAACTATCTAGAAATAATAAAGAAACAGATAATTGATTAGCAGTTGCTTTTACAAGCCTGACTATATTTTCCTTAAATTCTAATCGAGATTCACCAATTTGTGCTTTCACTTTGTTTAATTGCTCTATAGCTTTATCTTCAACTCCTTCTTCTTTGCGAAGCCAAACTTCCCACCATACCTCCTCGTCGAGTTTTGGGAAACTATGTGACTGACTATCTGTCCAGAAAGCTTCTAGCGTAGCAATTTTAAGTTCATCAATATTTGAAATGAGATCATTTGCAACTGGATTTCCTGTATCCTTACCTTTATATATCGTATTCTCAGTCAAATATTTTTCAACACGATTAATAAAATGAGAAATGCCTCCTTCTTTAAGCATAACCAATGCCCTAAATCTTTCGACTTCTTCTCCGTTTTCTACTTTAATTTCTCGTTGAATATTTAAAAGACGATAAGTTGTTTTTTTAGCATCAGAATGCAATTGTTCGTATTTTAATTCATAACCCCAAGGTGAAATAAATTGAATGTAAATAACATTGTCCCAATCAACTTCATCAGTTAAAACGGTGTCTTTTAATAAATTATAAGTTTTCCTTACCTCATTTAATTTTAACAAGACTCTATTACCTTGATTCGATCGATCAAGATTTGGCTTTTTAAAATCTACTCTAATCTTTGTGTTGGGATATTTGTAATCTTGATTTTCTGAATAACCTTGAATTTTTAGATGTGGTTTTTTAAAAGATTCAGCCATATATATAGAAGGTTATTTGCGTTTTTCTAACGCTTTAATGAGGTCTTTCTTTGAGAGTTTTTCACTGCCCCCCATAATCATTTCTTTAATTGTGTCTTCAGAGGCTCTTACAATATCTGAATAATTGAGCCCTAATGCTATTTTTGCGATATTTGAATAATCAATTTTGTCAATAAAATCAAAAGCTTGAAGATTCTTTTTTAAAGTAGATGCAATTTCTTTTATTGTAGGCAAAGGATATTGGATCACATCATCAAATCTTCTAAATAGTGCTTTATCAAGCATTTCAGGTAAGTTTGTTGCTGCTATAATTATACTATTACTTTGATCCTTTTCAATATTGATTAAAAAGCTATTTAATATCCGTTTTATTTCACCAACGTCTTGACCTTGATCTCTATGCGAACCAATAGAGTCGAATTCATCGAATAAATAAACCCCCCTGTTTTCAGGCATTGTATCAAAAATAAGGCGAAGCTTAGCAATAGACTCACCCATAAATTTAGAAACAACACCGTCTAAACGTACAATAAAAACAGGCAAACCTAATTCACCTGCTAATGCCTGAGCGGTCATTGTTTTGCCACAACCTGGAGGGCCTGTTAATAGCAGTTTTCTTCTTGGGGCAAGATTAAATTTTTGCAATGTTTCCCAGTTCTCTTGTTCTTGAATTATTTTTTTTAGAGATGTGGACACTTCAATATCCAAAATCATATCTTTTAATTTGATTTTGGGATGAAAAACATCTAAAATATCTTTTAATTCTCTTTTTGGTTGTAGTATTGGAATTGTTCTATTTCTATCCGAAAAAGTTTGGGATCGGTTGCTTTTTGCTTTTTCAATTAATGATTTTAATTCTTGTGCAACATTCGTATGACCTTTCCTTGCTTCGCTTGCAGCAATTTGCATAGCGACAGTGTAAAAACGATCGTCATCACCTTCACCAAAGAATTTGATAAGACTTTTTATTTGTTCTGCTGCTGCCATAACACAAAGATATGAATATTAGTACGTAATCTATTTATGTATATTTATATTATAAACGTTTAATTCTTAATAAATTCAAAGTTTATGTAAACAATGGAATTATTTAGGGTGTCGAAACTTTGTATTTCCCTTGCAAACAAAAAAAGCTGAAGCTGTGAAGACAAGAAGGAAGACCGCTTTTCCTGTTTCAATCTTATCTATAATTCACAACTATTAATTATTTTTTCACTAATTGTTAGACGACTCTAACTTTAATTATTAGTTTTGCCTTTTTATTAGATTAAAATGAAACATATAAACTCTTTCTTATTCTTGGTTTTTGTTCTAGTTACAATAACTTATGGTTGCAAGAAAATCATGCCTAGTGAACCCTCTGAAGCGGAAGTATTGGATGGACCAATTGATGGATTGACTACAGCTCAGTTAATTCAATTTAATAAAGGTGATGCTGATTTTGGTGAGGTTTTTACATCTGCAACTGGCTTAGGTCCGATATTCGTAGCAAACCAATGCGCAAGCTGTCATGCAGGAGACGGAAAAGGTACACCGTTTGTTCAATTTACTAGATTTGGACAATCTGATACTTTAGGGAATACATTTTTGAATTTTGGTGGACCACAACTTCAGCACAAGGCAATCCCAGGTTACACACCTGAACAATTGCCTCTAGGAGCGCCAAAAACATCATTAATAGCTCCGGCAGTTACAGGGTTGGGTTTTCTTGATGCTGTTGAAGATGCATTCCTCTTGGCATTAGCGGATCCGTTTGATCTTGATGGTGATGGTATCAGTGGAAGAGTACATTACAATGTCATACCGTCTTATGTTGCTCTTCGACCAAATTCAATTCCAAAAAACGGTAAATACATTTGTAGATTCGGAAAAAAAGGAGGTGCGTATGATTTATTACACCAAACATCTGGTGCGTATAACCAAGATATGGGTATCACTTCATTGTTCGAGCCAATTGATGTTTATAGTGGGCAAGAAATTGATCCAGAAGTAGGCACTCAAACAATACATGACGTAGTCTTTTATTTGAAGACGCTAAAGGCTCCTATTCCACGGAATCAACAAGATTCAGACGTTATTGCTGGAAAAAATCTCTTTAATGATATCAACTGTGCTAAGTGTCATACTCCATCTATGCAAACTGGATATTCACCTATTGCTCCACTTTCGTACAAAGAATTTCATCCTTATACAGATCTATTACTTCATGATATGGGGTCAGAATTGAATGATGGATATACCGAAGGATTTGCACTTGCTTCTGAATGGAAAACTCCTGCTTTATGGGGATTAGGGCTTTCTAAAATGTCGCAAGGTGGTCAGTATTATTTAATGCATGATGGAAGAGCTTTGAGCATTGAACAAGCGATACAAATGCACGGAGGTGAAGCAAGTCAGTCCAGATCATTGTATAATCAATTGATTGAAAATCAAAAGAATCAATTAATTAAGTTCTTAGAATCTTTGTGAAATGGAACGTAGAAATTTTCTAAAAACATGTTGTTATTCCATGGTTGGTGCTCCACTACTAGCGTCGAGCATTCAATCTTGTCAAGTCACTCATTACGCGATTGCGAAAAAGGATGGAGAAAATTTGATTGTCGAAAAATCAGAATTCTGGGAAATCAAAAACGGAAAACGAATCAATCGGTCCTTTGTATTAATTAGCAATACTAATGATGGCTTTCCAATCTGCTTACAAAAACTGGACAAAGATAAATACATTGCTTCATTAATGAAATGCACTCATCAGGGATGTGAGTTAAATATTGGAGGAGGAATATACACTTGTCCTTGCCATGGAAGTGAATTTTCTATTACAGGCAAAGTATTAGAAGGACCAGCAGAAGAAAATTTAAAAACATTTGAAATTAATACTGATAATGAGAACATATATATACACGATGTCTAAACTAATAATCCTTGTTACCTTCATGGTAATTCCGATATTTGGGAGCGCACAAGAGGAGAAAATTGTGAACAGAATTCCAACGGATTCAACACAAAATAATTTAAATATGGATGCGGTTTATGATCGTCCATTTTTAAAATTTAAAAAAGTTCCTGTAGCTATTGGAGGTTACTTAGAAGCCAATTCTATTTATTCAAGCACAGATGGTGTATCCGAAGGATTATCATTTCAAGCGAGAAGATTTACAATGTTCATGTCAGCTTCCATATACAATAGAATAAAGTTTCTTGCCGAGCTAGAATTCGAAGACGGGACAAAGGAAATAGGAATAGAATTCGCAGCAATGGATATCACTCTTTTCCCACTATTGAATTTTAGAGGTGGGATTGTGATGAATCCAATTGGAGGATTCAATCAGAATCACGATGGTCCTAAGTGGGAATTTATCGAGCGCCCTGATGAAGCGGTGCAAATGCTTCCTGCGACTTGGTCGAATGTAGGTTTTGGTTTATACGGTAAGACTCATTTTGGGAATTGGATTGCAGGTTATGAAGTATATCTCACCAATGGTTTTGACGATAGTGTAATAGATAACGAATTAAATAAAACCTATTTACCTGCAGCAAAGCTAAATCGAAATAGGTTCGAAGAAAGCAATAATGGTATCCCGCTTATATCTGGTAAAGTGGCAATAAAAAACAGAAAAATAGGTGAACTTGGATTTTCATATATGGGTGGGGTTTATAATACATTCAAAATGGAAGGTTTGATTGTTGATAGCAAAAGAAGACTTGATGTGTTTTCAATTGATTTTAACTCAACTATTAAAAAATCCGGAACTTATTTTGATGGAGAAGCATCCTATATTCTTATCGATGTCCCGAACACCTACACTCAACAATATGGAAACCAGCAATTTGGTGCATTCATTGATATTGTACAACCGATAATTAGACGGAAAATTTTAGACTGGGAAAATGCATCCTTAAATATTGCTGCAAGATTTGATTATGTTGACTGGAACATAGGAACATTCAATGAATCGAATACGAATATAGGTGATCAGCGCATCTCAATTACTCCAGCTATAAGTTTCAGACCTTCTAGTCAGACTGTCCTTAGGTTGAATTATCGGTATTCATGGGATACTGATATTTTCTTCAACGAAAAATCTCGATCCGCATCTATAATGTTTGGATTTAGCACATATTTTTAGCCCTCAAGAATTGTTTAATTTTTTTAAATCCAACGTCTAACTTTTTTACAATAGGCTTCATAATCTGTTCCAAACTCTGACATTAAAAAGTCTTCTTCCAATCGAATCTGGGTGTTAATGCTGAGTGTGGAAAGTGAAATAATAAGTAAGGTGAATGCGTTTGGAAGAACTAAGAACAGCCCTACATTCGCTATCATTATTCCAAGAAATATGGGGTTTCTTGAAATTGAAAAAAAACCGGATGTAACTAACTCTGACCGATTTTCTTTATCAATACCTATTCGCCATGAATTGGCCATGTGTGTTTGAGCAATCCAAACTACAATTAGCGAGAGAATTAATAAACTCCATCCTATAATAGCCAGAATTTTATTTTCTAAATACCAAAAAGGAAGAAGGTATTGGTTCCAGTCATTCTTAAAGGCATAAATTCCAACGACAATTAATTCTATCATCGAGATAAACTTGAATGTTTTCCCATTGAAACCATGAGCGTCATCTGATTTACTGAACGTCAAGGGATTTACTCCTGTTTTTTTCCACAACAACAAAGATCGCACAACAAAAACAAGCAAAAAATAAACTGTAAAATAAATGAATAAAAGCATAAATAATTCGGTTAAATAAATTTCATTCGCTGTATTCTAACAGAATTTAAAATAGCTAGTAAGGCCACACCAACATCAGCGAAAACAGCTTCCCACATTGTTGCAATTCCTCCTGCACCAAGAGCAAGAACAATCGCCTTTACACTAAATGCCAAAATGATATTTTGCCAAACTATTTTTTTTGTTTGTTTACCAATGTTAATGGCTACTGGAATTTTACTTGGCATATCATCTTGGATAACTACGTCTGCAGTTTCAATTGTCGCATCGCTTCCTAAACCTCCCATCGCAATCCCTACATCACTCAAAGCTACTACTGGCGCATCATTTACTCCGTCTCCTATAAAAGCAACTGTTTCTTTTTTGGCTTTGATTTCTTTTACTTTATTGACTTTATCCTCGGGTAGCAAATCGCCAAATGCATTAGATATACCAAGTTTTTGTGCCACAAATTGTACTACAGTACTTTTGTCTCCACTTAGCATTGTAATTTTAATACCAAGTGCTTTTAATTTATCGATGGTTATTTGTGCATCCTCCTTAATACTATCAGCAATTGTGATATATCCTACAAATTTACTGTCAAAAGCAATAGCGATTGTCGTGTAAATTATTGTACTTGGATCAATGTCATAGGTAATAGAAAATTTATCCATCAGCTTGAAATTTCCAACCAATAATTCTTTTCCTTTTATAGTTGCTTTTAAACCATGTCCGGATATTTCTTCAACATTTTCCAATTTAATAGTATTATCTACAGCACCGACATATTCATGTATAGCAGTAGCAACAGGATGGGTGCTTTGACTTTCCAATGCGTTGACCATTTGCAAGATTTCATCTTTGTTAAAAGCGGAATTTAATTCAACTTCTTGCACTTTAAAAACTCCTTCTGTCATTGTACCCGTTTTATCCATTACCACATTTTGAATATTGGCGAGGGTATCCAAGAAATTACTGCCTTTGAATAAAATGCCGTTTTTACTTCCTGCTCCAATTCCTCCAAAATAACCTAACGGAATACTGATAACTAAGGCACATGGACAAGAGATCACTAAGAAAATCAATGCTCTGTACAACCATTGGTTAAACTCATAGTTTTCTACAAAGAAATAAGGTAAAACCGTGATTAGAATTGCGAGTAGAACGACAATTGGTGTGTAGATTTTTGCAAATTTTCGTATAAATAATTCGGTTGGTGCTTTTTGCGCAGTAGCATTTTGTACCAATTCTAAAATTTTGCTCAATTTACTATCGGTGTAGGCCGTGGTAACTTTTACTTGCGCCACAGTATTGAGGTTGATCATTCCCGCTAAAACTGTTTCGCCTTTTGCTTTGGTATCGGGTTTACTTTCTCCAGTGAGTGCTGCAGTATTAAATGATGCTGATTCAGAAACTAGCTCACCATCCAATCCTAATTTTTCACCAGGTTTCAATTGAATAATATCGCCAATATTTACCTTTTCAGCTTTTACCGTTCTCACTTGATTGTTCTCTAAAACAGTAACCTCGTCAGGTCGTTGATCGAGCAAACTTTTGATATTTGCTTTTGCTCGGGATACTGCCATAGATTGAAATACTTCGCCCACAGCATAAAAAAGCATCACGGCGACACCTTCAGGGAATTCACAAATGGTAAATGCACCAATGGTAGCAATACTCATTAAAAAAAACTCAGAAAAAACTTCGCCTTTGCGTATAGCAAGAAACGCATCTTTTATCACTGGAATACCAACTGGCACATAAGCCACTACGTACCAAGCTATTCGAAGCCAACCTGTGAACCACGATTGTGTGAAATAAGTATCAAAAGCAATGGCAGTTAGTAATAAGCCTAAACTAATAATAGATGGTAAAAACATGTGTAAGATTGATTCATCTCCACCAGAATGATCGTGACCATCATGACCTTCCCCTTCTTTATTAATTTTTTCTTCCAACGAACAACAAGTGATTTCTCCTTGTTCATTGTAGGTATGTTTGTGATTTGGGTCTGTTTTTATCATGTCAAATATTTTAAAAAAGTGATTTAAATTTTTTGAATTTTGAATATTTTGGAATTGTCGGTTGTAAATAGATGAATGAAATAGGTGCCAGACGAATAGTTGGAAAAATCAACATCAATAGCGTCAATATTATTAAACGAAGAGAATTTCAGAATTTCTCCATATATATTACAAATTTCAATAGTAACAAGCTGAGTTATAGCTTGCGAAAACTTTATCAAAAGCTTGGATTCAACCGGATTTGGAAAAACAAATGAATTATTAATTATTTCCTCTATCGTTTGATCTCCACTTTTATTGTAGGCTAATGTCGAAAAAGTAGCTAGTGCTAATCTTGCATTTTGCTCATAATATGGGATATTGAAATTACCAAGTGTGTCTCCTAAACTATGCCAGAAAGGATTAAAATCTCCTTGATATTCTTCATTGATTCCAATTGCCGATAAATTATTAAGCCAAAATGGAGAATGGTCTGTATTTGAACTGCCTGGATTCACAATTTCAAGATTTAAACCAATAGAATACTCAGTATTTGCTTTTTCAGCAATAGAAGCAAGAAACAAAGAGTTTGAAACAGGACGAACATGAATTTCCGACTTACTGTCAAAATTACCATCCCAACCAATCATATCTAGATTGACATATCCAAGAAGTGAATCTGATTCAAGATTGAAATTATTTGCATACGCCGTGCTACCAATTAATCCTAACTCTTCTTCATCCCATAATGCAAAAATGATTGTGTTTGGAAATTGATAATTGGACAAAATTCTAGCTACTTCAATTACAGCCGCTGTACCACTTGCATTGTCATCTGCTCCTGGCGCAGCAGCTCCTGTGGGTAAATTGTCATAATGAGCACCGAGTATGCATAATCTGTCAGGAAAGACATTTCCGTATTTTATACCAAATAGATTTTTCCCATTTGAAGAAAACACCATTGAATCAATTTCTAATCCATAATCTAAAAATTTTGCTTTTGTCCATTGAAAAGTCTGTTCATTTCCAATATTATTGTAAAGTCTACTTGAAATAAAAATAGAATTACCATTTAAAGCGATTGGCAACTCACCACTTAGTTTTTTGACATTGGTGAGAACGGAATCCAAAGAAAAATCTGACAACAGAATTTGAACTCGGTCATCTTGAGCAAAAGAATGGCCAGTAAATATTGACTGTATCAAAAATATTAAGACTAATCTCACTGTTTTTAATTTTTATTGCTACTAGAAACCGGAACTGAAAATCCATTAGGTAATCAGTTCCGGAATTCATAACATTAATTAACTTATCTAATTCATTTTAATGAGCGTGATCACCTTGATGATGTGTATCTTCTCCATCCTGACTGCCGTTTAATTTGTCAATCAGGATGTTATTAAAAATGTAATCAAAATTAAACATCACCTAATTTAATGCGTATGTTCTGCTTCTCCTTTCTTTAATTCAGCCATCAAGTAATAAGCATTGTTCCAGGCAATCTGAACATTTGATTTGAGAGGTGAAATCAATTCAATTTCGAGCCATCCTCTGTCTCGCGCACCAACGCTCACTTCAATTGGTTTAAATCCCCATTCTTTTACATCACTTCCCTTTTCTTCTTCCGCTGTGAAAATGAAAAACTTATCTCCTTCTTTCACTACAGCAGATTCTGGTACAGCAATACTTTCAGTGTTAGAAGTTTCAATTTGAGCATTTATATACATCCCTGGAATTAAATAGCCTTTTTTGTTTTCAATTTCAGCATGTAAATGGACTGCTTTTGGGTTTTGCTCGAAAGTTTTACCTACAGAATAGATTTTAGCAGTTAATTCCTCATTTGGATTGGATGGAACTGAAAATCTAATTTTCTGACCTTCTTTCACCTTGTGCATGTCTTTCTCAAATACCATCAAATCTAAATGGATATGGTCGATATTCACGATTTCAAACATGTCAGTTTGGGGCTGTACATATTGTCCAATTTTAATTTCTACCGATTTTATATTACCGTCAATTGGACTCTTCACTGCAATGTTAGAAAAAACTTCGCCTTGTCGAATCTTTTCTGCATTTAAGCCCATCATAGCTAATTGCGCCTCTGAACCACGAACTTTACTTTTCATTCCAAGGTATTCCGATTTTATTTTTTGGAATTCCTTTCCAGATCCAACTTTTTCATCGTACAACTTTTTCTGCCTTTCATAATCCGAGCTTAAGTATTGTAATTGATTCCAATTACGTGAATACTCTGTTTGTATGTCAATCAAATCGGGATGAGATAAATATGCTAGCACTTGCCCCTTTTTTATCTTGTCACCTTCAATTACTTTGATTGTTTGGACATTTGCTCCAAATAGAGCTGTTACTGTTGCTTCATTTTGAGGTGGAACTTCTAATAGACCATTCGCTTCAACAAATTCGCCCATGTTACGTAACTTCAATGTATCCACTCTCATTTCGAGTGAATTGAATTGTTGTTGAGATAAATGGACTTCATCTGCATGCTCTTCTTCGTGTTCGTCATGATCATGGTCATGTCCATCTTCCTTGTGCTCATCACTTCCACATGCCGCAATTACAAACGACAAACAAAGGAAGAAAATAACTTTTTCAATATTTCTTTTCATTTTTTCAATTTTTTATATGCACTTCGCCAGTTGACTCATTCCTTTCGTGAATTCAACTGACAACGTCAATTACTATTAATGATTATGTCCTTCTTCATTGTGATCGTGGCCATCATGATGTTCGTGTCCATCGTGAGTTTCATCTTTACCATTACCGTTTCCACAAGATGATATAAATGCCGATACAACTACTAAGAGTACTAATGTTTTAAATGTCAATTTCATAATTGTTATTTTTTAATATTATTGATTAATAAGATGTTCTATGTTGATTATTGCTGTATTATATCCTTTGATTGTGTTGATATAATTGAATTTCACTTCCAATGCTTGTCGAATACTTTGAAAATACTCAACGTAACCAATTGCACCATTTAGGAAGCTTTTTTGAGCATTCTCAATGATTAATTCTGCGTGTGAAAGTGCACTTTCTTCATAATAATTTAAACTTCCTTGAAGTTTTAATATTTCATTAAGAGATTGCTCATACTGACTCGTCAAGGCTACAAGGTAATAGTCCGAATTCACCTGAGCCATTTCAGATTTGATTTGAGCCATTTTGATTTCGGATTTATACGAACCATAAAACAATGGAATAGAAACACCGCCTTGGACTCCAGAAAAACGGTTCGAGCCAGTAGCAACTGCTCCGTTTGCCGTTGGACTTCCAATCAATGATTGATTGAAATAACCAATTGATAAATTCGGTAACATTTTTGCTTTATTTACAGTCTTTTCAGCTTGTGCAACAATAATCTGTTGTTGAATTGACCTAAGTGTCGGATTTGATTGAATCAACTCTGAATCCAAAGTTGAATTCATTTCTTTTTTATCCAATTTCTGCGGAATTATTTCGACAATTGAGGAATCATTTAACAAGGATTTGATTCTTTTTTCCTGAATAGAAATATCAACATCAATTAAACTAAGTTCATTTCGAATCTGCATTAATTGAGTTTCAGCCGAAACCTTTTCAAGATAAGTTCCTTCTTCCGCTTCAAAACGAATAGTCGCAGCACGAAGAAATTCAGAGTAAATCGAGTCCTGATATGCCAGTAAAATTCGCTTGTCGTGATTATACGTTAACTCATACCACGCTTGTCTTAATTCTTTACGCAAATCATTTTCTACTGCCGACAACTGTATTTCTCCCTCTGCTGTTTTCTTTTGTGCAAGTTTTTTTTGCGCGCTATAAACAGTAGGAAATTCAAACGATTGATTCACATTAAATCCGAAGTCATTTTCAAAACTGTTATATTGTCCGTATTGCACATTGAAATCTGTTTTATCAATATTTATTGCAGATTTCTCCGCAGTTTCTAAATACTCAACATTCTTCTTTGTCGAATTTACGTAACCATTGTTTTTTAATCCAATGGATATGGCCTGCTCAATAGATGTAATTGAAGTACCATCCGTAGTCTGCGCATTTAGAATATTTGTAGGAAGAAGGAGTAGAAGTATTACACCAATTACAGGTACAGCTGCTCCTTTACTTTTACTCTTGTTTTCGATTCTTCTATAAAGAATTGGCAATACAAAGAGTGTTAATAAGGTTGCTGAAATCATCCCGCCAATCACAACTGTTGCTAAGGGTTGTTGGACTTCCGCACCTGCAGAAGTAGAAATAGCCATCGGTAAAAATCCTAAAACGTCGGTTAAAGCAGTTAGAAGAATCGGTCTTATTCGTCTTCTAGCTCCTAATTTAATTCGTTCATCAATGTCGTCAACTCCTTCTTCTTTCAACTCGTTCCATCCGCTAATCAGTACTAGTCCATTTAACACGGCTACACCAAATAAAACAATGAATCCAACTCCAGCAGATATACTGAAAGGCATTCCACGTAACCATAGCGAGAATATACCACCGATTGCAGCTAAAGGAATCGCCATGTAAATCATCAATGATTGTTTGAACGATTTCAGTGCAAAGAAGATTAACAAGAAAATTAATCCCAATGCAATGGGAACAACAATTTTCAATCTTTGGCTTGCTCTTTCTAGGTTTTCAAAAGCTCCACCATATCTGATATAATAACCAGGAGGCAAATCCAAATTAGCATCCAATTTTTTCTCAATATCATCTACCACCGATTGAATATCTCGACCCCGGACATTAATACCAACATAAGTTCTTCTATTCGTATTATCCCTACTAATTTGCATAGGACCGGGTTGATAACTAATTTCGGCTAATTCTCGAAGTGGTAATTGTGATCCATTTGGAAGGTTTACAAATAAATTCTTCAAATTGTCAATACTCTTTTTATGAGCCTCGTCCAAACGAACCACTAGGTCAAATCGCTTTTCACCTTCAAAAATTACCCCTGCTTTTCCTCCAGCGAAAGCCGCTTCAACATAAAAATTTAGGTCTTCAACATTCAGTCCATACTGAGCGAGTTTTTTACGGTCGTAGTTAACGGTAATTTGAGGTAATCCACTTGTTGCTTCAACTTTCATATCTGCTACACCTTCAATTGTACTCACTATTTTCCCAATTTCCTCTGCTTTTGATGCCAATACATCTAGATCTTCACCAAATAGTTTAATCGCCAAATCTTCGCGCACCCCTGTAAGGAGTTCATTGAAGCGCATTTCGATTGGTTGAGTGAATTCATAATTGACACCAGGCACAACTTCAACAGCTTCTTTTATTTGATCGATTAAATCTTCTTTTGAAGTCGCAGATACCCACTCACTTTGAGGTTTTAATATGATAAAACAATCTGCGATATCCATTGGCATCGGATCCGTTGGAACTTCAGCCACACCAATTCTGCATAGTACGTGTTCAACTTCGGGAAATTTAGACTTGATAATTTTCTCGATTTTAGTGGTCGTTTCGATTGTTTCAGTTAATGAACTACCCGGCTTAAGAATTGCATGAAATGCAAGATCGCCCTCATCTAATTGAGGTACAAATTCACCTCCCATTTTTGAGAATGTAAATGTTGCAAGCCCTAAAAGAAGAATAGCGGATATTCCAATCAACTTTCCTCTCTTAAATGTTTTGCCCAATGAACGCTCATAAACACCCTCTAACCAGTACACAAATTTATCTCCCCATGTTTTTTTCTCTACGTTATTGACACGTAGAAATAGTGCAGACATCATAGGAACATAAGTCAAACATAGAATCATCACCCCAATCATTGCAAACATGAATGTCAACGCCATTGGCTGAAACATTTTGCCCTCAACACCTTGAAGTGCTAAAATTGGAATAAATACAATTAATATAATCAACTGACCAAAAAACGCAGAATTCATCATTTTACTTGATGCTTCATAAGTTATATTATCTCGGTCTTCGCTTGTAATCGTTTTTAGGCTGCTTGCATTTTTTATTTTTGAGTACAAGAGAAAAACTGTTCCCTCAACAATAATTACTGCACCATCTATTATTATTCCAAAATCAATTGCGCCTAGACTCATTAAATTTGCCCAAACACCGAATACATTCATTAAAATAAAAGCAAACAACAATGAAAGGGGAATGGTCGATGCAACGATTAATCCACCTCGCCAATTTCCAAGTAGGAAAACGAGTACGAAAATGACGATTAATGCACCTTCAATTAAATTTTGACTTACGGTACTCGTAGTTTTAGCGATTAGAGTACTTCTATCTAAGAACGGCTCAATCGAAACACCTTCAGGAAGAGATTTTTGAATCTCCTTCATTCTTTCGCGCACAGCTTCTACAACATCATTCGAACTAGCTCCTTTTAACATGAGAATCATTCCTCCAGAAACTTCGCCCAAACCATCTTTGGTTAAAGAACCATACTTCACCGCTTTTCCAAATTGTACTTTGCCAACATCTCCTATTGTTACTGGAATACCATTTATGTTTTTCACGACAATGTCGTTAATTTCAGAAAGGCTGCGAATAAGTCCTTCACCACGAATGAAATTAGCAAGATGATCCTTTTCGATATATGCACCACCTGTATTCGCATTGTTTGCCTTTAGTGCATTGAAAACATCAATTATGGTAATGCCCATTGCTTTCAATTGTTCAGGGTCAATGGCAACTTCATATTGTTTAATATCTCCACCAAACGCGTTTACTTCAACTACTCCTGGCACCATTGCCATCTGTCTCCTAACAATCCAATCTTGCATTGTTCTTAGGTCTGCGGAACTGTATTGGTCACGAAATTTTGGTTCAACTTCAAGCGTATATTGATAGATTTCACCTAAACCCGTGGATATTGGGCCCATTGCCGGAACACCGAACCCATTTGGAATTTCCTCCTTCACCTCTGTGAGCTTTTCAGCAACTAATTGTCTTGGCAAATATGTTTCCATATCGTCTTCAAAAACAATAGTTACAACAGATAATCCGAAACGAGAAACAGATCTAATTTCTGTAACTCCCGGTAGGTTCGCCATTGAAACTTCAACGGGATAGGTTACGAATTGTTCTATATCTTCAGTTCCGAGATTTGGCGCCTGAGTAATTACTTGCACCTGATTGTTAGTGATGTCAGGTACTGCATCAAGTGGAACTTTGGTAACACTCCATAAGCCAACAAATATTAGAGCCAATGTGAGTAAACCAATGATCAACTTATTCTTTATTGAAAAAGAAATAATATTATTAATCATAATGTAAATTGTTATTGTAACACATGATTGCTCCACGGAATTACCGTAAAGCAAAAAATAATTGAACGCTTAGTTCAAAGTCTTGAAATGGTTACGAAAGGATAGGAGGACCCCTATAGGAAAAAACGCATATTAAACCCTTGGTTTTATTGTGCGTTACAGCTTCAGAAAATAGTAACTTTTTAACTTCGGTATCTAGAACCGGAAATGAAAATTGCCAACTTGCATCTACATTTATCTTCTTACTCGCTTTTTCAAACGCATTGAATTCCTTTATGGGAGAATAACAATCTAGATTACATGAACCGTCGTTGTGATTAACATTCTCAAGTGCACATACGAGTAGGTCGATCAATCCATCATCATAATGATCCGCATGTGCTAAGTGCGAGTGATTATCACTGATTAATTCTCCTTCTTGATGTTCGTGATGATTATCATGATGCTCAATTTTTCCTTGCTCCTGTTCAGCATGAATTTCTGTACAATGAGGCACGAGATTGTGAGCAAATCCAAAGGAATAGCTACAGATTAAAAGAAACGATATGAGGGTTTTCTTTAATTGCATTGAAAACAAATGTAATGAAAAGTATTTATATTCAGTAAGTGTCGATTAATTCAACATGATGATTACATTAATTTAACAACAATTACGTCCATAGCTTTCTAACTCCTGGACTGGCGGGCAAGGAATAGATCCATAAGAACAATATACGCAACAATCTCCTTTTTTCGGTTTCAGTATTAATTTACAGTTTTCACATTCATAAAACCAAGAACAAGAGTCAGTTGACATAGTTTCTGATTTGGCATGATTACATGCAGGACACGTTAATGTTGATTGCAATATTATTTTTTTCATATCCATCTCCTTTATTTACTTTCTATTATTGTAGCAGAATAACCAGTTGAGTTTATTGCCTTTTTTATTTGTTCTTGATTCGTTTTTGTTTTATCAAATTGAATGATCGAATTTCCGTTGGTGTAAGATGTTTTAATACTAACAATTCCGTCCAATTCATTCACTGCATGATCAACATGGTTCTGACAAGCATCACAGGTCATTCCACTAATCGTAACTTCAATGGTTTCTACATTTTTCTTATTCTCAACTACTACATTTTGTGCATTATCAGTGAAAAATTTTCCAGAGTAATAGGGGAAACCAATCGATAACGCTGCGAATAATGTCATGCTAATTAGAAAGGTCTTTGTTTGATACCACTTTGGCGTTTGAATTGAGCAACCGCAATCATCTTCTTTTTTAGGTTTGAAATGACTATACCATGCATAACCAATGGCTATTACAGCCAAAACTATGAGGTATGGACGGTAGGGTTCCATCCATGACATACTAGAAGTTGCGCCACCTGCACCTGCAATTGCCGCGATAACTGGAGGAATGCAACAAGAAGAGGCTGCAATGGCCGCAATCATTCCTGTAAGCAAAGCTCCTTTAGGTTTCTTAGTACTCATACCTTCTCTGTTTCTAATAATTCTAAGATTGGAATTAGTATTCCAGTTCCACTTGGATTCAGTGAATAAAAAATAGTTTGGCCCGTTTTGGTACTCGTTATAACTTCAGCATCTTTTAACTTTTTCAAATGTTGAGAAATTGCCGGAACGGTCATTTTCAGAACATCACTTAAATCGCAGGGGCACATTTTTTTTTCTGTAAATAGAAGGAATAGAATTTTCAAGCGAACTTCGTTTCCTGCTAAATTCAGTATTCTAGATATCTGTTCAATGTTAGTTTGAACGTGTTGTAAGTTTTTACTGCATTTACTTAACTGACCAATGTCGGCACTATCTCTTATGCAACTTTCCATAATTTGTATTTAAGTGTTTGCTTAAACACAAATGTAGTGGTTTTTTAATTATAAATTTAAGTGATTAATAACGAATGTTTTACATCTGGATATTAATTTAGACTTTCTTAAAAAAAACATATTTTGAAGTCATTTTAAAAGAACTTGCAAACTAATTTTATACTGGTAGTTAAGGACGACAATTTGATTTTATTTTTTTTCTTCAAAATAAAAAGTTTACATTTACGTTATTACGTTTAATAATGCAGAACAAATTTTCATATAAAACAATGGCTTTATTCATGGCTTTTTTGATGTTTTCATCATCAATAGGGTTCTCGATGGATGTTCATTTTTGTGAAAATCAAATAGAGAGTGTTAATTTCTTTGGAGACGCTGAGCCATGTGAAATGATGCAAGAGAGTATGAAAGGTCACTCTTGTTGCGAAGCCCCGAAAAAGGAAATTAAAAGTTGCCATAATAAAGAAATGGCAAAAGACAATTGTTGTCATAATGAATCATTTTCATTAAGCAATAGTGGGGAGCTAGAAACCTCTAGTTTTTCTTTAGTACAATTTCAACAGGTAATAACAGCTATCATAGTTCTATTCCCGAACATTAATGTTTTAAAGACATTAAGAAAGAAAGCCAATTACGCTTATTATAAACCACCACCTATTATTAAGGATATTTCTATCCTGATACAAGTCTTTCGTATTTGATTTATTTTTTTGATGATTTCCCTTCGCCTATGGTGTAAGGGCTATTTGTGTTTGTCAAAAAAATATTTTAAAGATGTTAAATAATATTATCAAATTTTTTCTTGAGAACAAATTAGTCGCATGGTTAATGCTTGGTTTGTTTATCATTTGGGGATTGGTTACTGCTCCATTTAATTTTGAATCGGATTACCTTCCAAGGGATCCTGTGGCTGTTGACGCTATTCCTGATATTGGTGAAAATCAACAAATCATTTTCACAAAATGGATGGGGCGTTCTCCGCAAAATGTGGAGGATCAAATTACCTATCCACTTACTTCAGCTCTCCTTGGAATTCCAGGTGTAAAAAGTGTGCGAAGTAACTCGATGTTTGGTTTTTCTAGTATTTATTTAATTTTTGACGAGGATGTCGAATTTTATTGGAGCCGAAGTCGAATATTAGAAAAGCTCAACTCATTACCCGGAAATTTGTTACCAGATGGTGTTCAACCAACTCTTGGTCCTGATGCAACTGCACTTGGTCAAATTTATTGGTATACACTTGAAGGAAGGGATAAAGATGGTAATCCAACAGGCGGATGGGATTTACATGAGCTTCGAACAATTCAAGACTTCTATATTAAAAATGCTCTTCAGTCTTCAGGTGGAGTGTCTGAAGTTGCTTCAATCGGAGGCTTTGTAAAAGAGTATCAAGTCGATGTGAACCCAGACAAGATGAAAGCCTATGGAATCACTCTTAATCAAGTGATGAAGGCTACTAAAGAAACTAATCTTGATATTGGTGCACAAACGCTCGAAATCAACATGGCTGAATACTTTGTGAGAGGGTTAGGTTATGTCGAATCAATAGAAGATATCGAGCAAAGTGTAGTGAAAATTGCCGACAATGTTCCTATTCGAATTAAAGATATTGCCACTGTTCATTTAGGACCTGCAACTAGACGTGGAATGTTAGATAAAGGTGGCGCACCAGCTGTTGGCGGTGTTGTAGTGGCTCGATATGGTTCCAACCCATTAGAAATTATCAATAATGTAAAAAAGAAAATTGACGACATTAAAAGTGGGCTCCCTTCTAAAACACTTGCCGATGGAAGAGTGTCACAGGTGACGATTGTTCCGTTTTATGACAGAACCGATTTAATCAATGAAACGATTGGAACTTTAGAGGAAGCCCTAACTTTAGAAATATTAATCACAATTATTGTGGTCATCTTAATGTTGCTGAATCTAAAATCATCCTTGCTTATTTCGGCATCTCTGCCTGTAGCCGTTTTTATGTGTTTTATTGCGATGCGTTACTTTGGAATCGATGCCAACATTGTTGCGTTGTCAGGTATTGCTATTGCAGTTGGGACAATGGTTGATATGGGGATTGTACTCACAGAAAGTATGATTACTCAGATGAAAATCGCACCACCTGAGCAGTCTTTACAAAAGACCATTTATATAGCAACTATCGATGTTGCTTCGGCTGTAATTACAGCGGTTGCCACAACAATTGTGAGTTTCTTGCCCGTTTTCACTATGCAAGCATCCGAAGGGAAGTTATTTAGACCTTTAGCTTATACCAAATCTTTTGCTCTAATTGCTTCGATTATATTAGCAATAACGGTGATTCCAGCTTTAGCTGTGCAATTGTTCAAATTCAAAAGTAAAGGTAAAACATCGAGTTATTTTAGTAACGGAGGATTGGTTCTGTTTTCTATAATCTTGTTATTTACGTCATATTCCTTTTTCGGTTTTTTCGGTTTGGTTGTTGGGTTAGGAGGACTTATAAATAGTTTTTATAAGGACAAAAAATCAGAAATTTGGTTTGTTCGTTTTGACTATATCCGAAACATCATTTACGCGTTAATTGTTACGTGGTTATTAGCAAAAACGTGGATGCCACTTGGAGTGCTTAAAAGTGAATTTTCTAATTTCATGTTTGTCGCAATAATAATTGGTGTTTTAATCGGACTGTTTTATGTCATAATCCATTTCTATGAAAAGATATTACGCTTTTTAATTGGCGTTAAATATTTATTCATTGGCTTGCTGCTACTTTTATTATTTGCAGGTTATTCTGTCTTTAAAAATACTGGTCAGGAATTTATGCCTTCACTGAATGAAGGGTCATTTTTGTTAATGCCTACAGCGATGCCTCATTCAGGAATTGAAATGAATGAAGCAAACCTTCGATTATTAGACATGTCCGTTTCATCTATCCCGGAAGTTGAAATGGTAGTTGGAAAAGCAGGACGAGTTGAAAGTGCTTTAGATTCTGCTCCCATTTCTATGTATGAGAATATCATTTCCTATAAATCTGAATATAAACTGAACAAGGATGGTCATCGAATCCGCTTTAAAGTGGATGAAAACGGAAATTTTGTACTGGATGATGAAGGAGAATTGGTTCCTGATGATGATGGGGATTATTTCCGCCAATGGAGAGATCACATTAAGTCGCCTGATGATATCTGGACAGAAATTGTAAATGCAACCAAAATACCAGGCTTAACCTCTGCACCCAAACTTCAGCCAATTGAAACTCGTTTAGTGATGTTACAAACGGGAATGAGGGCCCCCATGGGGATCAAAGTTAAAGGAACAGATCTTAAAACGATTGAAGAATTTGGCTTGCAACTTGAAATGTTTCTGAAGGAAGTGAAGGGTGTAAAAACATCAGCTGTTTTTGCTGAAAGAATCGTTGGGAAACCATACCTAATGCTCGATATTAAAAGAGACATCATAAGTAAGTACGGTCTATCGATTATTGATATTCAGAATCAAATTCAGACTGCGGTTGGTGGAATGGTGATGACTTCGACTGTTGAAGGAAGAGAGCGTTATGGAATTCGATTAAGATATCCCTTAGAATTAAGAAATAATCCTGATAAAATTAAAGCAATTTATGTTGCATCGCCAAATGGGCAACAAATTCCGCTGGGAGACTTGGTGGATATTAAATATGAACAAGGACCACAGTCGATAAAAAGTGAAGATGGATTCTTAGTCGGATATGTATTGTTTGATAAGATGGATGGTTTTTCTGAAGTTGAGTTAGTAAAAGCTGCCGAGGCATATTTTGACAGTAAAATAGAGGTTGGAGCATTAAAGGTTCCTACCGGTATTACGTACAAATTTGCAGGTAACTATGAACAACAAGTAAGAGCAAATAAACGATTGGGTATTGTACTCCCAATTTCTCTTGTGCTAATATTCTTGATTCTATATTTTCAGTTTAAATCAGTGATTACTTCACTATTTGTATTCTCAGGAGTTTTTATCGCCTTTTCTGGTGGTTTTATTATGATTTGGTTATTCGGGCAAGATTGGTTCATGAATTTTGATTTTTTCGGAACGAATATGAGAGAGTTATTTCAAATGAGGCCAATTAATTTAAGCGTCGCCGTTTGGGTTGGTTTTCTTGCCTTGTTTGGTATTGCAACTGATGATGGTGTTTTAGTAGCTACATTTTTAAAGCAAAGTTTTAAATCGAATAAGCCTAATACGCTTGAAGAAATTAAGGAAGCTGTTGTAGAAGGTGGTTTAAGAAGAGTAAAACCTGCAATGATGACTACTGCGACAACAATTCTTGCATTGTTGCCAATATTAACCTCTACAGGAAAAGGCTCTGATATCATGTTGCCAATGGCAATTCCATCTTTTGGAGGAATGGTTTTTAATATGATTACCATGTTTACCGTGCCGGTGCTTTATTTCATTTGGCAAGAACAAAAATTTAAGTGGGAATTAAAGAGACCACAAAGTAGCAACTCAAAACAAATTGAAGATGAAAAATTGTAGAACCACAGTTACATTCTGTATCGCTGTATTTGCATGCGGTTTTCAGACCGTTGCCCAATCCTTGGATTCTCTGCTTCAAATGGCAGTAGAAAACAATACAGAGCTAAAGGCTGTTGATTTGGAATACAAGTCGATTTTAGAAAAGCGTGATCAGGTGAGTCAACTACCAAACCCTCAAATTGGAGTTGGCGTGCCAGTACTTCGACCGGAAACAAGACTTGGGCCTCAAGTAATGATGGTCGGAGCTTCTCAAATGTTTCCTTGGTTTGGTACTTTGAAATCAAGAGAGGAGGTAATTGTTTCGATGTCAAAAGCAAAATACGAGCAATTGTCATTGATAAAGCTTGAGCTGTTTTATCAAATCAAAAGTGCATACTATCAACTTCATTTTTTTAATCAAAAGAAAAAAATAATAGGTGAATACATCAAAATATATGAAACTCTTGAAAGTATTTCTCTTGCTAAAGTCGAAGCGGGACAATCCACATTAGCTAATGTATTAAGAATTCAAGCAAAGCTTCAAGGACTTGAACAACAACTATTAATTATTGAGAATCAAAAGATAGGTTTTGAATCAAAAATAAACGAACTAACAAAACGTCCAATTGGCCAAAAGATTCAGATAGATGAAACACTAGTGTTGCCAGTTTTGGAATATGATATAGCGTCATTTAGAGATAAGATTCAGTCCAATCATCCGATGATATTGCAAATTAACTATCAAATTGAAGCTTCAAAAAATATGCTCGAAGAAAATTCAAAAATGAATAGTCCAATGATTGGGATTGGTGTTGATTATAGTTTAGTTGCTAAAAGAACAGATGCGAATCCGATGAATAATGGACGAGACATATTGATCCCGAAATTAATGATAAACATTCCATTGTATCGTAAAGCATATAAAGCAAAAATCAATGAAGAAAACTACATCCAACAATCTTTAGAAGTTAAAAAAGAGAATTTAACCGACAAGATGATAGGTATGCTATTTCGATTTAAAGCAGAATACGAAAATGGCCAATTAGAAATAGATGTATATGAAAAGCAAACGGCAACTATGAGCATGGCTTATGATGTAATATTAGCCGAATACATTTCTTCAGGTAAAGGTTTTGAAGAGCTTTTAATGGTTCAGAATCAATTGCAAGATTTACAATTAGGAATATACGAGGCACAACTCAGGAAGAATAACGCTCAAGCAAATATTGAAAGAATAACCAATTATTAATAACATATAAAAATAAAATAAGATGAAAAAATCAACATTAATTTTAGGAATTGCAATAATGAGTATTGCAGGATTTACTGTACAATCTTGTGGAAATCAAGAAGGGAAAAATGTGGAAAGTGCAGCTGGACATGATAACAGTGATGGTCATCATGATTCTGATAAAAATCATGGACAAAGTTCTGACTCTCATTCTAATGTCGCGAAAACGGGAAAGGATGAATTAATTAAAGATTATTTAGAATTAAAAAATGCTTTAACAAAAGATGATGAGAAAAAAGCAAGTAAAATAGCAGGTAAAATGGTTGAGACAATTCAAGGTTTTGATTCGGCTCCTTATACTGAAAGTCAACAATCAGAAATTAAAGATATTTTGGAAACTTCATTGGAACATTCAGAGCACATTGCAAAAAGTCCAATTGCACATCAAAGAGAGCATTTTAAAGATTTGAGTGTTGACATGATTGATTTAATATCGATAACTGGCAATTCAACTATGCTGTATCAGCAATACTGTCCAATGTATGACAACAAAAAAGGAGCTTCATGGTTAAGTGCAGACAGTAATATTGAAAATCCATACTATGGAAGTAAAATGCTAAGCTGTGGTAAAGTTGAAAAGGAATATAAATAAGTCAGTCAATTAAACTAAAAATTTTTTCAATATGAATAAAGTACTATTGTTAATCACGTTACTATCAAACGGTTGTTTTGGTCAAAATACAGATGGAGACAATTTATTTGATACTCCACAAGTTCATACTATTTACATCAATTTCTCTCAGGGCAACTATTGGAGTTTGCTTACAAGTAATAAAGCTTATGATGATGCGAATGATTCATCGTCATACATTCCTGCGGAAGTAGTTCTTGATGGAATAACGGTTGATTCAGTTGGGATTCAGTTTAAGGGAAATTCGTCGTATTACAATTATCCTTCAAATAAAAAACCGTTTACACTAGATTTCAACGAATATATTTCAGGTCAAAAATTTGATGGTTTAAAAAAATTAAATCTGAACAACATGTATCAAGATCCTGCATTTATGAGGGAAAAAATGTTTTTGGATTTTTGTCAAGAAAAAGGAATATATGGACCGCGTTCAAATTATGCTAAAGTTTATCTGAACGGCACTTATTGGGGACTATATTTAATGGTTGAACGAATTGACAAAACCTTTTTGAAGGATCGATTCGATAATAAAGATGGTAATTTATGGAAAGGAGATGGCAGTGGTGCAGCATGTGCAAATTTAGAATATCATGGCTCGCTTCAATCTTATTATGATTGTTATGAATTAAAAACCAATGAAACTGCAAATGATTGGTCTTCATTAGTTGACTTAACGGATCAAATTAATAACACACCAGACGCAGTGTTTAGAGATTCTGTAGAAGCAGTCATGAATACAAATTCGTTTATTAAGGCTTGGGCTGCATATAATTTGTTTTGTGATTTTGATTCTTACCCTTATCGTTATACGCATAATTACTATACTTATCAAAATAGTCTAACGGAAAATTTTGAGTGGATTGTATGGGATGTAAGTACGGCTTTTGGTCTTGATATCCCTATGACAATAACTCAAATAGAAAACATCAGTGTTGAGTATATTTCACCGATAACTACAGATCGTCCATTGGCAAATAGAATGTTAGCAAATAGTACATATCGTGATACGTATCTTCAATATATATGTTCTTATGCTAATAATGATTTTAATGCAGTGAATTTGGACCCAAAGATTGATTTATATTATAATTTAATCAAATCGGACGTGTATGCTGACCCAATGAAAATGTATACGGATTCAAATTTCGATGATAATATCAGCATGAATATAACCGTTGGGAGTACAAATTATCCTGGATTGAAATCATTTATTGTAAATAGAAATATGAGTGTGATAAGTGAGTTAGCAAATCTTGGATATAGCAATTGTCCAGAAATCGGGTTAGGGTTAGAAGAGTTAAAATCTCAATATAATACTATTATTTACCCTAATCCATTTTCAACAACTGCAACAATCAGTACAAGTTTAGCATTAACCGATGCGACTTTTACTGTGTATGGACAAAATGGTCAAATACTAAAAGTCATTAACAAAATTAACGGAAATGAGTTTGTTTTTGACAATTCGGATCTTCAATCTGGTTTTTATTACGGTGTAATTACTCAAAACAATCAATACATATCACACGTAAAAATGATAATTGAAAAATAAATAACCAAAAGTAGAAGATGAAAATACTCAAACGCATACTCCTTTTATTATTCATTGTTTTTGTGGGGATACAATTTATTCCCACAAAAATGAATGTCAGTAATGAAGTTTATAAAGCAGACTTCATGAATATTTATTCGATGCCTAAGACAATCAGTGAAAAATTAGTAGTCTCATGTTATGATTGTCATAGTAATAATACAAAATACCCTTGGTACAATAAGATTCAGCCAGTTGCCTGGTATCTTGAAGATCATATTAAAGAAGGGAAAAAAGAGTTGAATTTTAATGAATTTGGTAATTATTCTGTAAGAAGACAAAAGAGTAAAATAAAATCAATTATTAGAGAAATTGAGGGAGATAAAATGCCATTATCATCATATACCAATATGCATGAAGATGCCATCCTAAATGCAGATGAAAGAAAGGAACTATTAGGTTTTTTTGAGATGTTAAAAGATTCAGTATAATATGAATTTCATAATGAGGATCAAAAGTAAATACTAAGAAAAGTGGTGAAAAGACTATGAAACACACATATAAAATATCAGGAATGACTTGTGATGGCTGTAAAAGTCATGTGCAAAAAACATTAGAGTCAGTTGTTGAAATTGAATCAGTGAACATTAATTTGGAGGAAGGTACAGTGGAAATAAAAATGACAAATCATATTCCGTTGGATGGCCTTAAAAAACTATTTGAGGGATCTAAATACATGATTCATTCTCCTGAAGAATCTATTAAGGAAAATAAAAAAACACCAAAAGGAGTAAAAGGAACATATTACTGCCCCATGCATTGTGAAGGAGATAAGACATATGATCAATCAGGTGATTGTCCTGTATGTGGAATGGACTTAGTTGCAGAAGTTTCGAGTGCAAATACTATTATACAATATACATGTCCAATGCATCCAGAGGTAGTAAAGGATGAACCAGGACCCTGTCCAAAATGTGGAATGGATCTAGTTCCATTGGAGTCAAACGAAACGGCCGAGCAAAAGACGTATAACAAGTTGTTAAAGAAATTTTGGATAGCAACAGGTTTCACCTTGCCCATATTTCTAATAGTAATGTCAGAAATGATTCCTAACAATCCGTTGTATGATATGATGGATATGAAGTATTGGAATTGGTTGCAACTAGTACTTTCAATTCCTGTTGTGTTTTATGCTACTTGGATGTTTTTTCAAAGAGCTTATTCTTCTATCAGAACAATGAATTTAAATATGTTCACGCTTATTGGAATTGGCGCTGGAGTTGCTTGGCTTTTCAGTCTGTTTGGGTTGTTATTCCCTAGCCTATTCCCTGACCAATTTAAGACTGAATTTGGAACCGTACATGTCTATTTTGAAGCAGCAACAGTGATATTGACATTAGTACTACTCGGACAATTACTGGAAGCTAGAGCACATAGTAAAACAAATAATGCCGTTAAGGAATTATTAAAATTAGCTCCGAATAAAGCCGTTAGAATTGAAAATGGCGATGAAGTAGAGATTTCTATCGACGAAATAATTGTTGGTGATTTACTTCGAGTTAAACCTGGAGATAAAATACCTGTGGATGGTAAAATTGTTGATGGTAAAAGTTCTATTGATGAATCCATGATAAGTGGAGAGCCAATTCCAGTTGACAAAGAGGTAAACGATTCTGTTACATCTGGAACAATAAATGGAAAGCAATCTTTCGTTATGAAGGCAGAAAAAGTAGGTTCAGACACCTTACTTTCTCAGATTATTCATATGGTCAATAATGCGAGTCGAAGTAAAGCTCCGATTCAAAAATTGGCGGATAAAATTTCAGGATACTTTGTTCCAGTCGTTATTGGAGTTTCAATCATCACGTTTATTGTTTGGAAAGTTGTCGGACCAGAACCGTCATTTGTTTATGCTTTTGTGAATGCAATTGCGGTATTAATAATTGCTTGTCCATGCGCATTAGGACTTGCCACTCCGATGTCAGTAATGGTTGGTGTTGGAAAAGGTGCTCAAGAGGGAGTTTTAATTAAAGATGCTGAGTCTCTGGAGAAAATGAACAAGGTTGACGTTTTGATAATTGATAAAACTGGTACCGTTACAGAGGGGAAGCCATCTGTGGAAAACGTGATCTCACTTTCTAATTATTCAAAAAATGACTTAATACAATTTGTAGCATCTGTCAATAAGCAAAGTGAACATCCACTAGCTGAAGCTACTGTGAGGTATGCAGAAAACGAAAAAATAGACTTGCTTGAAATCAATAGTTTTGATTCCATAACAGGGAAAGGTGTAAAGGCTATTATAGACGACAAAATAATTCTCGTTGGTAATGAAAAACTCTTGGAAGAACATTCGATACTATTAAAAGGAGAAATAGCTGAAAAAGCGAAAATAGAGCAAGCTAAAGGTAAAACCGTTCCGTTCATTGCTGTAAATAAAGAATTGGTAGGATTTGTTGTTATCTCAGATGCGATAAAAGAAACTAGTCGCTCTGCAATAAACAAGTTAAAAGAGAATGGCATCAAAGTTATAATGATGACTGGAGATAATCAATACACGGCAAAAGCAGTAGCTGATGAACTAAAATTAGATGATTTTTTCGCCGATTGTTTACCTGAAGATAAGTTGAACAAGGTTAAGGAATTGCAAGAAAATGGATATGTTGTTGCCATGGCAGGTGACGGAATAAATGATGCTCCAGCCTTAGCTTTGGCGAATGTTGGTGTTGCAATGGGGACAGGAACAGATGTCGCTATAGAAAGTTCTGCTATTACGCTCGTGAAAGGCGATCTACATGGAATCGTAAAAGCACGGAGTTTAAGCCATAAAGTGATGAGAAATATTAAGCAGAATTTATTTTTTGCATTGGCATATAATGTCATTGGAATTCCAATTGCCGCCGGATTATTATATCCAGTTTTTGGATTATTACTTTCTCCAATGATTGCTGCTTTAGCGATGAGTTTCAGTTCTGTTTCAGTTATAGCAAATGCTTTACGATTACGAACACAATCAATTAAATAATTAAGATTATGAAAAAGTATATATTATACGCAGGAATATTAGTTGGAGGAATCCTTTTGGGCTGGATTATATTTGGAGGTGATAGTGCTAATTCTAAAGATTCTAAAACTTCATCAAATTCGACAGAAGAAGGGCAAATTTGGACGTGTTCCATGCACCCGCAAATTAGACTTCCTGAACCAGGAGATTGCCCTATCTGCGGAATGACTTTAATCCCTTTAGAGTCAAACGGTAATTCAAATCCATTGGTATTTGAGATGACGGAAGACGCAATGAAAATTGCGAGCATTCAGACAACCGTTATTGGAACAAAAAAATCTGATGGTAAAAGTTTAAAACTTTCTGGAAAAATTAAGGTGGATGAAACGAATTCTGCGAGTATTGTGTCTCATATTTCAGGTAGAATTGAGAAGTTATATGTTAGTTTCACTGGAGAGAAAGTTAATCAAGGTCAGAAAATTGCTTCTATCTATTCTCCAAAACTCATTACTGCTCAAAAGGAGCTATTGGAAGCTTATAAAGTGAAAGATTCAAACCCTAAATTGTACAATGCAACTGTTAATAAATTGAAGTATTGGAAAATTACTGACAGTCAAATTCAATCCATTATCAATTCTGAAAACGTGATTGAATCGTTCAATATTTACGCAGGTTTTTCTGGTGTTGTCTTGAATAAAAAAGTTTCCGTTGGAGATTACCTCAATGAAGGGGAAGTACTATTTGATATTCAAAATTTGAATCAGTTATGGGCTGTATTTGATGCGTATGAAGCTGATTTAAGTGCATTAAAAGTAGGAGATAAAATAATGTATTCAACTACGGCATTACCAAATAGAACATTTACTTCCACAATTGACTTTATTGATCCTGTGATTAATGCATCATCAAGAACAGCAAAAATTAGAGCAGTTGTAAATAACGCGCAGCAGCATTTAAAGCCTGAAATGTTCATAGAAGGAACAGTTGCGGGTTCAGGAGACTCTAAAGAGGGGCTATCGGTTCCTAAATCGGCTGTTCTTTGGACAGGTGAGCGTTCTGTCGTATACGTTAAACTACCAAACATGACTGTTCCGTCTTTTGAATTTAGAGAAATAAGTATTGGTGATGCAATTGGATCTAATTATGCTGTACTAAGTGGTCTTAACTCAGGAGATGAAGTTGTAACCAACGGAGCTTTTGTCATAGACGCATCAGCGCAGTTAAATAATCAATCGAGTATGATGAATCGAAACTTACTTTCGAATAATACGGTTGAAAATTCAGAAAACAGTGCGCCAGATTACGTTGCAGGAACTCCAATGAAATTCAAAGATCAATTGAATCAGGTAGCAAAAACATATTTACTTGTTAAAAATGCTTTGGTTAATGATAATGCGAAAGAAGCCTCAAAATATGCAAGAATACTCATCCAAAATATTGACGCCGTGGATATGAGTCTGGTTAAAGGGGCTGCACATATGTATTGGATGGAAAAGAACAAAGAAATGAAAACAAGTACTAAAAGTCTTGCTGACAATACGAATATTGAAAAACAGCGTGATTCTTTTAAGAAAATTTCAAACTCGATGATTGATGTATTAAAAGCATTTGGAGTTGAAAATGAATCCATGTATGTTCAATTTTGTCCAATGGCAGACGATAAAAAAGGCGGATATTGGTTAAGTGAACAGTCGGCTATTAAAAATCCATACATGGGAAGTTCAATGCTCACATGTGGATCAACAGAGTATAAATTGGATAAAACTACGAAGAGCAAAAACACTGTAAAAAGTGCTCCGAATATGAACCAACACAATCATTAACTAAAATGAAAAAAGTACTTATAAAAATCTTCAAGTTCTTATTTGTAAAAAAATGTTGCAGGTAAACGATGAAATACGAATTTATGTAAAAGAGTAATAAAACAATTAATCATGAAAAATAAACTATTATTATCCACCATTCTGTTAATGACTTTCATTTTTAGTTCAAAAAATGGATCAACTCAACATAACCATGGTGGGCAGAATAATGGAGGCTGGACGGATGAGGAAAGCTTTAGACCACCACACGAAGGGGAACTTGTTGATTTGGGGAAATATAAAATTGAGTTAGTCACGAATCTTTATCTTAAAGAAGATCAATTGATTTTTTATCTATATAAAGGTGAATTAAAGCCGATTAGCAATGAAGGGATTACAGGTGTTATTGTTTTTAAAGGTGATGATGGAGCGACCAGTGTAGATTCGTTAAAAGCCAGAGGGAATGACCATTTTGTTGGTCAGATAGACGTTACAAAATCATCGAATTGTCTTGTGTCTTTTCTTATTAAGGGGAAAACCATTTCAACTGTATTTATGCACGCTGGACTTGGAGTTAATACGAAACAATACGTTTGTTCAATGCACCCTCAAATTAAAAGTGATTCTAGTGGAACATGTTCAATTTGTGGAATGGAATTGATACCATTGGAAGAGCCCAAAAACACGAATGAAACCCATGAAAATAACCATCAACATAATCATTAACATGAAAAAAGGGAAATTAATTATCGCGTTATTTCTGTTTATAAGCACATACGGTAGTGCACAAACAAAAGGTGAAAATCTTTATTTGACAGAAAATGGGAAGATATTTATTAATGGAGTATTGGCGGACACTTCTGTCCAATTGGTCTCGCAAAATTTGTACGCATTACTCAATTATGATGATGCAAAATTCACATTAAAAGTAGATATATCTTCTTTTAGTACAGGGAACCACTATATTGATTCTATTCTAAAAAAAACAAAGTCTACGACTATAGATTTATCAGGGAAATTTGATATGAATTATATTAATACGGTAGGCCACCCACCTATCGATTTTTTAGTCGATGGTTTATTGTCATCATCAAATAAAATGATTAATGGAAACGGTCGACTAGAACACCTTTCAGACCAAAGTTCATTCTCTTGTCTTCTCACATTGAGCTTTGTATTAGACAAGAAAGATATAGGCTATGATTTTAGCGAAGTTGATTTAGATAATGAAATAAAAGTAGAAATTATTCAGATTGTGATGAAAAGACTGGATGGTTTTTGAAGCTGTCAAAATTTTGCGTATACTTCTAGCCCAAAAGAAACGGATTAGGGTATAAATTAAAAGAACATAAGTAAACAGGTAAAACAATAGAAAAACGAATTGCATTAGCAATTTTCAGTATTAATTAATATTATAAAAAACAAAATCATGAAAATAATAACAATTGTATTAAGTGTAGCTATTTCATCCTTTATCAATTCAATAGCTTACGGCCAAAACGACAAGGCCCAGATAGAAAGCGTTAAGCCTTCAAATAAACTTGCATCATTTGGCGTTCGCGGAAATTGTGGAATGTGTAAGTCGACCATTGAAAATGCTACTAAAGAATTAAAAGGTGTTAGAAGTGCAGATTGGGATCAAAGCAGTAAACAAGTTGTTGTCAGTTATGATTCAACTTTGCTTTCTGAAGAGGAAATCCATCAGGCAATTGCAAATTCTGGTTACGATACAGATCGGGTAATTGCGAATGAAAAAGCGTATAATAATTTACCTGGATGTTGTCAATACGAAAGAACTCAAAAAATGAATCAAAAGATAAAGAAAAGAGAAAATTCTCCCATAGAACATGACCACAACGGGCATCAACATTAATTAAATTATCAATGTAACTATAATATAACATGAGAAAAACATCATTATTATTCATATTAACATTAGCAAATACTCTTTGTTTTGCTCAGAAAAACATTGAACAACATGCAGGGGAAGAATTGGTAATAGTAGGTACTATTGACCAAACTCATGAATGGATATATTTAAAACAATTTAATGGTAAACAACGAATTGTTACGGACTCTTCACAAGTTAAGAGTGGGAAATTCAATTTTAAGTTAAGTTTGGATAAACCTCAAATGATCTATTTATATTACTCAGAAAAGGAGAATACCCCAATATTTGCTGAAAACACTGCAATATCAGTTCAAATAAGGGAAGGAGAAAAATCAATTGTTCAAGGATCTAAGTCCAATGATGACTGGTTACTTATTGATGATGAATTGAAAATGTTTGACAATCGATTGGATTCAATCTATACTGTTTACAAAGAAGTAGAATCAAAAAGCGATACTTCAGGACTTGCTCAAATTGAGAAAAATTATGATAGAGAAGATGAAAATAAATTAAGCTATATCAATAACTATATCAAAGAAAATTCGAACTCATATCAAAGTGCATACTTACTTTCGAGGTTTTACGCCTATTCGAGCAATCAACAAGAGCTTGAAGACCTCGTAAATGTTTTTAATAAGAGCGGATTAAAGTCAGTTTATATTGAAACAATAAAAAGAAGAATTGAAGAACTAAATAAAACTAAGGTTGGTAGTATAATTGCCGATTTTGAGTTGCCCGATTCGAATGGAGTTGTAATTAATATTAAGGATTATCGAGGACAGTATGTGTTGATTGATTTCTGGGCTTCCTGGTGTGGACCATGTCGACGAGAAAATCCAAATTTAGTAAAAGCTTACAACGAATTCAAAGATGATAACTTTACCATTTTAGGAGTTTCTTTGGATACAGAAAGAGATAAATGGCTTTCTGCAATTGAAAATGATCACTTAGCGTGGCCACATATTAGTGATTTAAAAGGATGGAACAATGAAGTTGCAAGTTACTTTGGTGTGAAAAGTATTCCCTTTTCCATGGTGATTGATCCCAACGGTGTAATCATCGGAAAAGACTTGAGAGGAGATGAATTAATTGAATTTTTAAAAAACAACCTAAAACCATAATCATGAACAAAATTCTAATCCTTTACGTTTTTTTAAGCGGAATTTCGATTTCGGCATTTTGCCAAACACAGGTTACTCCATGTGGATTTGACCGATTAACGAACAATTCAGAATTACTTGAAGCTGAAGCAATAATAAGAAATGGTATCCAGAGTTTACCCAAAAACCATGACATAAAAATCATTCCAGTTGTAGTTCATGTTTTTCATGAAGGTGGTTCCGAAAATATATCAGATGCCCAAATTGAAAGTCAAATATTAGTGCTTAATGAGGATTTCGGAAAACTAGCTGGAACTAATGGAGATGGGAACGGTGTAGATACCGAAGTACGATTTCGTTTAGCCAAAATTGACCCTAATGGGAATTGTACCAATGGAGTAGTGAGAATTAAATCATCACTGACAAATCACAAAACGTATGAGCGACCTTTATTGAAAGAGGTTAGTTTTTGGGACAATCAGAAATACTTGAATATCTATATTGTAAAATCGATTCCAGGAGGAACATTAGGATATTCATCATTTCCAGGTGGTCCAGCAGATGAAGACGGACTTGTTGTGCGGCACAATTATTTTGGAACTATTGGCACTGCGGCATCTTCATTAGGAAGAACCGGGACACATGAAGTAGGACATTGGCTCGGTCTATATCACACTTTTAATAATAGTTGTGGAACTGATGTTTGCACTGATGGAGATTACGTTTGTGACACTCCACCAGTTTCTACGGCAAATTTTAGTTGCTCTCCAATAAACTCATGTAGCAATGACAGTCCTGATTTAATGGATCAAATTGAAAATTACATGGATTACACTCCCGAATCATGCAGTAATATGTTTACTGCAGGTCAAGCAGATAGGATTCTATCAACATTGGTTAATTTACGACCAACCATTTGGACGAATTCTAATCTAATTGCCACAGGTTGCGATGATGCTTATGTCGCTCCGCCAGTGTGTGGAGTTACATCTAATTTCGTTTCCTTGAATCCTGAAATATGTATAAATAATACAGTAAATTTCTTGGACATTTCATTGAATAACCCAACATCATGGCAATGGTATTTTACAGGTGGAACACCTAGTACTTCAATTGCTCAAAACCCACAAGTGAGTTATTCAACATTAGGAAGTTTTGATGTGAAATTGGTAGTCTCTGATGGTGTTACAAGTGATTCAATTACAATATCTAATTATGTTTCAGTTACTAATCCAGGAGTTGGAATTGCACTTCCATTTCAAGAAAACTTCGAATCAAATGTTTTTCCTCCAAATGGAATTACGATCAATAATCCAGATGGTGGTATTGCTTGGGAATTAGATTCGAATGCTTCAGTTAGTCCAACACATTCTGTGAGTTTAGATAATTTATCAAGCACCAACTATGGTACAATTGATGAAATTATTTTGCCATTCTTAGATTTGAGTTCAAATGCATCAACACCATATATGAAGTTTAAATGGGCGTATGCGAAATCTGTATCATTGTATTCAGATGAAATGATCGTTCAACTTTCTACAGATTGTGGAGCGACATGGAATCAAATATATTATCGGTCAAATGCAAGTTTAGTAACTGGACCAACTCAAACGACACCGTTTATTCCAGATGCAACACAATGGAAACAAGCAACAATCAATTTAAATGCCTATTCAAGTGATGAATATGTTTTAATAAAAATAATGAATGTCACGGATGGTGGCAATTTTCTTTATATCGATGATATAAATATTGGTGATTTAACTCTTTCGACGATTGAAATGGAAAACTCATCTGACTTTAAGGTATTTCCAAATCCAAGCAATGGCACATTCACAATTACCTATTCCAAAATCGATGGTAAAAATTCAAGTTTTGAAATTTACTCGTTAGATGGAAAGCTAATAAAAACAATATATGCTAATAATCAAAATGTTATTGTCAATGATTTGTCAAAAGGAACTTATATCATAAAGATGAGAGAAGAATTTGATCGAGTCGGATTTAAAAAAATAGTAATACAATAGAACTGAAAAAAATATCGAAAATCAATTAAGAAATCGACCAAGGTTCTGTACCAAAACATATAAAATTCGAGTGCTCCTTTAAGGAGTTCTCGAATTAATTGGGAGGTTTACCGAAAGCGGAAGGCTACATATGTATTTTGATTTTGACCAACTAATTCATAGAAAAAAAATAGTGACTTTTTTGAACAATTTGATGATAGGAAATAAATTGAAGTCTAACTTGTTTTAGATGCGAAAAGGTAATCAACAATGATTAAAAATATATAATAATGATAAGCAAAATACAGAATAATTTATTGACACTTTCAAATTTAATGAAAGAGTTTTTTTTACTGATATTCTTTTCGGTTATGGTTTTTGTAGGTATGAGTTATATTGACCATAAAGAAAATCAAAGCATATTGGTTACATTCTTAATTAGCTTTTCAATTTTAAAAGTTTACATATTGATATCTAAAACTTTGAAGAAAATGGAAAAATTGACAATGAACAATCATAAAATGAATCATGTTTTGCTTTTTTCGATTATTATTATATTTTTTATTAACATATCTTTTACTCTAGACTATTTATGTGTTTCAGAAATCTATGCTGATTCTTTTACTGGGTTAAATCATGATCAGTCCTTGTTTCTTAGATTTTTTGATCTTCTCTATTTTAGTATTGTAACTTTTACAACTGTTGGGTACGGTGACATAATTCCTTTTGGAAAAACAGTAAAACTATTAACAATACTAGAAATGACTACCGCATTTATAACAATTGTATTCATAATATCAAGATATACTAGAAATGGAAAAGAGTAATGTAGAAAAAGATAAAATATCACTCATCGGCTCTGTCTCATTGGGTACTGGGGTAATGATTGGTGCAGGAATTTTTGTATTAATGGGGCAGATTGCTGAATTGGTAGGAAGCCTATTTCCTCTCGCTTTTGTGGCGGGTGCGATTGTTGTCGGATTCAGTTCATATTCATATGTGAAATTTTCAAATGCTTATCCTTCTTCTGGTGGTGTAGTCAAGTTTTTGACAAAATCATACGGACCAGGTACCGTTGCAGGTACATTTTCATTATTGATGTACGTGTCAATGGTTGTATCTGAAAGTTTAGTAGCAGGTACATTTGGAGCCTATACTTTACGATTATTTCCTGAACAGTATTCTGGTTATGCGTCTATTTTAGGTGTGATACTTCTTGCAGTTGCATACATAATTAATATTTCGGGAAATAAAATTATTGGAGCTACAGCAACATTTACCGCAATTATAAAAGTTGCCGGAATTGCTATTCTCGCAATTTCTGGACTTGTAATTTCAGGATTACCTAACATCACAGGTGATTATATGAATAGTATCGATCAACATTTTTCTAGTGAGTTTGCTTTTATTGCTGCATTAGCCTTGTCAATTTTAGCCTATAAAGGCTTTACGACCATAACTAACCAAGGAGGTGATATTTTAAATCCTCATAAAAATGTTGGACGCTCTATTATCATTTCTATAGGTATATGCACCGTTATCTATGTAACACTGGCGTTATCAGTGGCAGGAGGTCTAAGTGTTTCCGAAATAATTGAAGCTAAAGATTATGCTTTAGCTGCCGCTGCAAAACCTATTTTTGGAAATTTAGGGTCAACACTTACAATTGTTTTAGCAATAGTAGCAACAGTTTCCGGAGTAATTGCTAGTGTTTATTCTGCCTCTAGAATGTTTAGCATGCTAAGTAGCATGAAGCAAGTGCCTGATATCAATAAAATAGGAAAATTCAAAAAGCCAGCACTTATTTTCACTGTAAGTCTGGCTATTCTTTTAACTGTTTTCTTCGATTTAACTAGAATAGCTTCTTTAGGAGCGATCTTTTATTTAATAATGGATATTGCTATTCATTGGGGGTTAATCAGATACTTAAAAAAAGAGGTTAAGTTTAATCCGGTCATTCCTATAGTAGCAATAGTTATGGATGTTGTTGTTTTGTCAGCGTTTATTTATTTAAAATTTGTAAACGACCCATTCGTACTTATCGTTGCAGCCATTGGAATTCTTCTCATTGTTGTTTCAGAGCGAATTTTCATGAAATTCCATACAGATAGTGAAGGAAAGATGAATATGGGAATGGATGATGATATGATGAAGAAGAGCTAATAAGCCTATCGTTAAATGTTGGGTAAGTATTTAAAATTAAGTGATATGAAACACTCGAAAGTTATAACTGAAGAATTTAAAATTAAAGGCATGATTTGCAGTCGTTGTCTAAAAGTTTTAAATACAGAGTTGAAAGCTACAGGCGCAGAAATATTAGAAATAACTCTTGGAAAAATCGAAATTCGATTCAACCCTGAAAAGATTAGCCATGCACTTATTGAAAAAATTATACAGGAAAATGAATTTGAAATATTGTGGGATAAACAAAGTGTTTTAGCAGAGCAAACAAAACGTTGGATAATAACTTATCTCTGGAATACAGAGCAGCAAGAAAATTTATCTAACTATTTAACAAAGCGCTCAGCTAAGAGCTATGATGTTTTGAGTAAGAATTTTTCAAAAACATATGGTAAAACGATTGAACGATACTGTATCCTTCTAAAAATAGAAAGGGTAAAAGAATTAATCGAAAATGAGGAATTGAATTTTACTGAAATAACCTATTTAATGGGCTATCAAAATTTATCTGCACTTTCAAGACAGTTCAAAAGAGAAACAGGTATGACTTTGAAGGAATACAAAAATCTCGGCATCAGCCAACGTATTCCGATTGACAAATTATGATAAGAAGAAAATTGAAAATGGTAATATTTATCATTTAGATAGTCGTACTCTTATATCGTAGTTTTTTATGCATACATACAAAAGCATAATGAGGTCAGCTTTAATTAAAGCTATAAAGATGAAATACATGATATTTATCATGTATTAGACTGTTGATAGTCATTTTCTCAACATGCGACTATGCGTATATTTGTATATACATAATTACCAGATGGTTATATGTTATAATAATTGACCTCTCGTTTTAAATGTTTAAGAATAAACCGTTAATAATAAAAAATATGAAAAGAGAATATCGAGTAACAGGAATGAGTTGTGAGGGATGTGTTAATGCTGTAAAAAAAGCATTATTAAATGTATCCAATGTTGACGCTGTTGAAGTGCAACTATCTCCCCCAATTGCAGTTATTACTACTTCTACGGAAGTAAGTACTGCCGATCTGCAAGCGCAGATTTCAAAGTCGGGAAATTACACTATTGTGGAATCAATTCAAAATAGTCAATCTGAAAAAGAAAATCAGGAAAATAAAAAAGATAAAAATTGTTGTTGCGGTTAGTGAGAACTGCGATCTTTTCTTCAATAAAGAATTTTACTGTTTGAATCACAAGAATTAAAATGGGTAACAGCACAACTGAAAGCCGGGCAACAGCGGAACTGAAGAACAAATAAAAATAATCGAATATGTTTTACAATGGTCATCACTTATGGGGAATGCACTTAGTCTGGTGGTTCGTCTGGTTATTATTAATTTTTTGGATTTTCGCAATTCCTTACGAAGTTCCAGGACAAAGAAAGAAAAAGGATACTCCTTTAGATATACTAAAGAAACGGTTTGCCGCTGGTGAAATCAGTAAAGAAGAATTTGAGGAAAACAAAAAAGTTCTTGAGCAGAACCCAACTAAATAATCATTATCCTAAAAATAAATTTATGAAAACATTAAAGAAAATCACCTTTATTTTTTTAGCAACCCTATTAACAGGAGTTGCACAAGCGCAAGATAAAGATGTAGAAGCAGTACTAAATGACCCTGCGAAACAAGATCAATTTATCGCTGCACTGGTAAAAGACCATCAGTTGATGAAAAAGTTTAGCGAAAAGATGTTGCAAAATGACCATGCTTTAGGTATGGTAGTTGATGCTGCTCTTCAAAGAGCGCAAAACGACTCAGTAATTGCAAAAAATATCGCTGAAATGGTTGGGAAGTATCATGCCGTATCCCTTGTGTTTGTTGATCATATTATTGCCGTTGCAGAGGAAATCCCTGAAATGAGTAATGAAATATGCACTGATTTAATGGAGCATGATGAAATGAAGAAAAATATGTGTACGCACATGAAACAAGAAGAAAAGAAGAGTGGAATGGGTTGTTGTAGCATGAGTGAAGGTGAAGGAAAGAAGAAATAACAAATATTAATTAAACTTAAAATCATTATAAAATGAAAAAGACAATCAAATACGTAACAGGATTGGTAATAGCCGGAACTCTTTTAACCGCTTGTTCTCAAAAACAAGAACCACAATCCCTTGAAGCCATGCTTAAAGATTCCAAGCAGCAGGAAAAGGTTTTGACCATGATGGCTGAAAATCATGACTTATCAAGCAAGTATGTTAATAAAATGATGGAAAATGATCATGCAACAGGAATGATGGTAGACAAGTTGGTGAAGGCAGCTTCAGAAGATAGTGTATTGGCAGGAAAACTTAGTGATATGATTACGAAATTTCCTGAGTTGATGTTATTGACAACACACCATTTTATGCCAATCATTAACGAAAATGCAAACATGAGTGATGGGTTTTGCGATCATGCAATGGAGCATTCTAATATTGCGGAAGGTATGTGTGAAAAAATGCAGGACAACAAAGAAATGAGCTGTTGCGCAAAATAAGATAAGCAATAATTCTATTTTAGAAACAAATACTTTTTGAACTATGAAAAAGGAAATACGGGATTATGAAGTGTTAGCAGAAAAATTTAAAACTATTGGACATCCAGTTCGATTAGCGATGCTGAATTTACTTTATACCTGCGATTCCTCCAAATTAACAGTGAAAAGTATCTATGAAACTTTAAAACTAGACCAACCATGCGCATCAAGACATTTAAATATTATGCGAAAAAGTGGAATATTGGAAAGAGTCCAAGAAGGTGTAAACACCTTTTATTGTCTGTGTTTTAATGACCCTCAGGTTAGATGTATAACCAAATGCTTTGACAAGTAATTTTTTGAAAAATTGCATGTAAGTATCCTTATAGTTGAATAATTAAAATTAAACAAAATGAAAAATCACGTAGTTTGGATGATTGTTGGTTGCGGACTCCCTCTGTTACTTATATTTTTTGCACCAGCATTAGGTATTAGTGGAAACGTATCCCTTTTTATTTTCATCGTCGCCATGTTTGCTTGTCATTTACTGATGCCTATGCATCATGGAGGGCACAATCACGGCTCTCAAGAAAAACATTCTGAAACAACTAAAAATAAAATCAATGAAACACATAAACATTAAAAAATTTGGATTGGCTTTTGGCTTAACAGGAGCTCTACTCTATCTTGGTTGCGCATTTTCAATGATTACTGTTGGACACGCCGGTACTGTTAAACTATTTAACAGTCTGTTACACGGATTAGACGTCACATCTGTCATTCGCATGGATGTCCCACTTTGGGAAGCAGGAATAGGATTAATAGAGACTTTTATTATCGGGTGGTTAATAGGGGCTTGCATTGCTGCTTTTTATAATGTTTCGCTAAAAAAATAATATCATGGAAAACGAATTAAAAAAATTGTCGGCTTACGAAAAAGAACTTCTTTTAAAAGCTCCTGTGTTACTATCGATACTAGCATCAAGTACAGACCATAAAGTAGATCGTAAAGAAAAAAAGGAAGCTATAGAATTGTCACATCTAAGAACCTTTACCTCGCCACCTATGCTTCAAGATTTTTATAAAGAAGTAGAATTGGGATTTAAAACAAACCTGGAAGAATTACTTTTAAAATATGAACCATTTGATGAGGCAAAACAAGGTTTAATAAAGTTAGAGATCAAAAATATTTACACTATTCTTCAAAAATTAGATCATGATTTTGCAAATGATTTAAAAATGAGCTTAGAAAGCTATGGAAAACATGTGGCTAATGTACATGTGAAATTTACTGATTTTTTCGATTTCAATAACTTCACAACTTTCAATTAGAATGAGTTATTCAGGAAATTTCTAAAAAAAATGAAAATGCAAATAACAAAATTAATTTTTTCAAGAGTTACAATATCATTATTATTAATACTTGGAGCTTGTAGTAACAACGAACATGAAGACTATTCTCATGAACATCATGAAGATATGAGCCACGCGTCTTCATTAGAAGAAGAAAACCATTCTGAAATGGAAAGAGAGAAAAGCATTCATAAAGAACACGATGCAATTCAGGATAAATTCGCACATCAAGATATTATCATTCTTGATATACCCTATCAACTTGAAAAGGCTGAGAAAGAAAAGTTTCAGCAAATTATAGAAGCATATCTAAATATGAAAAATTTATTAGTTGTTGATGATCTCGAAAAAATTGACAATTCGATTTCAGTAATGAAAGAAAAAGTAAATAGTGTAAGCTGGCAATTGTTTAAAGATGGAGGAAAAAAAGCATGGAAGCAGCATGCTGAATTATATAACACTAAGCTAGATGAAATGGCACATGTAGAAGGACTGTCTCTTATACACATCTGACGCTGCCGACGATCTACTCTGTGTAGA
>OLID01000140.1_pt1 | contig 42640 bp, 45 predicted proteins | sample 1609361 | NCBI WGS metagenome assembly OLID01 (sample SAMN05416778, study PRJEB24817) | seawater metagenome | isolation source: Sea water | place: Canada:Atlantic | collected 2013-07
CGAGATTTCTGCCTGTCTCGTGGGCTCGGAGATGTGTATAAGAGACAGCCTCTGAACAGCACGCCGTGCGGAACAATAACTCCTGCACGACCGGTAGGTAACAACGTTTCGACCATGTGTAAGATAAACGCATAATCTCCTTTCGATTTTGGCGGTAAACCGCGCATGAAACGTTTGTATTGATCTGCTGCCGCATCTTCATATCCCCATTTATCCAAGCTAAACGGAGGATTTGCCACAATAACATCGAATTTCATAAGACTTCCGTTCTCAACCAATTTAGGATTGTTAATGGTATCTCCCCATTCCAAGCGTGCAGAATCTCTACCGTGCAGAAACATGTTTAGTTTTCCTAAAGCCCAAGTGTCACCGTTACTTTCTTGTCCGAATAAAGAATAATCGTTAGAAGGAGTTCCGTCTGGATTCTTCACTTCATCCGCTGCCGCATTCAATAGGGAAGTTGATCCGCAAGTAGGATCACAAATACGATTCCCAGGTTGTGGATTCACCAATTTCGCTAATAGAACAGAGATTTCATGAGGTGTATAAAACTCTCCTCCTTTCTTTCCTGCTCCAGATGCAAAACGCTCCAACAAATACATATACCCATTTCCAAGTATGTCTTCTGTACTTCCCAAAAGAGAAGGACGGAAATCCAATACTGGATTTGCAAAATCGTTAATTAAGGCTTTTAAATTTCGGTTACGGTCTTTCGTTTGACCTAGTTTATCAGAATTGTAAGAGATATTACGGAATACACCTTCCAGCTTCTCCATGTTTTGGTCTTCAATCTTCGCCAATACTTTGTCGATCACTTCACCGATGTTGTCCGCGTTACGTTTTTCATAGATGTAATCAAACGTACAGTCTTCTGGAAGCACAAAACGTTCTCGTTTCAATTTACGCATGATAAGTTCTTCATCGTCACCGTATTGTCTTTGATACTCTTCGTAATGGTCTTTCCAGACATCACTCAAATATTTCAAGAACATGAATACCAGGATATAGTTTTTGTATTCAGAAGAATCTAATGTTCCTCTAAATGTGTCACATGCCGCCCAAAGCGATTTGTTGATTTGTTCTTGTGTTGGTTTTGTTTCCATGTTAAATATTTTCAATTTCAACTTTATAATCTTCTACTGCTTTACTTACATTTCTTATGAACTCCATTTCTAGCTCAGGCAAAACTGATAACATGCTCTTACGAACAGCAGCTTCCCAATTATTAATCCTTTGCGTAAGCGCATTGTGCTGATTAATTCTGTTTTGAATTTCAGGATCTCCATGTTGTGCTTCAGGTGCTTCAACTCCGTCAAAAAACACTCCTCCTTGATTGCCAGAATTTCTTTGTTGATCTTGCAATTCTTTCAATTTAGTTCCCAACATCGTAATCATTGGGTCGATCAACTTAAACACTTTCTTTTTAGCTCCTTCTCTCATATTAACGTCTTAATTCAATTGGTAATTCATTTTTTGCTACATATAAACCTGTGGTTAACTCAAAGAGTTCAGCTTCTGCTTTAATATCAAAATACTGTGTAATTGTTTCTGTACCGTCGTTGATGTAATTTCTTACAGGTCGTTTGGTCGGCAGAACATTTAACGCTGATTGTGAAACGCCATAAGTAATCATTGCCTTATCTTCCTTTCTGAAACAACGAAGTAAGCACATGTTTTTTAGTACAAAATCTTGTTTATTCCCGTTCGGATCAACTCCGATGAAGTTGAAGTCTGCTTCGGGTTCAATTGTAATTTCTTCAATGTCTTCACTAGAATAAACTACTGACCATTTATGCTTTGGATTGGAGAGGCCCTCCTTTCCACTATCATGAAAGTCTGCATAGTCTTGACTGTAATCCTCATTGACTCGTCGAAATTTTATATTTATGGTCATAGTATTTCGCTTAGTGATTGGATTAAGGTCTGTTTTTCGTTCATCAACTCTTTGGTTAATTGTCGCTCTCTAATGGAGAGGTTGTAAATCCCTGCAATCAATTCTTGCTTCGATTTATCCAAAATTTGGATGGTTAGTTCGTCTAATATCGATTTTTTGATACTTGACACGGAAGCACCTTCTCTTGCTGTAATTAGATAACGCTGTGTAATTTGGCTGTTTAGAAACCATGTTAAATATCCCGGAAGCACATCGCTTGTTTCTAAGCGTATTACAAAAAACAGGGAGACAACAACTGCAGGATGATTAAAATTGTATTCAAATGCACTATTATTATTGCCTCGCGCAAGAAATAATACATCTCCAGGTTGAAGCAACTGGTTGTTACTTATCTCGTTGAAATTTACGGCATGTGGAATTCCAGAAAGAGTTGTGTAGTCTTCATTCAAGTCTTTCATTTGAATAACCCATACTTTCCCTTCAGGATTATTTTCCACTTTTGAACGGAACGTTTGTCCTGTAAAAATTGTTGCTATTTCTTTTAATTTCTTTTGCATCAGTTTGTGATTACAGAGCAAACTTACTTCCTTTTTTTGGATAAAACAAGAAAGTGTATCAGTTTTTTATTACAGAGCTTTATTTCTATCATGAAACGTAGAAGAACATTGAAATTTTAATGAACGTTTCCATTTACATTTTGTGATGCGATAACCTGTAAAAATAAAGAGGGGTTGTTTTCAAAGAAACATCAAAGTTTTACGGAGCGAAACACACCAAATTATGGTAAGTATCGCGCTGAATTTCTAAATTTATTTTCGTTTGTCTTTCGTTTCCATCGGAAATGAAATAAGATTGAACATACTTCTTAAGCGAGAGCGCACACGGTTGCCATATAATTTTTCTAATTCTTCTGCATTCAAATTCGTTGTTGCATGGGTTAAGATACCATAGTTCACATGTAAATCATATCGATGCAGTAGTATTTCCCCAATCGTATTGCATTCATTTCCGAAATGCTTAATGTTCTGTTCAACACCCAGATCATCTATGCAAAACGCTTTTTCTCGTCTTCCATAACGGTGAATGATTTCATAACCATCTTTGTGGAACTCATTAGCGATTTCACGTGTGCTTTTTACCTGGTACTTTTGATGTGGATACATGAATTCTGGTAGGAGTGTAATCAAAGATGTTTTTCCACAACCAACTGGACCAGTTAATAGAATTCCTTTGCTGAGGTCAATACCATAATTTGCACAATGTTCGTCTTCGCCAATTGCATAGGAAATAAGTTTGTGAAGAATTGCAAGATCTTTTTTTTGAATTTGGAAGTTTGTACCGTATTTTTTCTTACCTAAATAGTTTAGGAGTTTAAGACAGGAGTTGAAATCGAATTGACGATAATTGTCCACGATTGTATAGCATTTTTGTAACATGATGTGGAATTTAAGATTTGATTGAGTTTCGCGATTTTAGTTTTTTGCGAATCCAAAGAATAATTAGAGTAATGATTGTCATTGTTTAGTTTTTTTAGAGTGGGATTGAATAATCTTTGTTTTGATTGACGTTAAGGTTTCCACTCGCGCTCTTCGACGAGCTCAGGGAGCGAGTAGCGAATTCTTCAGATCGGCGGATCCAATTTCGAGCTGCAGCTTGCCAGTTTTTCATTTTGGCTTTTCCACCTACAAGCCATCCGTTGGATTCAAAATGGTTGAAGAATTTCTCAGCTTGGTCAATAGATGAATTGTTTTCACTAAAAAAATCCTTTACCTCATCTATCGGAGGAGGAGAAAACGTAGTTTTCCCTTTATTAGGTTTAGATGTTTTATTGTTTCTATTGTTTAAACTGTTTATAGAAGGTCTCACGAGAGTTACAGCAGTTGTATCAGTAGTCTTATTATCAGTTGTATCAATACTGTTATCAGTAGTTGTATCAAATATGTACAAGTTGACAAGACTTCCTTTCATGGGATTATGAGAAGGCATATACTCGATGTAGCCCCATTCATCCAATTGCTTTAAGCATTTAGTGTAAGTGTTTGCTGAACCAATCTTTGAAACTGTCATCAACTCTGACCTGCAGATGGAAATTGGATTTTGAAATTTGTACCGATTCCATGAATGAAAAAGTCCATAATACAGGCTCACGTGCCAAGGACTTAAACGAGTGTCTTCGTAAAAACGCTCCGAGATTTTCTCCAGATGTCGAATGTAATTGACCATGATTCAGATTAACAACCACACTGGTTGCGTTGCGCTTTTTTATAATTTGACTCGAGTAATTTTTCAATGTCCAAACGCTTGTATAAAATGCGTCCATGCACTTTTGAAAATGGTAGTGCTCCACATTTTCGTAGTCGTTGAATTGACCTTTCACTCATCCGTAAAACTTGCATCACTTCCAATTTATCTAACCATTGACTTTTGAGATCAATGGTTTGAGTAGCTTTATAGTGTTCCATTGTGCGCGTCAGTTCTTTGAGGTCGCTTGTAATTGTTTGTAGAATTTGTGTGTTTGTCATGATCATTTAGATTTCAAAGTTTTTGTTTCTCATGTTTTCGTCTAGGATGCGTTCTATATCATGTTTGTTATAGAACAGAACTCCACCTACTTTTGAATAAGGAATTGTTCCATTGATTCTGAGGTTCTGAAGAGTTCCAGGAGAAACACCTAAAAGCCGTTGAACTTGGTGAGATTTAAGCCATTTTTTTTCTTCTTGTGGAGGTACGGGCTTGTCTTGTTTTTTATCCAAAAGGTCTTTAATGTTGGATAATAATTCCCATTTGAATTGCTCGAGGTCTTCGGGCGTAATAATACTTGTTGCCATTCGATTTGTTTTTTATGTTCGATGACAAATTTGTGGGTGTTTGATAAAGTTTTTTTCCAAGTTGGTCGAACCTTGGGTGAAATAAATTTTGAATTGTAGTAGGAATAGGGGATTGATGCAATTGTGATTGAAACACTGAAAAATGAGAGGGGAAATAGGCTAGAAAACCGTTAATTTTCTGAACGGTTTTATTGGGCTGTAGAAGTTTTGGATAAAACGACCAAGTTGGTCGGAACTTGGGTGTTTTTGATTGGTGAAATGAGTGAGTTAAAACATTAATAATCAACAGGAGGCATAGCGTGTAGGAGATTTTGACTATTTTAGGAGGATCAATTTATGGAATAAAGGTGATGGTGCTTGGTAACTGTCAATGATAGCAAATGGATGTAATACTATCTGGCGACCATCAAAAACGGAAAGTATGAAAGCAGTAACGAAAGAAATACGGAAGTTTAAATTCACTGAAACAATACACACAATTGTTCTGACACTATTCATACTGATTAATTTATTTTGTATTGAAACAATAACTGCTCAGATTCAGACATTTCCCAACTCAAATCAGCCACCAAAAGCACGAACTCTTCAAGAATTACACCAACAGCAACAAGTTCAAGCTCAACGTCAGAACAGGCAGCAAATGGAAAGACTTGGATCTCAGCCTCCACCGTTACAACAACAAATTACCTTTGATTACTACGACCAACAAGCCATTGTAAAACAACGAAAAGAACAGGAACTTTACCATCTTATCAACTCTATTAATAATGAAACACGTCCAAACACAAAGATTTCAGAAGAATCTAATTCCTTGTTTTTGATTGCGGATACCAGTTCAATGACTTTTAAAAATCACTCACAACACTATAACACAGCTTACAATGAAATTTCTGATATGCTTTCCGGCAAGAAGGAATTAAGCCTTAAACGAACCGTGTTTGTAATCGAAAATGCATACCATCAAAACAAACTGAATTATGATAGATACAGTAAACAAATAGATGAACTGGTGAGTGTTTGCAAACAAATTTTGAGAAAAGAAAATTTGAAAACGGACAATTATATCGCTTGTCATTATGCAATTCAAAAACTGTTTTCTGAATCTTTCACTTATAAAAACACTGCGGGGAAAACAATTTCATTCAAACCTTTTGGTTATGACTTTGATGATTATATGGGAAATGAAGATTTTACAAAAATGTTTGTTACCAAACTATTAGAAACTAAAACAGGACAATGTCATTCTCTCCCTTTGCTATATCTTATTGTAGCTGAAGAACTGAATGTCAATGCATACCTTGGATTAGCCCCAAATCATTCATATGTTAAATTTGGCAACCAATACCAATCTTATAATTTTGAAACCACTAACGGGACTTTCGTTACTGATCAATGGATTGTAAAATCGGGCTATATTTCTTCCTCAGCTATTAAAAATCAAATTTACCTTGCTCCACTTACCAAACAACAGGTAATTGCCGAATGCCTAGTTGATTTATCAGCAGGGTTAGAAAATTATGTTGGAGAAAGTGACTTCACAATTAAATGTGCAAGTTCTGCGCTCCACTATTTCCCCAAAAGTATTCGTTCCATGCTGACTGTTCATGGCTTTGTAGTTGCGCATTGTGCCAATACAGCTAAAAAATACAATTATCCTAAGGAAAAGGATTATTATAAATATCCCGAACTAAAAAAACAGTTTGATAATATGGTGGAATTTGAATTGCAAATTGAGCAAACAGGATATATAAAAATTCCCCCTGAACAATATGAACAGTGGCAGTTGACTACGAATGAAGAAAAACAAAAACAGGAACACTTAAAACAATTGGATAAATTACAACAAAGTGCCAATGAACATTAACAAAGTTATATTATTCAAACTACTGATAGTTTCTACATTTTTTTGTGCTTGTAGTACAAAAAAACACGTGAATCCAATTTCGGAGCAAAACCCTGAAAAGGATTCGACATTTTCGCACCAAATAACTAATGACAGCCTACCTACAATTCGATTAACTCCAACTCCTGAACAATTTGAATACATTCACCCTCAAACACATTATTCAATGGCGTTTGATGAATTGAAAGCAATGCTTGAAGGTGTAAAAAAGCCAAGTTTTAAATGGGCAGTTTTTGTTACTGAAAATGCATTTTTTGAAAACACGTTGAATTACAGATCATTTTCTGATGAAATAATCAAATTGGCATTAATTGCAAAAAAGTGGTCACAGGCAAATCCACTCGAGGGTTATAATTTTTCTGATAGTATCAATTTGCACTTAAATGCAGGAATTTTTCACACATTGACTGATACGGTATTTGATTTAGAGAGAAACATTGTCAATTTACCCTATGTTTATGACTTTAACGATTGTTTTGCACGAGAAAACTGGCTGAATATGTTTGTTACTAAACTGCTCATTTCCCATAAGGGTAATTGCCATTCGCTTCCTTTTTTATACAAAATGATAGCCGAGGAACTTGAGGTAGATGCCTGGTTGTCTTTTACTCCCAATCATATTTATTTGCGTAATCGATGCAAGAAAACAGGGTGGTACAATACAGAAATGACCAATGCTTCATTACCCAATGAAGGCTGGCTCATGGCTTCGGGCTATGTAAGTACGGCGTCCATAGTAAGTGGAATTTATATGGACACATTGGGATTAAAACAATCCATTGCGGTTTGCGTAAACGATTTGGCAAAAGGATACGTAAGAAAAATGAAAAACCCTGATTATAATTTTGTTTTGGCTTGTTGTGATCTAGGTTTGGAGTACTATCCGAATTATGCTGAATTGCTATTATTGAAAGCCGAAACTCACTTGAAACTATTTAAAGCCTATGAAGATCAATATGGCTTAAACGTTCAAAACGAAAGTCACCCTCATTCCAAAACAGTGCGCCACCACCTCCGAGAAATGGAAAAATCGTATGCCTTGCTCGCAGAATATGATTACCGTGAAATCCCCGAAGAAATGTTTGTTGAATGGGTTGAGGCATTAGAAAATAACGGCGAAAAGTACCAAAATAAAGAAATAAAAACTATATTTAAAGCTAAGTAAATCTAACTAACTTATGAAAATAACATACTTTTCCTCAATTATTGCTTGGTGTTTTGTACTTTCAGTAAAGGCGCAAAGACCCTTTCAAGAACTGGGCTTAGATCATGAAGTTGATTACATTACATTAAGCGATGGTCGCTACGTTGAATACTTCGATAATGACACCTTGAGACAGATTGGCTCAGTAATGTTTAATACACAAACCAACAAAGTGGCATACATTATTCCTGAAGATGAGCTTGACAAAATTAAAATTGCCAAAAGGGAGAGAACTGTTTCAAGATTTATGAGTGTGGATCCTTTGTCTGATAAATATCCATTTTACACACCTTATGCGTTTTCTGGAAATAGGGTAATAGATTGTAGAGAGTTGGAGGGATTAGAACCTATAGATGCCGTAGGTTCTAATGGTCAGCCTCTTTTTAAGGAAAAAGCTATTTTAACGCTTCCCGATGCTAGTCAAGTGACTATTTGGAATGCTCAACAAGGCGGTCGCTTTATAATAAGTAGGGAAGATATGCAACGGATTAATAGTTTTAAAGACCAAGGATATTCTGCACGACCACAAATTCAAGCTCCACAAACAACAGGTATAGTATCAGGAACGACACAAGTACAAGGAATGACATATATTGATGGAGCGACACTACCAAGTGATTATCCAAACAACCAATTTATGTCGACAACTATACAAGCTCCTTCTCAACTTACAATAAATCCGTTGCAACCAGTTCAACAAAATTTTCAAGGACAGTATAAACGTAGTGGAGGTTTAACAGGGTCTGTTATTCCTATCGGGCAACTTAGTATAGAAGACATTCAGAATCATGCTGCTATGACTGCAAATAACGCCAACACTGCTATTACAAATTTGACGTCTGCTGCACCTCAAGGGGCAGTCGTAAATAATTTTGCAGTGAGTGTTCCGTTAAATCAGAATATGACATCTGAACAAGCAGAAGCGTTCAAAACAACTTTCATGGATAACATAAATCCAAATGCAACAGTAAACTTTGGTTCATTTAATCCAAGTGATAGCACAGCACCTGGACTTGCGGTTGGTGCTTCAAGCGCATCACAATTTAATCAAGTTACTGCAACCCAAACAGGACCAGCTGTAACAATACAAACGTATCAAGAGATTTCACAACCATAAATTGAATTATGAAACCACTTTTATTTCAGACTCAGAGTATTCTATTAATATGCATAGCATTATGCTCATGTAATTCAAATGATGATCCGTCTTCCAATAAAGAAATAACAAAAGAAAAAGTTGTTTTAGATTCAACAGAATATTATAGTGATTTTATTGGCGGAGAAAAGGACGGTGTACAGAAGTTCGATATTAATTTACTTAAACAACAAACCATTGAAGGAAAAAAAGGAACTATAATCACTTTACCAGCAGGTTGTTTCGGTAAAAATAATATTAAAGTTTCGGTCGAATTGATTGAATGTTATAGCATTCAAAGTATATTGATTAATAAGTTGTCAACTCACACTTTAGACAGGAAATTACTTGAGTCTGATGGTATGATTTATTTGAACGCATATAGTGAATCTGGGGATACACTACTCATTGAACGGGGAAAAATCAAAGTTCAAATGCCTACTAAAAACTATAGAAAAGATATAAAATTATTTGAAGGTGTTATGGATGAAAACAATAACGTGTTTTGGAGTTTATCATCCGTTGGAATCCACAAAAATGATCAGAGAAGTATTACAAATGAAAGTAACGAGAAAACCATAGAAGAAAATTTACCATGTTGCGATGATTCTTTTATACAGGCGGAGTCGCCTAAAAGTAGTTTAGAAGTCGACAAGCAAATTAATAATGAAAATCTAGTAAACTATATTTTCAATATCTCTAAAATGGGTTGGATAAACTGTGATAGATATATTGAGGGAGAAACTAAACCATTGATTGTGAATGTACCTAAAGAATATGCAGCCGCATCTTATTATTTGGTTTTAAAAAACTACAATTCATCAGTTCCACCAAAACGAACAAATGACGGAAAGTTATCTTTTATGGTTCCTGTTAATGAACCTTACACCATTGTTGCACTTAGTTCAAAAGGAGAAGACATTTATTTTAATATGATGGATTATACAGGTGGAAAAAGCGAAGTTAATTTTTCAGAATTAAAGCCTGTAACTCGGCTGGTATTACTTGATAAACTATTGGAAAAGTTTGGTAAGGATATTTGGAGCAGACCACTCGCTTAACGATCGAATAAATATAAATCTGCTTAAAGGTGCCTCTACATGTTAAATGGTGTAAATCGTCAGCATAAAGTGGATCGATGATAGGTTAAAACTTAGTTGGTGTTTCCAAATAAATTAAAAACCACAAATGACACTTATAATATGGCTTTTCGTGGGAATACATCTCGTGTCCTTTATAGTTTTTGCAAGCCTATATAGCCCAACAATCCATGAAATTAGGTATAATGAAAAACTCATCAAACTGGAAAAAATAGATAGTAAAAAAATAAAATCAAGAATTATAAATTATGAGTATAAAATAAAGAGGGATAGGAAGTATAGCTATTTCTCAATTGTATTAATTTTTATAGTTAATCTAATCTTCGTTTTTGAATCGAAATTTACAACAACTTATGATTACTTATATGCCACAATTGTGTTCTTAATTTTTCTTGGTTTTCTCTTTTTTGTTTATTGGCTTAATGGTTATGGTACGATTGATACCAGACGTAGATTGTTAGGTGGAAATGAGCCGTTATGGCGAAAATAAACGCACGAAGTAATCTCAAAGCAGCATCATAAAATGAATAAAACTATTACAGTCTTTTCAATTCTACTTCTATTTGATAGTTGCTCTGGCGAACAGGCGACTAATAGGTCTGATGTGTCTACTGTTAAAGTTGAAGAGGACACAGTTGAAGAAAGCCCACAAGATGAACCAAGTGAATTGAAAGTTGATACGACGAAACAATGCTTTCAATACCGTGACACAATACTGAGCCACAACTATAAATTTCAAATGGATTTTATGGGTTGGACTATTGATGAAATAGACTTAAGTCCATATCCAAACATTGAAAGAATAGAGGATACATTAATTTTCAGAGCAGAAAAATCAACCGTGACATTGGTAAATGAAGAATACATCGAGGAAAAACAAAACTTTGAAGCACCAAGGTATAGTTTTGTCAAATTTCATGAACAAGCAAACATTGCCGTGGTTCAGGTGCAAGTATATGAGTATTCTTACCATGTGCTCGTTGATATGTTCAGCGGTGACACAATAATTACATATGGAAAGCCTTTATTCAATAAGAACAATTCGCTTCTTTTTGCATCTAATGTTGACCTTGATGTACAATACACAGAAAACGGATTCCAACTAATTAAAAAGGACTCAAACGGATTTAAGTTATTGAACACGACAATACTCTCTGATTGGGCTGTTGCTAAAGCATCTTGGATTGGTAAGAATCGAATACTAATTTCCAAAGCAATTATAGATGACAAGTATGATATGCATTATAAAACTGGAGTGCTAACTTTGGACGTCGTAGGAATGTGAAAGTATAAACGAGGTAATGGATAAAAGTAATGACAAAGACATCTCTAATAACAATCCTTTTGGTCCTTTTAATCCTTGTTTTAGGATGTAATGGAGGCAATTTTGAGAAAACGGACTCTCTAAGTCGTATTGAAAAGGATAATACAGTAGCTATTTATTGGGAACCGATGCATTACGATACAGTAAAGGCGTCAATCAAAGACCGCATTACATTTTCAGATGAGTATAATTTCAACAACCTTCCAGCAGATAGGGATTTGACTTTAAATTTTGAGTTTTCTGGTAAAATGAAAGAGTATATGAAACATGGCAAGATGATTGTCCGACCATACGACTCAAGTGTTTTCGTTCAGAGGATAAACAATTCGTCATTCAAGTTAAGAGTAAACAAGCCAATAGACGATTGGAAAATAACAATGTTTTACGAGTTTACATTTGCCAAACCTTACTTTTTTTCCTACATATTTGATGGTGATACTCTATTGGTGAAACCGAGTGATACAATTTTTCTCATTTTAAGATCAGAAATGATAAAGCCTGGTAACCCGTGGGATTATTATTAAATGTAATGCAAGGTTACTTAGAATAACATTATGTCAAACAACTCGTTATAGCTACAGCATGAAAGTCAGCTCCAATTTCGTATTCATTATGTTAATTTGCTTGTGCTCCTGTGAGCTTGATAAGGATAACACCATTAAATCAGACGATTTCCCTCAAAAAAGCAAAACAGATCCCATTGTAGATTCAAACACACCTGTTATAAAATCTAGTCCCACTAAGAAGACGTTTTTTAAAGATTCTTTTCCAACTTTTGAAGTAGACGATTATCCGATTACGATGGATATGCTCAGAAAATTGGATAGAACGAATGGAATTTTAAAGGTCACAAGCGGGAAAACGGTTACTTATGATAAGGTGTGGTTTACAGATTCTCATCAAACCATTGTAATTGAATTAGCAACAGATTACCATCGATTCTTTACCTACCATTTTCTGAATGAAGATGTCACTGATGAGTTGATGTATGACATTGAATTTCATACAGTAAATGGGAACTTGGCGGCAGATGCACAAGTGAAAATTGATTTTTCAGGATTCTTAGATCAATCATACAAAATTGATTCAAAGTATTTCCAAAGCAATAAAGGAATTAAACTAGGTATCAATCAACAAAAGGCAATTTCAACATACGGTAAGCCAGTCAGCACATCAGCATTAAAGGGGATTCAGAAATTAGAATGGTCATTTTATGGTGATGAGGAGTATTTAAACGAATCAACTGAAAAACCTAGAGCTAAAGATAGTTTTGGACATAAAATCATTATGTATTTTAGAAAGGACAAACTAATAGCACAAAGGATATTTAATGATATACCGTAGTAAACTATCATTACATCCCCTCCAATTCCATAATTTTCCGTTCCAAATCGTCCTCCAATCGGTTCACGTATTTAATACGATCTTTCTTCCTATTCGATATAGTGTGAAACGCACGGTACAAATCTCCCACGTGAATTTGAAATACCGATTCAAGCGCTGAACAGATTTCCTTTAAATCAGCTTCACCGTAATTGATGGCTCCAGATGCTTGAAGGGCATAGATGAGTTCCACTAGGTCTAATTTACTTCCCGTCCATTTCAATTTTGGGTTAGGAGGTCCAACGGTCATTTTTAAATCCTGATGAGGTACCATGTGCTTTTTGAATAAATCAAACGCTATGATATTCGCAGCAACGCAATCATGTGATACATTAAATTCTGGATCCAGTAACATATTGGTGGAATGTTTACTTATTGCACTTAAATCGGTGTTCCGGGCAAAGTATAATTTGTCCAGGTGCGTAAGTCCCGAATTGTAGTATTTCACAAACTCAAGGTTTTCACGCATGATATGTCGGAACATACGCCCTTTTTTATCTATGAGGTGCAACAGATCATTCTCATTCATGTGCAATTTGCTTGATTCAATCTCGGCCAGCACCGAATAAAAAATGAGGTACGCCTGAATTTTAGGTTTCACAAACTTGAAGAAGTGGACTTCATCTTCTTCAGAATCGAAACCGTTCTTTCGGATTTTGTTTCTAAAATTAGTCAGCGTTTTTTTGATATGTTTAGCAGCTTTTAAACTTCGAATATTTACATCCGATTCGTCATAGTGCAACTGCTCCAACTCATCACAGAGTTTTCTAGCAGAGGCAATGAAGTATTCCATAGATTACAGATAAATATGTTTACATTACGGTTATAGTTGCATATCATTTACAAATAAAGGGAATGAAGTACGTAAACTATTTACGTATTAGCTATCTTTTTTTGTTCCTCACCTTTTTGGTGTAATTTTTCGCGTAATAGCATCATGTCCGAACTTACTTTATGGTCAAGTACTTTGGCATAAATCTGTGTTGTGGCCAACTTAGTGTGACCTAGCATTCTTGAAACGGTTTCAATAGGAACACCATTCGAAAGAGTTACTGTTGTAGCAAAGGTATGTCGGGCTATGTGAGTTGTGATTCGCTTTTTGATACCACAGATATCAGCGATTTCTTTCAAATAAGCATTATAACGTTGGTTACTGTTTACAGGCAAGAGTTTGTTGAACTCAACACAGTAGGGGTGATCTTTATACAAGTTTATAATATCCATTGCAACAGGTAATAAAGGAACGCTTTCACGTGTTCCCGTCTTTTCACGAGTTGTAGTTAACCAATATTCAGCATCCATTCCTAATGTTAATGCATTTCGTTTGAATTTGTAAATTTCAGAGTATGCAAATCCAGTATAGCAACAAAATATAAAGACGTCTCTAACTTCTTTCAATCGATCTATGGAAAGGTCCTTGGTCATGATGGTATTTAGTTCTTCTTGCGTTAATATTTCGCGCTCTGGATTCGAATAGGTACACTTGAATTGTGTAAAAGGGTTGGACGGGATCCAATCTAATCCGACTGCCATATTCATAATCTTTTTCAAGTTCGTAATGTATTTATGAGCAGTATTGTTTTGTAGTTTATCGACGGTGCGTAGGTAGTGCTCGAATTCTGTGACGAATGCTAGTCGTAATTCAGGCAATGGTTTGTCATTGATTTTGTATTGACGTTGCATAAATTTTACTACTTTATCTTTAGTGATTTTGTACCGTAAGTGGGTCTTTGGTGCTATCATTCCAACCTTAACTTGTTCACTCATTTTTAGGTTGTGATAATCGAATGCTTCGCAGATTGTTTTGTAGTTGGGCTTTTCTTCGATGCCTAAAAAGTTGTTTTTAAGTTTTTGTGCACTAACTGGTTTTCCCCTAGAAACTTGATCTAGGAAGTCTTGTTGAATTGTATTTCGTGCTCTATCCAAATATCCATTTAACTGTTGACTGTTTTTTACACTTTCTTTCACTTTTCCTTGTTTTATGTCCCATTGGTTTGCATCAAAAAAATGTTTGGTAGCAATTTCTGATTTTTGTCCATCTACATAAATACGAATGTATAACGGTGACATTCCATTCTTTGACTTTTGTTTATTTAACCTAAACCTAATTTTCAGTTTTTGATTGTTTTTCATCCTTATTTTTCTTTGTTTGTTACGATTTTTTAAATCGTTCAAAAAATGGTGACAATAATCTTTTGATATTGGTGATATTTTGCCCGCAGATAGTGTTAATTGAAATCACTCATCTGCCCAATACAAAAGGAATTGGATATTTCTGTCACCAAAAGAACAAATAATTTTTAGGTGACAGAATAGGTGACAAAAAAATTGATTTTGTCTGCATTTATTTGTGTTTGTACCCGGATTGAAAATTGCATGAAAGGCTTTAAATCCTTTAATTTAGCTTGATTTAACGAAAAAAGCCACCCTAAGGGTGGCTTTCCTGTGATCTGGCTGGGGCTCGAACCCAGGACCCATACATTAAAAGTGTATTGCTCTACCAGCTGAGCTACCAAATCATCGCTAACGCGGGTGCAAATATATGTGTAATATTCTTTTAAGCAAGGGGAATTTGCGTTTTTTTTGCTTTTTTTTGAAGCTTTTCATGGAACAACTAATAATGAGGGATTTAGAGTTTTGTGTTGATGTTATTGATTTTTCACTCTTTTTTCATTACTTTGTATGGTATGAAACGTATAATTCTAATCGGTTTTATGGGGTCTGGCAAGTCTACCTTAGGGAAAAAGCTTGCAAGCCGTCTTTCTGTGCCTTTTATTGACTCTGACACAGAAATAGAAAAGGAATACAATAAATCGATTGGAGAATTATTTGGAGAATATGGTGAATCTCACTTTCGCGAAATAGAAGCGCACTTTATTCAGTCCTTAAATGGAAGGGATTCTTTTGTGCTGGCAACGGGTGGGGGAATGCCGTGTTTTCATTCCAATATGTCATTATTAAATAATCTTGGTACTACGTTTTATCTTGAAAGGTCACCGAAAGAATTAATGAATAGGTTGATCAACGCCAAACAAAAGCGACCATTGGTTTCAGGATTGTCTGAAGAAGATTTGTTAAGCTTTATTGAGAACAAATTAAATGAGAGAGAGGAGTATTATAAAAAAGCTTCAATTGTCTTGTCTCGTGAAGAACAAACCGTAGATGCAATGGAACGTTTTACACTTCTTCTTCATCCTCAATAGCACCAAAAAAATTGATGCTGCCGCCTCTTGATTCATTTTTCATTAGAAAATAGTGAAGTATGCTTCCTGCAACAACAACCAACAACGCAATTTTATCATAAGTTGTGGTGTCTTCAATGAAATAAGTGTAGCTAATGTAAAATATGCTCATGCCAATATAAAACAAAATGGGAAGTACAATGAAGTAAACGAACTGAATTAATTTGCGATAAAGTAGCACGATACCTACAAAAACAATTATCCAACAAATTATAGAAATTGCATGAAAAGTAAGAAGACGGTTTAAAAACTCCCCATTTTCAAATCCCAATTCACCTCCACGTTTAGTTATTATCTCTTCAACAGAAATACCTTTTTGAGCCTCGATAAAATCTTTCATGGAAATTGAAAAGTAACTGATGATATTCCATAGAAAAAAGGTCGTGCTTATTATAATATTGATAACAAAGGTCACCGAAGTAAAAGTGTCAGGCTTTTCCTTCCCAAAAATTAAATTTCGGAATTGAATAATAAAAGGTAAAGGACTTTGAAATTTAGTCCGTGGTTTTACTTCTTGTTCTTCCATTAATATTAATCGATAACGACAACTAAATATTTAGATATTTTCCAAAATTGAGATGCATCTAATATTACAATGGTAGTTTTTGCACCATTAACTTCTAATTTGTAAGATGATCGTGGATGGTAGGTTACAAAATGCAAGTCGGTTCCTTCAATGTTTATTTTTGTTTTCTTTTTTGAATTTACCTTTGTAAAGTACGAATCATTGATAGCGGGTAAGAGTTCCGTTTTCTTCCCCATTCCAAGAAATCCTTTTTTCTGTACAATAATTTTATTCTCAATCAATTCTTTACTTGAACCATACGCATAATAAACTGAATTCATTTCATCCGTTACTTGGTCCAATTGAATAGCTTGTTCTTGGTAGGCATCAAACAGAACGGAATATTCTTTATCTAAGTTGTCTAATTCACTTTGAAGCATAGAGATCTGTTCGTCTTTCCATTGAATATCTTTCATTAACGATTCAATCATCAAGTCCAACTCTTTGATTTTAAGACCATTTTTTTTCATTTGTGCTTGCATCTGACGCACTTTTCCCGCGTTTTCATCACGCAAGTAGTTAATGTTTTGAATCTCCTCTAAAATCCATTTCTTGTCCTCTGCTGAAACTTCTTTGTTTTCCGAAATGGCTCTTATTTCATCTTTTCGACTTCCAATAGCCTCTAAATTGGATTTTATTTCATTAAAAAACGCCAACGATTCATTGATTACCGAATCCTTCATCGCATTGTCGAGTTCCAATTGTGCTATTTTGTTTTGTAAATCAGTGCTATCGCCACTGCCATCTCCCGCATTTGTAGGTTCTTGTTTACAACTGAAAATGATAAATACTAAAACGAAGGCAGAAAGAATCTTTGACATTATGCGGGTTTTTGAATGAATATTAATACAAATCTTATCTTTGACGGATAAAATACAAATTTATGTTTAAATATTTAATCTACACTGCAATTTCCCTAATTGGTTTTACGTCCTTTGGACAATCAATTAAGTACAATTTAAAAATGCCAAAGCCCCAAAATCACTATTATGTGGTTGAAATGGAGCTAGCTGGTTTTTCTAAAAAGGAAATTGAAGTGAAAATGCCTGTTTGGGCTCCAGGGTCGTATTTGGTGCGCGAATTTGCAAAAAATGTAGATCGAGTTACTGCAAAAGATGAAAATGGTAAAGTTCTAGAAGTCAATAAAACGTCGAAAAGTGCTTGGAAAATTGCGAAGGGTAAGGCGAAAAAAGTAACAGTTTCGTATGAAGTATATGCTTTTGAGTTGACTGTTAGAACTAGCTTTTTAGATTTAACTCACGGTTTTGTGAGTAGTGCGGGAGTATTTATGTATGTCGACGGTTATAAAGATAGCAATGGTAAATTGGAAGTTTTCCCGCATGAATCATTCAGTGTGATAACTACGGCGTTGAAAGAATCTGCTGAAGGTGTTACCAGAGATGGTTCAAAAACATTTGATTTCGAAAATTATGATCATTTAGTTGATTGCCCAATTGAAATAGGTAATCAAGAAGAATTTTCGTTTACAAGTGCTGGTGTAAAGCACAATGTTGCGATGTATGGCTTTGGAAACTTTGACATTGAAAAGTTAAAAGTTGACATGGCGAAAGTTGTTCAAGGAGCAACAGATATTTTTGGTGAAAACCCGAACAAAGAATATACTTTTATCATTCACAATGTCGTTGATGGTCAAGGTGGATTAGAACATTGCAATTCTACAGTGCTAAGTGTAAATCGCTGGACATATGCGGGATCAAAATACGCCGATTTCTTGAAACTTGTGGCACACGAATATTTCCATTTGTGGAATGTGAAACGCATTCGTCCTGTGGAACTTGGACCGTTTAACTATGATGAAGAGAATTACACGTCGCTTCTTTGGGTGATGGAAGGATTCACTTCTTACTATGAAAAGCTAATATTGCTTCGCGAAGGAATCTATACAAAAGACCAGTTCGTATCAAAAATGTTTAGTAGTTTGAATTATATCGAAGGATCAGTTGGAGCGCGTGTTCAGCCTGTTTCGCATGCAAGTTTTGATGCATGGATAAAAGCGTACAGACCAAATGAAAACAGTTCGAATACTACACAAAGTTATTACTCAGGTGGCTCTGTTAAAGCAATGATGTTAGACGCAATGATTATTAAAAAATACAATGGCGAAAAATGCTTGGATCACTTTTTACAGTTGCTTTACACGAAATTTTACAAGGGAAAAAATAGAGGTTTTTCGGAAGAAGAGTTTAAGGCCGAACTGGCTGGATTCCTTGGGCAAAATATGGATGAGTTCTTTGAAAAGTATATCGACGGTACTGAAATTCCAGATTACAATGCTATATTTTCTCCAATTGGATTGAATGTGTCGTACACAGGTGAAGCCAAGCCAACAATTGGAATTAGCATGCGCGATTCTGGCGGAAAGACAATTATAACGAATGTGCAAAGTGGTTCCTCTGCAGAAGATGCAGGATTAAGCGTAAATGACGAAATAATTGGTGTGAACGCTATGAGAGCTGATAAATCTTCGCTTGAGAGCTTTTTTGAATCGGTTGAGGAAGGCACTGTTATGAATGTTCTTTTTGCACGTGAGGATGAGTTGTTTTCAACTGAATTAGTCGTGAAACTTTATGAACAACCAAAATTTAATTATTCAATTTCTGAAAGCGAAAAAAATAATAAACTTTTGCACTACTGGTTAAGAGGTAAATAAAATCAGAATTGTTACAGTCCAATGATTGAATTAATCAATGTTTCGAAGAAGTATGTTGATGCAGAAAAACCTGCTGTCAACGAATTGAATTTGTCAATTAATGACAAAGAAATTTTTGGTTTACTCGGTCCGAACGGAGCTGGAAAAACAACAACCATTTCCATGTTGTGCGGTTTAGTCCAGCCAACTTCAGGTTCTATTTCATTGAATGGTTTGAATTTTAAAGACAATCTTACCGAATTAAAACAACTTATAGGAGTGGTACCTCAAGATATTGCTCTTTATCCTACGCTCACGGGAAAGGAGAATCTCGAATTTTACGGAGCAATGTATGGCGTACCTAAAGTAATTCTCGCAAACCGCATTACAAGTTGGTTGAAAAAGTTTGAAATGGAAAAATCCGCCAATAAGCGCGTTTCTTCCTATTCAGGCGGCATGAAGCGACGTATTAATTTAATTGCAGGTATTCTCCATCAACCGGAAATTTTGTTTCTAGACGAACCTACTGTTGGCGTTGATGTTCAATCGCGTTCGGATATTATGCATCACTTGAAAGCCTTGAACACAGATGGAATGACCATTATTTATTCTTCACATCACATGGAAGAAGCAGAGCATTTTTGTTCTGATGTGGCGATTATTAACACAGGTGAAATAATCGCACGAGGTAATCCAGTTGAACTCATTCAAAATCAGAGTGATTGCAGGAATCTAGAAGAAGTTTTTTTAAAGTTAACTAAACCTAATTTTCATTCGAAATGAGGAAGTTAAGCGCAGCTATGAGAAAGGAGTTCTTGCTTCTTATTCGCGATAAAATTGGCTTGGCAATTTTATTTGTCATGCCGATGGTACTAATATTCGTAATGACCTTAATTCAAGATACGGCTTTTAGAACTTTGAATGAAGAAGGGATTCCTTTGCTTGTTGTGAATGAAGATCAAGACTCTCTTGGTTTTCGAATAGAAAATGGATTAAAAACATCAGATTTAGTAGCGTATCACAATGAAATTAACGGAAAAAAAGCTACGCGAGATGAACTGTACGAAGCAGTGAAAAAAGGAAAGTTTTTAATCGGAATTGTAATACCAAAGGGCACAACCAAAACTATACAAGAAGAAGTAAAACGATTGGTGGATGAAAGTTTGGGGGAAGATGTGTCCAATGTTCAAGTTACTTCAACTGAAATAGAAATGGTGATTGACCCAATCGCTTCCAAATCGTTTGTTACGTCAGTTACGAGTCAATTAAGGGAATTTATATCTACTGTGAAAACGCGGATAATGTTTGAAACATTTAACGCGCAAATTGCCGAATTTATTCCGGATGATTTAGAAGTGAAACAAAGTGAATATTCGAACAAACAAGCCGTTACATATAAAGAAGTGTATGCTTCTGAAATTTCAGGTGAATTAAAGCCAAACGCGGTACAACACAATATTCCAGCGTGGACAATCTTCGCAATGTTTTTTATCGTTCTACCTTTGGTGAGTAGTATAATGAAGGAGAAAGAGGAGGGAAGCGTTTTCCGTTTTCATACTATTCCAGCATCGTATTTTCTTCAAATCAACGCAAAATTAATTGTGTTTATCGTAATCTGTTTAATTCAATTTTGTTTGATGCTGCTGATTGGCTTGGTTTTCCTACCAATGCTCGGACTGCCTGTTTTACAACTTGGAAATAGTTATATCGGAATTTTAATCATGGCGCTTGGTTGTGCAATGGCAGCAACAGGATTTGGGGTTTTGGTTGGTTCGCTAGCCGCTACACTTCAACAAGGAGCAGTTCTTGGCTCACTTTTAATTCTTGTCTTTTCTGCAATTGGCGGAATTTGGGTTCCAGCTTACGTTATGCCATCGATTATGCGAACCATAAGTGAATTATCGCCCTTGAAATGGGCAATGGATGGATTTTATGGACTTTTCCTTCGCGGAGAGGGATTCGTTGATATTCTTCCTCATTTTTTTAAGCTTGCGCTCTTTTTTGCAGTTTGTTTGGCAATTGCTGTGCGGGTACAGAGTAAGAAGCGTATTGGTTAAAAACTCAACTTAAACGAAGGCTTCACCAAAAACGTGTAGTATTCGCCAAGTCCTGGAGTTAAACGCCATGTAAAGTCCATGGAGGCAATTTTGAAAATGTTTTCGATGCCAAAGCCAACTTCCACATAAGCAGTGTTCATCGCTTGCATTCCCGCTGGAAAAAGATAAGTCTGTTGATTGTTCTTTGGTGAAAGGTTACCAATAAACGATTGTCCAAACACAAACGTTCGCCACTTTAGTTTGTTAATTAACGGTATACGATCTAAAATTAATCCGTCAAAGTGATGATCAAACTTCATTGCTATGTATTGGTCGGCACCAAACTCCATGAATCGCATTAAGTTAAATGCAGCTGCATCATTAAAAATCAATTGATTCCCAAAGGGAATGTCCAGTGAAATATGAGGAACTGTTCCAATGGTTTGTCCTCCTTCAATGGAATAGTTGAAGTATCCCAATTTCTTTGCATTCACTCGCTGGTGAATGTTTACTTTAATTTTTTGATAACTATAATCGGATTTGAAGGTTGCTCTGTCAGCGAATTCATAACTAAGGGTAAGGTCTGGGAATTTTCTATTCTCCTTGAAAAGGTCTTTTTTGTCATAAAAAGTACCTTTAATTTCCTTGTACAAATAGCTGAATTTAACTGTTGCATTGAATCCTGAAGTAATGTAATTATCCTCAAACGTTACACTTCCATCGTCATTCCAGCGCCCAAATGTGTTTGTTAATGTTGGTGCTGTATTCCGATTGAAATACGTCACTCTACCAATCAGACCGGTGGTAATTTCCTTTTCAAAAAAAGCTTCAAATTGACGAAGGTAATTACGTGAATTTGAATTCCCAATCTGCGAAAGTGAACCTACAATATGATCCAATGCAATTTGGTTGTAACTCCTTCCGAGTTGTTCAATATCGTGCTGATAACTTGCTCCAATGCGTGTCGCTTTGTGTTTCGGTGTGAGATTTGAAAATGTTCCAACTCGGTATTTCCATTCTTCATCTCGTGTTCCATAGGCCAAGTAACCATCAAAATGAACGGGGAATTTGTTTTCCGGATCTGTTCGTAAAGCGAGTTTTACGCGTGAAAATTCAATTGGATTGAAGCTGTAAAATGTATAAATGTTTCCTATTTGTATTCCTTTTAAAGGGATGTATCCAGTGCCAATTGCGTAAAAGAAGTTTCTACGACGCTTAAATGCAGGGTCTTCCAATACGCGTTGGGTGACATCCATCAATTTCTGTTCTTCACTGGTAAATTGTGTTTTGCGTTTCTTTTGCCAAAATGCGTCATTTTGAAGATATGCGCTATCGGCATGAACTGTTAGTTCAATTCCTTTAAATACTTCCAGGTCAATGGATTCATTAATTTTGTAATTGTCGTAGATTGCTTTTTTTCTTCCAAAAAAACCGGTTAAATCACTCGAATTTTCAATAACCGTAAAATCGCCTAGCACCTGCGATTCCGTTAACATCCAGTGATTGGGAACAACCTCCTCGTAAAATTGCGATATGTAATAACTGCGCACAAAATTAACGTTGGCTTGAACATCAAAACGCAAGTTAATTTCTGTAATTGCATAGCTTGCTGAATCGAAGTACATTTCTCCTGTAAAGGCTAAATCGCGTTGGAATTTAGGACGAAAACGCATTTTATACGTCATTCTACCGTTTACCAAAAGGCTGTCTATGATGTAGAACTTGTAATTGTTTTTGTAATTATCGTTGAGCGGACTGGGAAAAGATTTGCCAAGAAGTGTAACGTAATTGTCATATATATTCGGCGTCAAGTACAAATCCTCGGTAAACTTGACCAAATTGGGTCCAGCAAGTCCGGTAGATTTTTCCCCAACAATAATACTTTTCTCATCGCGAGGATTTCCAACAAAGTAGTGCTCAGTGGCCTTTTCGGTTAAAAGTGCAGGGAGATAGGAGATTCCATCTTCTGTTTTTTGTGCATTGTCCCAGATGTAGTCAAACGGCTTTAGAATGATGTTTTTTTTGATTTTATCGGTGAAATTGTTTAAATCGAAACGAATTTTTGAATACTCATTGGATGAATAATAGTCTAACTTGTCTGGATTGTTTTTCGATTTGTTTTCTATAATTTTCCGCATGTAGCGCCAAGCAACGTTTTCTCCTGCAACAGCAGTAACTTCATCCATGTCTAAAAACAAACTTGACTTCAATTGAATAGTAAAATCGTGTTCCGAGCCTTTTGTGATAGGAATGCGTTGTGTGTTGAACCCCAAAAGTGAAATAACCACAGTATCGTGTAGAAGTGCTTTGTCTGAAATCTTTAAATTGAAATAGCCCGAAGTGTCTGTGGTTGTACCAACTTGCGTTCCCATAAAATAGACTTTGGCAAATTCGACTGGTCGCCCCGTTTCATCTTCGGTTACAATTCCACTAACAACAGTCGTTTGTCCCCATGAAAAGTGAGGAAATAGCGTTAGAAATAGGATCAATATGGTACTAATTGTCAACCGTGTCACTTGGAGCAAAATTAAACATTCTTTTCGGATGAAGGGTTTGATTATTTCAGCGTCAAAAGATTGCTTAAAGTCTTCAAATTAATCTACTTTTGAAAAATGAGAAATTCGAACTTTCTTCAACCGCATATTTTGATGGGAACTAATTTGATTCAGTTCTTTCGTGTTGTGTTGACTTTGAATTTCAGCCTGAAAGGAAGAGCTATTGGGCGATTGTTTGTTTCTTTTTTTATTCTAGTTCTATTTACACCATTTCGAATTTGTGAAGCAATTCTTTATTTGTTCGCTAAAAAAGAGGAAGTGAAACAGCCCATTTTTATCATTGGTCATTTCAGAAGTGGAACAACTTTTTTTCATGACGCGTTAAATGAATTGGATAATGTGGTTGCTCCAAGGATGATTGATTGTTTGTATCCATACATGAACAAGTACTTTCAATTCATGTTGGTTCCTATTCTTAAAAAAGCTTTACCAGAAGAGCGTTTAATGGATAAAATGAAAGTGAAGTGGGATTCTCCACAGGAAGAGGAATTCGCACTTTCTTTAATGACTTTTGATACATCTGTTAGCTTTTTATTCGCGCCAAAGAACAATTCGAAGCAATTGAATGAATCAGTTTTATTGAACAACGAAAAGGTGAAATCAAAGTGGTTGAAAGCGCATTTGAAATTTGCTAGGAAGCTTCAATCGATGAATAAAGGGAAAACGCTGGTGTTTAAAAGTCCGTCAAATACAGCACGCGTGAAAGAATTGTTGGAGATTTATCCCGATGCAAAATTCATACATCTTGTTCGAAATCCGAATGATGTAATTCCCTCTACACTTCATTTATATAGAAAAATCCTTCCTGAATTCTGTTTGCAAGATGAATCTACATTAGAACTGGAAGAATATGTTTTTTCATTTTATGAAGAAGTAATGAATAAGTTCATTGAAACAAAAAATGAACTTCACGCTTCGCAGATGGTTGAATTGAAATACGAGGACTTTGTGAAACAGCCGATTGAAGAATTAAAAAGAGGTTTTGACCAAATCAACTTGTCTATGTCGCTTGAAGAGCTTCACCCGTTTTTCGAAAGCAGAAAGAATTTTTCTAAAAACAATTTTAAGCTAGACGAAAGATTAAAAGAGGCTATACGAAAGCGTTGCGCTGCCGTTTTTCAAGCGTATGATTACAATTGAGAGAAAAGTAAAACTCACTAACTGTTAAGGCGTTAACAGGTGGTGTTTCATCGATTGAATTAATTCTTCTGCTTCAAGATTCGAAACGCTATTCATATCATAGCAAAGTTTAATTCTTAAATTTCCTTCATACAGAACTGCTCCAAAAGTTATCGGTGGATTTTTCATTACTGGTGGAATATTGATCATATTGGTGACTTTACGACCTGCAAATTCACTAATAATTTTTGATTCGCCAATAAATGTGTAGGCGAATGAAGTCATTTTTCCCCGTGCAGGTAGATTAATCATTCCAAAGTGAAGCCGTAAGTTAACAAATCGAAGAATAGACTGTAAATCCAATGATTTTAACGCAATTCCGGCTTTCATTTGTTGCATTGTTTGCTTGTTTAACTCGTCTTGAATTTCAGAAATTGTCGTCACTTGTTCAGGTTGTAAACGATAAAAAATAAATGAAAAACGATTTCCTAGGATGTACTTGGGATCCTTCTTATGCGTCAATTCTGACGGTTGTTGAAACGAATACTTGTACTGCTTTTCTCCCTTTTTAAGAATGTGGTCTTGAAGTGATTTACAACAAGCTGCCATCAATACTGAGCTCATCGATTGAATATGATAGGAACGTTTTATTTTTGCCGTTATGCTTTCAGTTTCTTCTGCTGTGAAGGAATGTAGAATGTACTTTTTAAAAACGGGGCGCTTGTCCTTCGATGAAATATGAGAGATTGGTTCTCTCCATTTTGTCATCATCATTCGGGTGAATTGAAAACCATTCTGCAGTCGCTTAAAAAACGACTTTTCCTCAGGTTTAAGAATTCTATGAAATTCAAATTTCTCACCAGCAAATGATTTTAGTATGTTTTTGACACCGTTGTTATCAATAAAAATGTGATTGAATTGAAAAAGAATAGCACTTGAATCAGGCAACTGAATCAGAGTGAATTTGACAGGATTTGAACCAATAAAATCATTGTGAAACAACTCTGAATAGTCGAGGTTGTCTATGAAATACTCTTCTACAATCAAGTTTTGTGGTGAGTTGAAGCGATACTTTTCTTTGCCAAAAAAAGGACGCACGAGCGATGTTTTTACGAATTGTTCAATGTACTCGTTTGAAAGAAGATGTTCTTTTAGTTCATCCGCGGAAATAGAGGAGTCAAGCTCAATCAAAAGCTGGCTCGTGTTTGCAGAACCACCTTCCTTTTTGATTTTGTAATCAAATAACATTTGTAAATGATCACTGTTGCTTAGACTTATTTCTTTTTGCATTCTTTTCTCGCTAGTTCCAACAAAAATAGCGAAGATTTGACGAGTTTAAAGTTCAAAGTTCAAAAAGTTCAAAAGCGCGCCCAATTCAATTGAACGCGCTTTGAGGGAAATCTTAAAAATTTAAATGTGTGACAACAACTCTAAATCCAATTCCTGGATGACCGCTAGTTACACCTTCGTAGGGATCAGGACCGTTCAATTTAATTTCTTCTTCTGAATTTAACCAGCTTCCTCCCGCGGTGCCTGGTTTACTCTTTGAATTATAAGCTTCGTAAACCATTTCGGCCACATTTCCACTCAAGTTGTACATTCCACGTTCAGGATTGTAAGTTCCAGTTTTAGCAGTAAACATTGCACCATCTTGAGAAAGCGCTTTTTCTTCGTTCATTTCTGTGGTTGTTGGTTTTGGATTGAAATTCGCTAAATAGCATCCGTCTTCATTCGTAGATTTATTTCCTCCCCAAGGGAAAGGAAGGAATTGTCCTTCTCCCGAAGCCGCCATAAACCATTCAGCGCGAGTTGGAAGTCGAACATCGTTTATTCGTTTATCGTTTTCCACAGTAGCATTTACTGCTTTGGTTAGCCAATCACAATACATTTCAGCACCGGCACGTGTAACGTTGACCACAGGATAATCATTAAAGGCCTCATGTGAAAAATATTGCTCTTCCATTGCTTTTAAATCTCCACCCAAAAGTTGAGTCCAATTTTCTTGTTCCGGTTTTGCAATGTCAAATTCGGCTTTCCTTCCTTGAATTAACAGGTCAAACAAAAATGTTCTGTATTCTAAATTCGTCACTTCATTACTTTGAATGAAAAATGCCTGTATAGAAATCTTTTTTCCTTGATACTCAAAACTACCTGAACGCGAAAAGATGTAGTGCTTTTTGTCAAATTTTGCCAAAACCTTTACCATTTTCTTTTTTTGCTTGTGATTGTCGGCAATCTCTTGTTCCGTTAACTTCGGATAGTATTTGTAGTCATATCTAGTATCGTTTTTGAGGTATTTCTCCTTTCGTTTGATCACCATCGGGGTTAAAACTTCCCTTGGTCGAAAAGATTCAATGGGCTCAAGCGACTGCGTTTCAAGAACAGGCCAAATAAACTCTTTTGATTTTTTGATTTCCTCTTCTTCAATAACAAATTCCACTTCTTCAAGTTGTTTCGTTTCTTGAACGTGTTTTACTGAAACATTTTCCTTTTTTGTTGGTTTATGCGACGGAACGAGTAAAATTACTGCTAAACCGATGGCGCTAAGTGAACTGATCATAATAATTACGTTTTTCATGGTGAAAAAAGTACCTTTTCCGTCTGTTGGTGGTGTTTTTCCGCCTGCAGAAAGGTGCTTTAAGAATTCATTTTTAGTTTTCTCAAAGGATACTGCAACAGGCTGCGTCTTCGCTTTTTGGAATAGCTGATCGATGTTTTCATGCTCTTTCATAATTCACCTCCAGTTTTAAATGATGATTCAAAATTTGCGAGTTGTGCCAATTTGTCTCGACCTCTTTTTAATCGCTGCTTCACGGCATCTTCACTTGCATCTTGTATTTCAGCGATTTCTTTAATGCTGAATCCAGAAATTTCAAATAAAATGATGCTTTCGCGTTGATCATCGCTTAGTTTCTTCAGTAATTCATACAAGTAATGAACATCTGTGTGAAGTTCACCGTTTGCGGAATTGTCGTGAATTAACGCGGCTTGTTGGTCATTCGAAAAGCGTTCTTCTCGTTTTTTTTGATTTTTAGTTCCCAAAACGCGGACACAAATGCCAAATAAGAATGATAGAAAGGCTTCTTTTGATTTTAACGTATCTATTTTTTCAAACGCTACCAAAAGAACGTCGTTCATTAAATCGGAATATTCCATGTCGCCATAAACTCGTGCTCTGCAGAAGCGTTCGAACCTATCATGAATTGGTTCGTAAAGTTCAAGAAAACTGTCTTGTTTCGATTTCATTCTTATTTATTGTTGCTCCTTACTCAGTAAGTTTGATAAGTCGCGGAAAAGTGACAATTTATTAAAAAAAATGTGGTTGGGGATTTATTATTGCTGATGTGTACGTTGATCTTTGACAATTGGGTGGATAAGATGTTATTTAATACAATTGTTGTTGTCAATTTTTGTTTTTTCATTTTAAACAGAATCCTACTATTGGCTTAAAGCAACATTTTATAATTAGTTGTTTGGATGTACAATTAGTTTGGCAAATGTCCAAAATAAGCTTGAAGCATCAGTAGGTTTTTTGGCTAGATCAGAAAAAGCGGAAAAGTTTTTTACAGAATCTTTTTTCATTAATTCACTGTCATTTAGCTCATGAAAGGCCATGCTCCAAATGGGGAACAATCTTTCTTTTCATATTGATCCAAAAGGATAACTTGTGAATGTCTTTCATCTCGTTCTATGGATGCGAATAATTCTTGAATTACACTCTTTTCTCCCTCTAAAATTTGGAGAAACTCATTGTTATGAAACAACAAACACCCTGTTATATTATTTTTGGAATTGAAGTCTATTGCTGTTTGCAAAATATCTTGAATATCCTTCGATTTTAGATCTGGTTTAGCAATCGAACAATAAATTAATTCAAACATGTGCTTTGTTTTATTGATTAACGTTCTCGCGCTTGGCGAAGAAGCCGATTTTTAAAATTAGTTTTATTTGCGATCCAAGATTTTAATTTTTTCTATTAAACAGTTTTCGGAACCAAGATTTCGGCTTTTTTGCTAAGCATGTGTTAGCAGTATCCTTATATTCATTTCGGTTTCTTAATCCTAAATAATCGTAAACCTTGCTCCATTTGTTGTAATCATTATTTGTTATGCGTTTGATTTCCTCAAGCCAATATTTCGAAACATCATCTCCGTATTCTGCAAAACTTTCCAGTTGGTATATTTCAAATGCTCTTCCATTATATCCTTTAACTGTATCCTGTGGATATTCTCCTTTAAAATCATTGAATCCTTCATCAATTAATTCGAGTTTGTACTCTTTCTGATCTGCCGTTATGGATTCAATATTATTCAAATTGGGCTTAGAGAAAAAGTTTAAATCTGTCAAATTAAATTCAAGATTTACGGGTTTACCATACTTTTTAATAGGTAATTCAGTTGTTCCGCCACCAAATATTTTGTTTGAATTTGATGCTTCCAATTGTTGCTCATTGTATGAAATCACAAACAAATCCTTATGAAAAGATATATCAAGTGGATATGGATTGACAATTTTTATAAATGAGAAATTAAGTGATGGCATCTGAACCAAGAGATAACCGTAATTCATTTCATTTTTAACTGATAATGCAAAATAGGTCGAGTCTTCTGTCCAACAACAATTTTTGTCACTAATTCCTTTTAATGGTTCAAAAGTTTCAATGATTTGATCTTGGTAATCTAAAAGGTTAAACAAACATTCATAGGACCCCATAGTTCCTTCATGGAAGTGCGAAAAAACAATTTTATATTGTCCATCTGGTGAATAAACTACTTTGATTGTTTCATTATCTATCCAATCTAGATCGTCCTTTTGAAGAGGTTTTCGAAACAATATTGAATTATCCATTGTTGTCAATTTGAATTTCAGTTAGCGTGTTTTTAACGGTGTTACGATTTAATTACAAGCTTTTTTATATCACTTATTTTGATTTCTAATTGAGAATTCAATTCAAGGTATTCCGAATTAAAAACTATTCGATTTTTTAGAAAATCACCATTTATTAATTCAATATTTACAATTTGATATCCCATACCATTTTCAGGGTGTTCGGACAAATATTCAACATATTTTTTCGAGAGTTTAAGCCTATCCTTATATTCCATATTTCTTTTTTAGAAAATACGTATTATTTGAAGTTCCATTTTCGAAATATGCTTCGATACCACCACCCGCATGATTAAAGGCAGGTTGAACTATCCCTCTTTGTAATTGATCATTCAATTTTGGTCTAATATAAAAAGCCCATTCAATATTGTCATTGTTTGGTAAAGCATATCTGTCAACTGGATCATCATTTGATGAAAAACAGTCTCTGTAATCGACTTCTGTTGTGGTAAAAGATCCAGGTTTTAACTTTTTATTAGCAACATCAATTCTTCGATCATCTTCAAAAGCTGACAAGCGAACAAAATTTTCATTTCCAGAAGCATTCTCTTTTCGGCTATCAGTGGCTCCACTTGTTCCAGTATGTCTTTTGAACAAAATCTTCTTAACGCCTGATAATTCAACAGACTCTTTTAGATCAGAATGTGGTATAACTTTGATAGAATCCGTTTCAAGCATTAACTCTGTTGCTTTACTAAGCATTACTTTATATCCCTCTCTTATAATTTTATTTCTATTAACATTATAGTCATCATCTAAGTCAATTGCCAAACGAGTATTATAAACAACTAGTTTCTTGAAACTTGATCGATTATACTGTGTGGCTCTAACAATTTGATAACCCATGCCTGTTTCAGGTTGTTCTAAAAGAGTATCAGCGTCTTGTTCGTATATTTTGTATATCATTTTTGTGTGGGCATTACTGCTAACTAACGGCTAAACGCCATTAAACGGTTTAGTAAATCTAAAAATACAAATTAGATTTTAGTATTATCCATTTATTTTCTGATAATAAATGCTTAAAACTAGTTTAAAACAGAAGGTTCCAGGCTGTTGAGAATGCTGGAATGTAAAAGAACGGTAGAGTTAACCGTATATTAAACGTTTAATCTACGGTTAATTCATTTGTAATACAGATCGTATGTATCAAAACTGAAGACGCACTTAATAGATTGCCTAAAAAAAACATCCACTTTTCAGTGAATGTTTTTTCTGTAATCAACATGAATTTGAAATGATTTTAGAGGGTTTCTTCCAGCCATTTAAAGAATTCTGAATGCCAAATCACACTGTTTTGGTAATCCAACACCCAGTGATTTTCTTCTGGAAAGTAAAGCAAACGACTGTTTAATCCTTGCAGTTTTGCAGCTTGAAATGCTTCTAAGCCTTGTCCAATTGGAACGCGGTAATCTTTTCCTCCTTGAATAATTAAAATAGGTGAGTCCCACGCTTCAACACGTTCAGCTGGGTTAAATACTGTATGGCTTTTTTGTGCAACGTTATTGTCTTTATCCCAATAAGCACCACCTAAATCCCAGTTTACAAAGAACAATTCTTCCGTCGTTCCATACATACTTTTCCAGTTGAAAATACCATCGTGGGCAATAAATGTTTTAAATCGTTTTTCGTGTATTGCAGCCAAGTAGAAAGCAGAATATCCACCATAACTTGCACCAATACAACCCAATCTTTCAGTATCCACATACGGTTCTTTCGAGATATCATCAATTGCAGAAAGGTAATCTTGCATGTTTTGACCTCCGTAATCTTTACTGATTTGTTCGTTCCATTCAACCCCATAACCAGGCATTCCTCTTCTGTTCGGAGCAATTATAATATAACCTTGCGCCGCCATCAATTGGAAGTTCCAGCGGTAAGAATAAAATTGACTCAATGCGCCTTGCGGTCCTCCTTGGCAGTATAAAATTGTTGGGTATTTCTTTGTCGGGTCAAAATCTGGTGGATAAATAACCCACGACAACATGTCTTTTCCGTCTGTTGTTTTAACCATGCGCTTTTCAACTTTACCCATTTTAATGTTTGCGTAAATTTCATCATTGGCATGAGTCAATTGTTTCATGCTCCCGTCTTTTTTCAACACAACATAAATTTCAGCTGCATGATTCATGTCCTTGCGAGTCGTAATGATTTGGCTATCCGTTTCTCCAATAATATCACCCATGTCAAATTGACCTTCAGTAATTTGTTTAATTGAAATGGTCTTCTTTTTAGCCGTTGGAACGGTTACTTCAAACAATTGAACAGTCCCACCAATTGGTGCGTTAAAATAGATTTTTGTTCCATCATTTGACCATTTAAAACTATTTACGGTTCCATCCCAATTCGCAGTTAAGTTGATTTTTTGTCCGTCGATGAAGACAATTATATCGTTTTTGTCGGATTCATAACCGTCACGTTTCATTTGCAAATAACCGAGGGTTCCGGTTGAGGCAAACGCCGGTTGAGTGTCATATCCTTTGTTTTCTGCGGTTAAATTTTTGGTCGTTTTTGATTCAAGATCATAAACATATATATCTGAGTTTGTACTTGTTGCGTAAGCAGTACCACTTAATTTTTTTGAAACATAGAGAACTTGTTTTCCATCTGGACTCCAGATATAATCTTCACTACCACCAAACGGCTTTTGGGGACAATCAAACGGTTCATTTGGCATAATATCATAACGTTCTTTTGTCTCAAGGTTTTCAATGAACACATGAGAAAATGCTCCGTCTTCCCAAGAGTCCCAATGGCGATAATTCAAATCGTTGTAAATTTGAACATTTGAGTTTTTAAGCTCTGGATAAAAATCAGTTCCAAAAACTTTATCGATTTTTACGTCTTCACTAACTAATTTCCACTTTCCGTTCGCTGAAACTTTATCTTTCTCGATAATAAAATCAGACACATCAGTAATTTCTTTTGGCGTTCCACCTGAAAGTGGAAGAATATACATTCTGTTCGATTTTTTATTGGCCAATACATCAACTTTGGAAATGGAGAAAAGTACATTTTGCTTGTCAGAAGAGAGTCCAATTGGTGAAACGCGATTTAATTCTATTAACGTTTTTGGAGTCATTACTTCTTGAGCGGAAAGAAAAACTGTTATACAGCAAGCTGCTGAAAGACAAATAATCGATTTAATCATGGTATAATTTCTTTTATTGTTTAGAAAAGTGAAACTCTTCTTTAGGAGTTAAAGATAAAAAATCAAATTGAACTTTGGCTCTCAGAACCAACTAAAATTGGGAGCTATTGGGTGATTGGTCCGTTTTGAAATTGAACTCCTTTGTTCGCGATATTTGGGAAAAAGTATTTAAAATCTACCGAAAGAAATGAACCATCAACAGGCTCAATAACTTGACTTTTATACCCTTGATTCGAATAATTCAAAATCATATCAAAAAGAGGTTTAAATGGAACGTTTGCAGATCCACCCAAGTAAAAGAAACCATTTTTTTCTGTTCTGAACTCAAATCCAACATTGGCATTAAAATCGAATCCAAATTTCTTTTGAGCAACTCCAATGTGCTGAAATTCATTGTCTCCACCAGGTTTTGTTACAACTGCAACATCTGTTGGCTTAAAATTAACCGCAACGCCAATGGAAGCATTCATGTACCATTTTTCAGCGAGCTTAATATAAAACAGTGCATTCAGCGGCACATCGTAGGAAATAAATCGAATATCATTTGTCGCCATAATAGACGAATCTGGAACTTCAATGTCAATACCAAAATTGCGTTGGTAAAAATTGATTCCAGTTTCAATTGCGATCAATTTTGTGAGTCCAACACGCACTGTTCCACCAAATGAATAGCCAATTTTTTGCTTCAGCGTTGAGGAATATAAAACAGATTCACCCTCATTTTGCTGAAAAGTAGTTGTGGATGATCCGATAAATTGAGTAGGAAAAATTGGTCTTAATTGAAGTCCGAAATAGGAAGGAACACGTTCTTTTTTCTTTTGACCAAATGCAGTAAAAGCAATTAAAAACAGAAAAAGAATAATGTGTTTCATTAATGTTGTTTGTTGTAAAGAACGTGATTATATATTATTTATTCCTTGATTTGTTTGATTGTTGATTGAACCGCTGTTATTTTCATGTGAAGCGAGAACATCCTGTTGTTTACAGTAACCAATGAATGCAAGAGTGAGTAAACCTGCGGATAACAATAGAAGTCCAAAACGCAATGTTTTATAAGGAATTAATGGTTTTTTGTGCTTTGCTTCAACCAAATAATTGATTCGAACTGTTTTCTTGTAGTCATTTTTGTGAATTCCGATTAAATGAAATGTACGTTTTCCTTTTTCTTCTTCACCACGCTCAAACCAAATGCCTTTTTGTTCCAATTCAAATTGAAAAGAATCGGCTCTATTTTTATCTGGAAATCGGTAAACGATATAATTTGGATTTGTAGGGTGTTTGACGTAATTCACCAAACCTAAATCTACAATGCTATCTATTGGGTTTTCCATTCTGTAGTATATTCAATCGGTTTTCTATGTGATTTGGGCCATTCAATTGCTGGATATCCTAAGTAGAACAGTCCCAAACATTTGTCTTTATCATTGATCCCTAAAAACTGGTTCATTTCAGAAGTGTAAATCAGTTTGGGAGTCGACCAGAATCCACCTAAGCCATAAGCTGTTGCGGTTAAATGCATATTTTGAATAGCGCAAGCCACTGCTTCAATTTCTTCAATTTCCAAAATTTTCTCTTCGGCTTGACGTTCCATACAAACTGCTATAACAACTGATGATTTTAATGGTCGCGTAAGCAACTTTGCCAATTTCGCATCATTTTGTATTTCCTTTGGCGTCAACTTTAAATATGTCTCGGCCAAAAAATCGCTCAAATTTGTTAATCCATCGTTCATGAAAACTTTGAAGCGCCACGGTTGCGTATTGCCATGTGTTGGCGCCCATTGAGCGTTCGTAAGAATTGTTTCAACTTGCTCTTTGTGAACTTTACGATCACTAAATTGCTCAGGATAAATCGTACGTCTTTCACGAATGAGTTCGTTGATTTCAGATAAGTTGAATCGCATAGATTGAATTTGAACTACAAAATTAAGAAACTAGTACTATTTTTATTGAAAATATCTAATTTCTTTGATCTCCTTCACCGTGCTCGTTGATCCATGCTTTTTTCAAGTAAAAGAAAGTTTTGTCAATCGTTTCATACTGTCCGTTCGGAGTAGGGGCAAGCGCAGGACTTGCTACAATATATCCTACTGCATCAATTAACGTGTAAGAAGGGAAGGTCTCGATGGAGTAATTTTTCCAAATAGCATTTGAAGTCGGTAAACCGTATACTTCCCATTCTATATCCGAAATTCTGGTTTTTGCGTCTTCCGAAAGTTCGGCTTTTCTATAAATGGAAATAAACTGAACATATTGTCCGTACATTTCATTCAACTGCTTTATCAAAGGAATTTCTTTTGATGTTTGTTCACTTTCAGGATCGAAGAAGTGCAAATAAATGTGTCTTTTTTCGTAATTGAAAATTGTTTTTGTTGGCTTGCCTTCTTCAATTAACACAAAATCAGGTGCTTTTCCGCCCGGATTTAAGGTAGTTATTCTAGCTTTTAAGTTTCGAGCAATTTCTTCGTGTTCCTTAAATAGGCTGCGTGTTCCGAGACTGTCAAGAATGGTTAAAATATTCGTCTCAGGAAATTGTCCCGAAACATATTCCTCTGCCAATAATTGTATCATAACCAACTCACGGAGCTTCAAATTCGAAAGGGTATATTCACTCCCCAAGGCCTTCATAACTCTTGTTGGACTGCTTTGTAGTACTCCTTCATAAACAGCTTGATTCGCTTCAGTTGACAATCGCGGTAGCATTTTTTGGTAAAAAGCCGTAGTGTATTCCATGTAGGTTTCGTTGCTGTATTCTACAGGACTTTTCTTCAGATAGAAATCATATTTTTCAAAGCGATTGCGTTCAGCCACATGATGAATATTGTCTAAACCAGCTATAGAAAAACGGACATGTGTTTTAAAATAGTAACTGGTATCAAGTTTATATGCTTTTTCAACGTTGGTTTTAAAACGGTCTAAACTTTCAATAAATTCTTGAGGCTTTGTTGTGCTTTTATAGTAATTGTTCCCCATAAAATTATCAACCCATCGCTGGAAACTCAGCATTTTGTAGTTGATGTCCAAACTGTCCAATCCTAGAAATGCCACTTCTACATTGTTTCCCGCTGGTCTGTACGGATCGTATTTGTCCCTGTCTGGAAAGAAAATTGAATATTCTCCATTTGGTTGAACAAAAAGAAAGCTTTCGTTGTTTCGTGATTTTAAAATGATTTTTTTGACATTGTCAACGGTCAAACGCAACGTAAATGTACTGTCCTTTTCAACACTTGTTGTTGCCACGAGGCGTTCTACTTTACTTAAATAATCTTGGTAAACAAACGCTTCTATTGGGAATCCGACATAAGCTGGAGCAATTCCACTAATAGTTACATTTTGAGAGCTAACTGTCGATAGACCGACAACTAGAAAGAGGAGAGAAATAAGAATTTTCATGTTTTCTGGTTTTTAACAACAACATAAAATTGTAGCATTTATTGTACCACTTTCGATTAAACGAGAATCTCTGGATTTGTTACGAACGCCTCAATTGGTCCATTGTTTTTGTGAATCTCTCGAATTATGGAGGAGTTAATCGCTGCGTATTTTTGATCCGTTAAAAAGAAAACAGTGTCAATTCCCGAAATATCAAAGTTCATATGTGCAATTGATTTTTCGTATTCGAAATCTTTTGAATCTCTTAAACCACGAATAATATGTGTGGCACCAATTTCTTTACAGAAATTTACCGTTAACGTTTGAAATTGTTCAACGCGAACAGTTGGATTGTTGGGAAACAAAGATTTAATGTGCGCGATTCGCTTTTCCAGCGTAAACATATATTGCTTCGTACTGTTTACGCCAATCCCGATAATGATTTCATCAAAAACCGAAATACTTTTTGCAATAACGGCTTCATGCCCTTTTGTAAATGGGTCAAATGATCCTGGAAATAAGCCTATTTTTTTCATTCTTCTGCTGTGTAATCAAAGAAACTAAAATGCACATTGCCGTATGTGCGAACAAACTGAAAATGAGTTAAATGTTCAAGTTTGGTTTCTCTTCCATGTTCAATAATCAATCCGCCATTGTCTGTTAATAAATCGCGTTCGAACACTAAGTTAACGATTTCCGGGTGCAAATCATATTCGTATGGCGGATCTGCAAAGATAATGTCGTATTTCCCGTCAACTTTTTCTAAGAATTTTAAAATATCAGATTTTACAATTGTGATTTTATCTTCACAACCCAAATCCTTTACAACATTTTTCATGTGTCGAACACAGTTAAAATTGCTATCAACAGCAATAACTTCTCCGCATTCTTGAGATAAAAATTCAATGGAAATATTGCCCGTTCCTGCACATAAATCAAGAATTTTAATATCCGACATATGATAATGATGGTCAAGAACATTGAAAAGTCCCTCTTTTGCCATATCCGTGGTCGGTCGAGACGGAAATCCTTTTGGAAATTTATAGCGACGAGTTTTATAAATTCCTTTTATTATACGCACAGTTGATGGGCTTTTTGTATGAAATTAGTTGGTAAATTAACGGTGAAAGATTTCAATTCTACAATTTTAGAGAAGTTTACTTGCACCTCGTCCAAAATACCTTTCTCTGAACCGATGGCATTAATTAACTCAATTGAACCTTGTTCAGAAAGCAATTCTTTTTGTTGTAACACGAACATTAAATGATACACAATATCTTCAGCTGCTTGATAATCAAAATTGGAGTAGAAAATTAATTCATTGTGTTTCGAAATGATAAGTTGAAAGTGACTTTTATAAATAAGTAACGAACATTTTAATTTAAAGGCATTTTCGTTTAAAACTTGACGCAAGATCATTGAACCTTCATGTTGGATGTTGATTCTAGGAAATTTAATAACGAAAAAGCGCTTAATCCATTCGGGAATTTCATACACATTTACAACGCTCAATTCCGAAATCCGGTTGTAATCCACATCAACTTGATTTTTCCCATAGCACAATTCAAAAATAGCCTGTGCGGAGGATTCACTGAAGACAGAATTTGGAACTAAAGTTGTTTTATCCGACGACCACGAAAGCGTTATTTCATCAAAATCTGATGCATAACTGCTGTTTGATTCAAACTCAGATGAAAGCTGCTCTTTTATTTTAGCATCATTTGTTGTTTCAAATAACAGTCGACTAGTTGTAGTCGCAATTCCATCTTTTATAACAACAGCATGAATTCCATCAATTGCTACCTGTATAGCAAGGTGATTACTCATGATTTATTCATTCTCCCAAGATCCAGAAGTGTCATTTGTTGATAATGAACCAAAGTACATTTCTTCTTGATCATCATTTTTACCTTTGATATTTGCAAAAGGAATCATTCCAGAAACTCTAATTGCAGGTAATTTTGCTTCACCAACTTGAACAGAATCTTTAGTTTCTAACTTCCATTTTGTTCGAGCTCCAGTGTATGGAATATACGGTAGTGAATCTGCAGAGAATTTATGGAAACCAGCTTTTAAACGATTGGCAACATACGCTTTACTTTGGAATTTTGATTTCAGTAAGCTAATTTGAATTGTATCACGTTTAAAATCTTTAAAGTCAGCATAATTAGGTCCTGTCTTCCATTTAGACAAACGATACGCTTCGTCATCTGTCATGTTGTTATCAATAGGAGGATTATTCGTATATAAATATTTATTTTCTTCCGGAGTTATTTTTCGCGAAGGAACTACACCTTGTGCATCAACGAAAGGAACTGTACCGTTTTGAACGAAGTCGATTAAATCTTCCCAGTTATCAGCGTACTTTCCATTTGCATCGGCATACGCCTTTTGAACAAATCGTATATCTTCCAAATTTTGTTTAGCAATACTTTTACACTTCACATAGTTTTTATTGTATGTTGCCGTTTCTTCAACACTAAGATAAGAATAGTAAAGAGTCACTGCAGCAGCAATTCCAGCTCCAATTCCTAAAATGTATACCATTCCAGATTTTAACTTACCGCTACTGTATCCAATACTTAAAACACCAGCAACAAACATTAAACCAGCAGCGGTCATAAACATTGAGCCTTGATTTTTGCTAACACCTACTACTAACATCATTATTCCAAGTACAAAAAACAACGCTGGAATTGAATATTTTTTCAATAAGACTGAAAGATTACTGGTCATATTATTTTCGTTTTAATATTTGATTTCAACAAATCTACAATTTTTTCGATTTCAAGGGTTGTCATTCGCTAGTTTTTTTAAACCTTTTAATCAATGATTGGCATATCTAATTCTTCATTAACTTAGCTTCGTTATTTAAATTATGGCTGAAGATTCTTTTTACGGTACGTTTTTACAGCATTTCGGATGTGTTCCAACCGAAAGTCAATCTGTACTTTTTAGCGAATTGGAAAAATTTATTCGAGACCGAGACAAGAAAAGAATTTTTATTGTCAAAGGATACGCTGGAACGGGAAAAACATCAGTACTTTCTGCATTTGTAAAAGCTTTGCATCAATTCAAAGTAAAAACGAAGCTTCTTGCCCCAACGGGACGCGCGGCTAAAGTATTTAGTCATAAATCTGAAACGGATGCATTTACAATACACAAACACATTTATAGACGAAAATCGAAAGTAGATATAACTTCTGGACTTGATTTACAGATGAATTTGTTTAAAAATACCGTTTTTTTTGTGGATGAAGCTTCAATGATTGGAGATTATACTTTGTTGAAAGATGGTCAAATCAATCCCCGGAATTTGCTCGAAGATATAGTAGAATACGTCTATTCTGGTGATGGATGTAAACTGATTTTTATTGGGGATGAAGGGCAGCTCCCACCTGTTGGAAGTGATTTTTCTCCGGCTCTGAATGACGAATACATGTCAAATCATTTTCCAAATTTGGAAGTTTCGTCTTGCCGTTTGAACGAGGTGTTGCGTCAGTCAGAAGACTCGGAAGTGCTGCGCAATGCCACTTTGCTTAGAAATACGAAATGGACCAATTATCCAAAGTTCGATTTAAAAGAGGGAGGAGATTTAATTCGGATTTCTGGATTGGAATTGCAAGAAACTTTGGAGTCGAGTTATTCGAATTTCGGTACAGAAGAAACAATTTTAATTACGCGCTCGAATAAAAATGCGAACGAGTACAACAAGCAAATACGCGGCAGAATTTTGTGGTATGAAGAACAATTGTGTTCAGGAGATATTTTAATGGTTGTCAAAAACAATTATTTCTGGCTCGGAGATGAAACAAAAATAGGTTTCATCGCCAATGGAGAAATGGTTCGAATTGTCCGTGTGCGGAAAGTAGAGGAGTTGCACGGATTTGAATTCGCACATGTAGTTGTTCGTTTTGTCGACTACGATGAATTAGGAGAAGTGGAATTAATCATTCACACCGAATCATTAAATGTTGAAGGGCCTTCGCTTTCCAGAGAACGATTGAAAGATTTGTTTTTTTCCGTAGAACGCGATTACTCCCACATTCGAGAAAAGAAAAAACGCTACGAGAAAATTTTAGCCGATCCTTATTTTAACGCGCTTCAAGTGAAATATGCATATGCCGTTACCTGTCACAAATCACAAGGTGGACAATGGGCCGATGTGTACATTGATCAAGGATATATCAACGAAGAAATGTTAAATCCTGATTATTACCGATGGTTGTACACCGCACTAACAAGAGGAACGAACCGCGTTTATTTGGTCAATTTTGTCGATGAGTTTTTTGAGTGAATTTGATTTTACAATTCATTAACACCAGAAATTAGATTTAGCCCATTTCAAACTTTACTTTAGCAAAAAGAAAAAAAAAATGAACTATTTAATTCCAATTGCAATACTAGCAGCGAGCTTTGCATATGGTCAAGCAACTGAATCAACAAATTTACAAGAAACATTAGATAACAAAAAAGAAGCTTTTGAAAAGAGAGCATCTGAAGAGAAGAAAAGAATTTATGCAGAGGGAATAGCATCTGTAAAAAATAGCGGGATAATTTCAACGGCATTGCAAGTTGGAGATACTGCAATTAATTTCAACTTAAAAAATGCAAAAGGGAAATCGGTAGATCTTTACGCTGAATTGAAAAAAGGGCCAGTTGTTTTAACCTGGTACCGCGGTGGCTGGTGTCCGTATTGTAATATTACCTTGCACTATTTGCAAGAGGAATTACCGAATTTCAAAAAAGCAGGAGCAAGTTTATTTGCCTTGACACCAGAAACGCCGGATAGTTCCTTGTCAACAATAGAGAAGAATGATCTAGAATTTGAAGTATTGAGCGATTTAGACAATGTAATTGCGAAACAATACGGAATTGTATTTAAATTGACTCCAGAAGTGGCAGAAGCATATCAGAATGCATTTGATTTACATGCGTATAACAATTCTGAAAGCAATGAGTTACCTATGGCAGCGACCTATGTGATTGATGAAAAAGGCATTATTCAATATGCATTTTTACACGAGGATTACAGAAATAGAGCGGAGCCGTCTGAGATTACAAAAGCACTAAAAAAGCTGAAATAGTTTTAATAACGATAGCGACAAGTGATAATTAGTAATTGCGCTTAATAATTAGTTCTTCAACGTCATTGATTAAACTAAAAATCTTCAATTTTAAATAGCGTTCGCCCAACATTGATTCTGGTCTTTAGCCATTGTTTGTTAAAGCGGTCAATGACAATTTTTGCTTCTTCTCGATTTAAATATTTTCCAGCAAGAACATTGACTTCCGTCTTCAATGTTTTCAAAATAGTTGCCGTTCGATATGCGCTCAAAATGTCATTTTTAGAAAGCTTGTATTTTGTCATCGCAGCAAGAATGTCCTCATTTGAAATTGAAATGGAAGAGGAGACAGGATCGGTAAATGAGTTGACTTCCATTGTGATAGCTCTATCAATGTGAATGATCACTTCTGATTTTCGAAGACGAACAAATGTAGAATCCATCTTACCTTTATTTCCTGGATAACGAGAAAGTTCTTTGGCTGAATAATCTTTTACTGTTTGAACGCCATTCCAGCTTCCAACACCTTGACCTCGCGCAATAATTTCAAACGGTATTTTTTTATCCAACATTCCTTCAAAAAAGATACGTAAAGCAACACTGTCTTTGTCTTTGAACAACGCGTTCGGTAAGTCCCATTTGTCCGATTCAAAAACGTCCATTAATTCCAAGTTGATTCGCGCATCATAATTTGGTTCTGCATCCATTACATTAATGTGTAACATGACTTCATCCGCTAATCGTGACAAACACGATTCTGGAATTGCGATTAATCGAACTTCAAAGTCTTCAGATTCAGCCGATGGTTTAAATTTAAATTCCTGGGTGATGATGTCAAAGGTGGTAGAATCTTCAAACGTATACAATCCATTTTCTTCTGTAAACGTTGCCCAACGGATTCCCATTGCTTGTTTGTAGATGTCCAATTTACGCTGATATATTGCCATCAAGTCAACCGCTTCAGCTTTTTCCTTTTTTAAATCAGCAATTTTCTTTTTGTATGCCTCGTATAAGTTGTACAGTCTAACAATTGTGCTTTGCAAATCTTTCCGTTCTTTTCTATTGGAGTTTGTTGTTGGTGTTCCATCAAAATCTCTTGCTCCAGTTTTAATCGCCTTACGCTTCGATTTTTTTACCTTTCCAGAAGGCTTTGAAGAAGTTGTGATAGGAGAGAAGCCTAAATCTGTCTCTTATACACATCTCCGAGCCCACGAGACAGGCAGAAATCTC